>JADDYB010000063.1_pt1 | contig 30611 bp, 29 predicted proteins | sample 8641941 | NCBI WGS metagenome assembly JADDYB01 (sample SAMN16275377, study PRJNA637457) | freshwater sediment metagenome | isolation source: Lake Kineret sediment | place: Israel: Lake Kineret | collected 2013
GATGTGATTATGATCGAGACACTTTTCAGCATCTTCTCCACTTCTCTCTAGTAAGAGAGACAATATAAACAATGTCTCACAAGATTTTTAAAACCTTGGAAGAAAAGGAAAAATATTTATTTAATTTTGACAAACGGAATCTGTCACTCGTTCTAAAAAAAAAGAAAAAAAGGGAGGTGAAGATGTGATTATGATCGAGACACTTTTCAGCATCTTCTCCACTTCTCTCTAGTAAGAGAGACAATATAAACAATGTCTCACAAGATTTTTAAAACCTTGGAAGAAAAGGAAAAATATTTATTTAATTTCAAAAATAATGTTCTAGATTCGTTTTATAAAATGGGCCCGTCGAGATTCGAACTCGAGACCTCCGCCTTGTCAAGGCGACGTCATAACCACCTAGACTACGGGCCCTGAATTTCTTTCAGTCCATTCCTATTTAAAGCTTTTGCCCGACGCAGGTGTTTCACGATCTCTCATCATGCGGGTTACCTGCAGACGGTAGAACATCCCTGCAAGAGTACAACCCAATGCTCTCACCGCTTGTGTATCCTTTCGGAGGTTCACGACAAATACTATCCGCTCGAAGTTCAGGCAGGCTTCCTGGATTACTCTATAATGTATGATCATGAAGCAATGAGGGTGGACGTGAGTTTTACGTTTTTCATCTTTCGTATTCTTTGAGTCAGAAAAGCATCCAGTTCTGCAAGGTTCTCCACCTTCACTCTCAGTATGATGTCCCATTCACCATACAGGATATCTGCAAATTCTACCTCTTTCAACTTTCCCAGTTCCTCTGCCACCGCCTTTTCCTCACCTATTGCGGTGGATATGAGAATATAAGCTGTTATCACGAAATCACCGATTTGTGCTCCTCTCCCCCCTATAAAAAGGTTTCTACTCGCTGCCCCCTCATGGTACTGTTCTGGAGGAAGCAGGTTATCTTTTCTTTCATTCAGCCAAATCAGGTCAGACGTAATTCATTAAAATCAGTAATAAGAATCACTTTTCACGAAGGAACAGCATCAGCACTGAAGCACCCACAGAGGTTGCAGAGGAGAACACAAAAGGCATGGTCATCCCATAGGTATCCCAGAGCGCACCTGCTACAACAGAGGAGAGCAGTGCGCATACCCCGAGCATCATCTGGTATGCTCCCAGGATGGAAGCTTTCCGGGAAGCGGGCGCCAGTTCTGCTACCACAGTTTTCTGCACAGGGTCCAGAGCCCCCTTGTGTAACCCATACACAATAAACAAAAAAGGAATGTACATTCTGAGGATGAACCCACCGCACATGAGCCCAAAAAGCACGAAAGCAGTGATAACAATACATTTCCTTCCAATTTTGTCTGCCAGCTTTCCGAAGGGATAAGAAGTGACCGAAGCTGTGGCAGTAAAGAGCAGGTATAAAACAGGAACAAACGTCATGGCTGTCCCTGCTTCTTTGGCAAATATGAGCAAAAAGGAGTAGCTGAAAGTACCAAGGGCAAAAAAGGCGGAGATTACGAAAAATAACTTCAGATGAGAAGATAGTTCCCTGAAAGAAATCTTAACGTAAACGTCACTAGTTTTTCTCTCTTTGACCAGGAAAAAGATGAAGGCTGCTCCGATGAGTGAGGGCACTGCAGCGAGGAAGAAGAGGTTCCGCAAACCCAGGTAGTCCATGAGGGCAATGCACGTGAGGATGCCGCACACTGCTCCCAGATTGTCTAAAGCTCGCAGCATACCGAAGGAACTGCCCCTCGTTTCTCTGGTGGAAAGGTCAGCTACCACGGCATCCCGGGGCGCTGCGCGTATCTTCCCGAATCGGTCTAGAATACGGAAGGGGAAGAGCTGAAGGGGAGAGGCAGAGAGACCATACCCAACCCGGGAGAGGGCAGCACACACATACCCAGTCCAGATGAAGATCTTCCTCTTCTGGAGCCTATCTGAAATGAGGCCTGAACCTACCTGCGAAAAGGAGGTAATTGCCTCCCCTACGCCATCTAGGAAGCCCAGAAAGACCATGTCAGCCCCCAGGATGACAGTGACAAAGAGGGGCCACACCGGGTAGATCATGTCAGAGCCTAAATCGTTCAAAAAAGAGGAAAGATAAAAGGTCTTGACAGTCTTTCGTGACTCCTCATCCTGCATGGTGGGAGATGGGGAGTTTCTTTATAAGGGTTAGGATGGTTGGATGGGTGGAGTTGTGAGGGTGTGGGAATTTTATCCTGAATCGTGAACATTGTAATCGAGGGAGGGGTAACCTTAAAAGGTGCAGCCCCATTGCGATGCAATGATCAGAAGAATCCCGGCAGTTATCAAGCGCATTGAAGACATTTCTGACGAGCCGCGCATCAGCGTGGTGGGAACAGTGGTCAAGCGCAGAGAAGGGGAGTTCATTCTGGATGATGGCACTGGCCAGCTCACCGTGATCATCCCGGAGGGTACACAGGTGGAAGAAAAAGACATCGTCAGGGTGTCAGGTAAAGTATACGGCCAGACGGTAGAGGCAGAGGTTGTCCAGCACATGGCTGACCTGAACATGCAGTTATACCTCAAAATGTATGAATTAAGGAAAAAAGTCTACAAATAACACGTTCAACCAAATGGTTAAGCTGCTCTAAGGCCATTCTAACCTGAGTAAACAAACCTATGCCTAGGTATGATACTTCTCCTCAGATTAGTTCTATTGCAAACCACCTATCGTCACTCAACCAAGATGAAACGTGAATGGACGCCTTCACTGTTACATCTGCAGTATGGAATCAACTTCCTGGCGGATTAACAGAGGTGACGTGTGTTCGTCCATCATGATTCCAATAAAATAATCCTGATGTCTGAGAACCATCATACGATAATCTGAACCTTCAATGATCACCTGTTTAACTTCTCCCAGGTCCAGTGAATTGGCGATTTCTTCTGCAGTAGCTCCAGCAAATACTGATATGGCTCCCTCACCTTCTGCATCTTTTAATGTCGATGCCAGGACAACTCCATCCCTAGCTACTATAACAGCTCCCTCTACACCTTCAATCCGGGACATGTCACTTACTAATCGTTTCAACACGATGTCTGCCATTCTATCACCACAGTTTCAAGTTTCTAAACTCCTTTATGTCTTCAGCGAGTTTGTACAGCTCCTCATCAGTGATCTCCATCTTACGCTTCAATTCGAGGAGATCTCGCGTCAGCTGCTTCACCCTGATGAACAATATGACGATTATCACCAGGGAGATCAGTGTTTCAATGGCAATTACAGCCATGAGGGATTGCACAGTTGTCATTTCACTCACCAAATATGGATCTCACAAACCGCCCAACAACCCCTTCCTCCCTCTCTGCCTCCGGTTCGACGAATGTTTCTCCAGCCATCTTGGATGCTAACCTTCTGTATGCCACAGCTGCGGGACAATCCTCGCATCGTATCACAATAGGGGTTTTGAAAGCAGAAGACCTTCTCACTTCAGGATCTTCTGGGATGACTTCCAGGATTTTGACACCCAAGATCTTTTCTACTTCTCGCATGGATAAGTCAGTCTTTTCAAAGCTTGCACGATTCAAAATTGCACCAGAAACATGGGAACCGACCATTTCTGTCATGATCTTGGTCTTTAAGGCATCTGCCATGGATGAAATCTCAGGGTTAACCACGAGAATGACTTCATCCGCGACTGCCAGAGGGATGACACCATCTCGAGACAGCCCAGCGGGGGCATCAATTAACAGGAATTCAGTCCCTTTGAGCAGTTCGATCATGACATCCTGTAATCTTTCTGGGTTGGATTTCTGGAATCCCGACAAGGAGACTCCACAGGGGACAACGACGACTCCACCGGGTCCTTTGTACATGGAGTCACGGATATCTGCCTCTCCAGCCAGTACCTCGTGGAGCGTGACCCTGCTCTTCTCCATACCTAGGATTAAAGCCAGGTTAGCCATGGCGATGTCAGCATCAAGGATAATGGTCTTCTTTCCAAGTAATGCTAGAGCAGTACCTAGATTTGCGGTAGCTGTGGTCTTTCCAGTTCCCCCTTTTCCAGATGCAATGGTAATTACTCGGGGATTGTACATGTCACGCACTTTATAAAGAAAGTTTATATATCTTTTGGTTGATACGGAGAGGGAGTGGTGGTGTCATAGTAATTTTCTCAAAAATTGATGGAGTGCACACCTCAGTGGGAGTCACGTGTTGAAAGGGGATTCAGCTGCCAGATCATGGTGAACAGGTTGCACAGGGAGATGATATACTCTAGTGTTCTGATATTGTATCGTCTTTGGGCTGGGTTCTACCAGTGGACACACCTTTCCAGATTATTTTTCCCGTGCTCTCACTCACTTCATGAGGTGGAATGTTACTGCTGTAATATAGCCAGTAGATTATATATAGCTTACTATAGTTTTCATAGAGTATGGCGATGACCATAAAAAGAGGGGACAACCTTTATAAGAGGTAGTGCCCCCCCCTACCCATGAAAGTGGTGGTTGCGGGAACGTTTGATGTGCTGCACCCCGGTCACCTGTACTTGCTTGAGGAAGCTGCAAAAATAGGAGAGGTCTACGTAATTATAGCACGAGATTCTAACATTGATGAAAAGAAGAACATTGTTTTTACAGAAGATGAGAGACTGCGCATGGTTGACGGGTTAAAACCAGTAAAGAAGGCGATATTAGGAGATAAAAACGATTTTTTCAAGCCCATTGAGGAAATTTCTCCCGACATCATATTTCTGGGACCAGATCAGGACGAGAAATGGGTGAGGTCAGAGATAAAAGGGAGAGGGCTTTCCATTGAGGTGAGAAGACTGCCAGAGAGGCTGCCCTACTCCTCGTCTGAGATGAGAAAAAGGATGGCACAGTGTTAGTAGACGACGAGGTCTGCATCTGCAACTAACTGGAGTGTGGCACTGGCCTTGATGAGGTCTTTTCCAAATCCCTGTCGTGATGCAAGCAGGGCCTCTAAGAGATCGTGAGCTTTCGCATACCTGCGTTTGATGACAGCGTATATGCGGTCTTCCCGGAACCCTGCCACTTTGTGGTTCTGCGAAAACTTTTTGCAGTGTTCTCTCTCAGCTATGGGAGGTCCCAGATGGTTTTTCAGAGGAGGTAATTCAAATACGGAAAGTTCCACCAGAATTCCAGAATCAAAGACTGCTGTGTTAAACACTCGAAAATCGTGGGTTCCCAGCATCTTTACCAGAAAGTCCCGTGTCTTCCGTAATTGTGGGAAGAGAATGTCATCAATCAAGTCCACGGTAAAGTCAATCCGGTACAACTGCGTGCCCTGGATTCGAGTGTAGCGCTGCGGTTCTCTCCAGAAGTAGGAGGGATCTGGATTCTCCACGTACTCCCGGGCGTAGTGCATGAATTTCGTGAAATTCTCTAAAGATAACACGGCAGCCACGTTGCGTTCCGGGTCCACCGGGTCGATGCACACTAAAGGTTCTGTAAATTCCTTTAGGGGGCGCTCCTCCAGGTAGATGAACTCTCCCGGTTTCCAGGAGCTCACAGCTTCCAAAACACTGTGAAAACCCCCATACTTGATCACTAGTAACTCACAGAGGTAGCCGGATAACCCTTCTACCTTGAGATCCGACCCGTAGACGCCGATAGACCGTACAAACTTCTTTAAAAGACGCACCTGGTCTCTGTCCTCCAGATACTTTGACACGTATACGGTATGGAGAGGTGTTCTGTCTACCGAACTTCTGATGTCTTCCTTGAACTCGTAGGCGGGGACGACATCAATCTCGTAGTCTTCGTAGAAGTTGCGCACGTACGGATGTTCTGCGTAAGCGATCTCGTATCGGAAGAGCTTTCCAACCTCGAGACCGTATTCCTTCAGTTCCTCCTCAGAGTATTTGTGCGAGAAGATTAAAAAGAGGTCAATATTATTGTCTCCTGAGATCCAGGTGTCCTTGGCGATAGAACCAGTGAGGCAGACTTCCACTTCGATTCCTTTATCGTTGATCCTCTCTCTTAACATGTGGATGCATTTTTCCACTAATTCAGTGACTTTTTCTCTTTCTTCATTAGTCGGGTGGATTTTTTCTAAGATTTCTTCCTCAATCATAGTGTAATATCCTCTACATCCGTGTATATGGGACCCTTCCTGGTCAATTCACTTTTCTTGAGCTTCACTGAGGTAACGGTCATGCTTCCAATTTCCGTGTCGGCAAAGGCTTCGATCTGGGATTTGAGGATCGATTTATTCCCTGCCGATTTCACTCTTCCGATCGTGAGGTGGGGAACAACCTCTTTTTCTTGTCTGAACCCCAATCGGGCCATACCGGAGTCCACTAGTTTGGCGAGGGTGAAGAAGTGATTACCTTCGACACCGGCCCAGATGACCTTGACGTAGTTGAGAGAGGGGAAAACGCCCACACCCTTCAACGTGATGGGGAAAGGGTTGAACTGGCTGCAGATTTCTTTTAACTTTTTGGTGACATCCTCTTTTTTTGAGTCAGTGATGTCACCTAAGAATTTGAGGGTGAAGTGGAGGTTTTCAGGTTCCACGAACTTGATGGTGCCCTCAAGGATCTGGGACTGGATGTCACAGATTTTGGGGAGCAATGATTTATCCAGGTCGACGGCAATGAAACTCCTCACGTGTTCACCTTCCTGCAGACAGGCATTTTCTCCCAGGGGAAGATGATCCATTTGTCTGTCTCAAAGATGTAATAGTCGGGGTCGGTAATGGATTGGGGTTTCTTGGCTATGACTGCGATACGTACTTCTTTCGCACCCTTCTTGAGGAGATCTTCCTTGACGACCTTGAGGGTCTTCCCTGTGTCTGCGACGTCGTCGACGATGAGGACGCATTTACCGGCAACAGGTTCTGTTAGGGGGACAGTGATTTCAGGGACTTCTTTACGCTTCTCGATGTCAGTGTAGAATTTGACATCCATGACGCGCATGAGGATGTTGTCCATCAAGTGGGACATGCGCACGGCGGGGATTAACCCACCTCTCGCTATCCCAACGATGATGTCAACCTCGTAGTCCTTTCGTACGTCGTCAGTCAAGGTCCAGATTGCTTCGTCCACCTTGGTCCAGTGAAGGTACTCCTTTTCCATACTCTAGATTTCCGGGGTGGTTTAAAAGGTTTTAGGTAGAGAGGGTCAGGTTGGAGAATTTCCAAAAAAAGATTACATCTTGACGAAGTTTCGTTCGACAAGGTTGAGGGGGTCAAATCTTTCTTTACGTCTATAAATCCCCATAAAACTTTATTGGCAAAGAGAGTACCAAAGCGGCGGGGAGTATATCTTCCACAAATTTTCTGAATAAGTCCTCTTTTTCGTATCTAAAATAAGCAATAGGATTGAGAAATCTTTTAAGAAGTTGCGATAGCTTTAGCTGGACATTGCCACACTTTTTCATCCTTTTTCTTGGGAAGAATCATCTCTTTTGTGATTACAGAGGTATCAAAAGTAAGTTCTTTCTCACCAATCATAGTCTCTGTCCCTCATTTCTCTAATCACTGCGGTGGGATCAACATCTTCTCCTTTGTTGGTGAGCCTCGAAGCTTCAGCAATTAGTCTCTCAAATTCCTTTTCTCCGGAAAATTCTCTTTTCACCTCAATGAGCTCCTTCCTTGTCCTGAGCAAATCCATCCTGAGAGTTTGCAGTGCTGATTCCAACTTCTCAATTTTTTCGTGAGTAGTAGTAGTCGTTTTGTCACCATTTATTTTTTGGAATAAGTTCGTTAAGTAGGTTAGCACTATAACTTCTTAGTCATCATTTCTCTTACCAGTAGAAGTTTTTGTTACAGATTTAGTTTCATCACAAGGGGTTATTTCAGAAGTTAAACATCTCTGTATGCTGAAGTGAACTAGAAAACTTTCTTTATAGGAGTTATCTTGGGCTTGTAGAGATGACTACGTAAGTTACCGAGACTGTGTAGAACAGTTAATCTGCCTTCTGTTTTTGAAAATGGGTATATTTTACCCAGGGTGTTACGGCAATGTTCTTCTCTTCGAAAAAATGAGACATGAGAGAACCTTTGTGAAGGTGATGCGCCAGTTATCTTTGTTTTTAGGTTTGTTCTCAAAAGGTAAAACCCAAACCTTAAAACGTCAATGGAGAACAGATCGTAGTGGTGAGCACTGTATTGAAGACTGAAGTGCTTGGACCACTACAGACAAAAAGGGGTGATAGCTCAATGGAGAATGTATCAGAAGGCTTTGGCTCAGAGGTGAATTTTGTAGATCTCCGTTCTGATGAAGAACACCACCTTGAATGGGAAGCATACGCTGGCGTGAGTCTGGGTCCAGAAGCAGATGCTTTAGTGGAAAAACTCCTGCAGATTGGGAAGACGACTGACTTTATCTCTGATCCTGGTGGTGATTTCAATGAGAACGGATGTCACATCAAAGCTCGAGAAATTGGGGCAACCCTTCACAAAATGGGCGGCTTGCAGTTGATGCAGGCGGCGTACTACAGGATTATAGCTGAATTAGGCCTGGGGGTTGGCAGATCACTGGAATTTGCCTGGGGGTATATAGGTGACTGGCTGCCATAAGTGGGGGTGTCAAAACGATAGAAAAATAAAGGATACGGAGGTGATTGCAAGAACACCTACAAATAATGTTCTGATTTTGTTTAACCCATTTTTTTTATTTTTTTTACAGATTCAGCCCTTTTCACCAGTTCAAAACAGCCATTTCTATTACTTCCATCTACAATGACAGTGCATATGGGTTCTGATATAAAATGCACTCAAAAGGATGAGGTATATTGGCACGCTTTCTCATGTGTCGCTGCCAAGAAAGGAAGCTGAAAAGTGTCATCTTTCACGAATTGCTGCACAATATAATGGGGTAGTCTTAAAACCGATGCTTTACAAAATCTGTGCAAATTTCTCCAATTCTTGGAAATTTTTCTGAGAATTCTGGTCTAAATCCCCAAAGAAATTTACGGTTGCGACATCTTTCCCCGCTTTTACGGCTGACTTTGCGAGTGCCTTCGCAGTTAGTCTGACGAGGAGGTATTTTACGTCACCACGTCTTTTAATCGTTCTGTGTGGAGTGCTTCTTTGATTTCCATAGCGATTCGTCTCCCCACACTCATTTCCATACCGTACTTGTAGACAGTATAGGGGGAGGTGGTTAACAAAATGGGGGCACCAGGTACGCGTAACGAGACGTCAAAAGTATAGAATGTGAGATCTCTGGCAAAGACTCCCTGGAGGGCGAAACATCCAAAGATGCCGGGGGGGTACTCTTCTTTGCAGGTTTGGGCAAATCTCTCTCCGAGTTCGAACACGGTGTCGAGCTGGGACTCTCGAACGGTGAGCCCTCTGTGGCCTATGGGGATGATGGTGGGGGTTTGGTGAAGTGCTTTCTGCTCGTCTGCTGTCATGTGGAGGAAGCCTTCGATGTCTGTTTCGATTCGCTGGTCTGCACCCATGAATTCCACGTCGTCATGGAGGGGTGAGTAGAAGTAATCTAGATTGAACAATGCACCGTAGACGAATTCCTCAATGACTGCGTTCTTGAGATCTTTCTCCAGGATTAATCCTTTTTTGATTAACTCTTGAGATTTTTTTTGGTATTCGGCGAAGGTGGAGCAGGTGAAAAATCCTCGTTCTACTCTTTTTTGTGCTTGCGGGAGCTTTACCATGACGAGGCGGTCGATGTCTTGTGGGGTTTTGATGATGGCGGGGTGGGGGACTTTTGCTTTTTCCATTAAATAGTATTGGTTTCGGGGGGCGTCTCTCTCTTCAGCTCGTAACAATGTGCGGGCGCCGAATATGGGGACTTCGAAGTGGTTTTCGATGTTTGAGTAGCCGCAGTAGACAGAGAATGATCTGTTGGGGACGAAGATGGTGTTTAATTCTTGGAGTTTCTTGATAATTGTGGGTTCCGAGATACGTGAGAAGTTTTCTAAGAGGATGACTTCATCAAAGAGATTTTTAAACCGTTTGGTGTAGGTGAGTTCTCTTCCCTTTTGACAGACGACGACGGTTTTGAACCCTTCTTCATGGGCTCCGCATGCGACTTCTAAAGCGGAGTGGGAGCCTAAAATGCCGATGTGGATGGATTCGGGGGATGAAGGATAGGTTTGTGCCAGAGCTTGTATTTTTTCGAGCATGGGGTAACCTCCACCGTGTAGTACAATTGTAGAATAAAAAGGTTGATGTAGGAGAGGTCGTCTTGTATGAAGGATTTGTGAAGTTTGGAAGAAGGGCAAGAATCATCTTAGAGTTATGCTATTCATTCGTTATTTCTTGTGTTTTAACAAATTCTTCGAAGGATGGGCAGAACAATTTGAGTTCATCTTTTCTGAGGAGACTTCTTCTATCGAGGTTATTGCGGATTGTTCTTTCTATGTCTGTGTCGTGGGAAGCTAATTTTTTGAGTGCTTTCTTCTCGTTGACGTCTGAGTAGTTCCAGAGTGATGTGAAAAACTCTTCTGTTTGCATTTTGAATTCTTTGAGGATTTTCTCTTTAGTTGCATCTGAAGACTGTTTGTGGTCAAAGACGATGCTGGATAACATCTGGAGGAGGAAGGGGTGGTAGTAGGTCTGTTCGAGGATAAAATCAGTGAGATCAGTGAGGTTGGTGCCTGCTTTTTGGGCTGGTTCTGTAATTAATTCTCTGGCTTCAGATTCTTCCAAAAAGTGGAGGTAGGAGATATTGAGTACATTGAAAAAGGGGGAGGAGTAGGTGCTTCTGAATTTCTCTTCTCTTAGAAGGTACTGGAGTGGTATCCTTGAAAAGAGGATAAAGGATATACTGTAATTTTGGGTTAAAGCTCTCAAGAATTCAAAAAACCCTTTATCAATATTTTTATTGTTGATGGTAGTCTCAAATTCATCGAGAAGGATAACAATTTTGCGTCCTGTTTCTGTAGCATCTCTGATAAAGGCTCTGAAGGTGAGATATCCTGGCTCTGTGAAGGATTTTTCTGGAATCTCAGAGATATTTTTTGCCCATTCCTCAAAAAAGGTGGTTGGAGGCGCATCAGGGAAAAGGGCCATGTCTGTTCCAACGAAATTGAAGTTATCACTATCAATGTACTTTTTCTGGACTTCATTGTGCATTATCTGGTGAAAGAGTGATGTTTTCCCGATTCGTCTTTCTCCAACGATGCAGTGGGACTGCATCTGCTTTCGTGCGATATCTTCGAATATTTTTTTTATTGTTTCATCTCGTCCATAAAATCCTTCAGGCTCTTTTACTGGGGTTCGGGTTATGTAGGGATTTTCCATGTTAACCACCTGTAAACTCTCCATGTTCTGCTATCCAGTCCCCCTGTAAGAGGATAGCGAAATCATAAAACGGTGGGGATTCTCCCGTCTTTACCAAAATATTTTTTTCTGTTAAATCGCTAAGAAGACTCTGTAGCCTCCATCTCTTGATCTTAATGTTTTTTTCCCTCAAAAATCTCTCTATGTCTTCCATATTGATAGATTGTCTTTCCTGAACTTCTAAGCGTGATAAAGCAAAAAGAACATCTCTCTCCTCAGGTTCGAATTCCTCCCACGTCAACGCCAGAACAGGTTCTGCCATTTCTCTGGCTTCATTGAAAACGACAGTACTAACATCTTCGCTATCTGCAAAATTCTTGTTCTTTTTGTTGAGGTGGGTTATCAACGTGTGACAGATGAGCTGAATATAGTATGGGTTTCGCCCTGAAAAATCAAGTATCTTCTTTACAGCATAAGATTCATACTGTAAGAAACCTTTCAGAGGCTGTGTCACAAGTGCTGCAGCAGACTCTTCATCCAAAACTCCAATAATCTTTGGATTGAAAATAGTGAAAAATTCTCTCCATTCTTGTGAGAAAAGCTTGTTAAAGTCAAATTTCCCACCAACAATGGCAGTAACACGCGGAGTGTTTTGAAGAAATGCTCTGAGAAAGAGCAGAAATCCAGGTCTGAAGAGACCTTCTCCTATACAGGATTCGATCTTGTCAAATTCATCGAAGATAAAGATGATTTTCTTTGTATTGTTTTCAAGTAAAGTGCGAATATAATTTCCAAAAGCGGCATAACTTTTTCTTGTGAATTCAAAGGGATTAGGGGGTGGAAGAGTGTTGAAATGATCACGGTGCAGCTCTTCGCAAACAACAAAAAGGCAATCAATATCCTTTATTGTTGAGTAGAATTCCATATCTACAAACATGCAGTAATGCTCTGGACTAATCCGCTTCACAAGTTCTTTTAGAAAAGATGTTTTTCCCGTTCTTCTCTGTCCCATGATGAGCACATTTTGGTAGATCGTGGGTTTTTTCATATTATTTTCTATCCATTGGAAGAGGTCTTCTCTATCAAAGAACATTTCATCTTCTGCTGGTCTCGTGAAATTGTACGGATTTGGAATGGAGATGAACTCTTCCTGTTCAATAAAAATGAGTGTGTCTGAGAGTTCAGTTCTATCATTTGTTCCAGGAATAACTGAGAAGTGAAGACTGATACTATTTTTTTTCAGGGGGTTGATATGGAATTCGATATTTTCATCCCTGTTTCGTGGAAGGATTCTTAGTACCGGGTTATTCTGCCCAGCTATGACATAATCCGACGAATCATGGAGAACTACTTCTACATTCTCAACAGTCGCTATTCCCACATTTTTGACGTTGAGAGAAACAAGTAACTCTTTTTTCCAGATTGCTTTCTTTGTCTGGAGGCTAACATCAAGGGAAACCCTATTCAGAAGCTTTTTTCTTTCTTCAAAAATTATATCCGTCCATTTATTAAGGATGTTCAAGTAGATTGTTTTGAATGGTTCTACGAATCTATTTTTTACTAGAATTTCAGATTCTCTGATATTCCTTCCTGATTCTTCTAGGAAATAGAGCTTATCCAGTAGATCACTTGCTTCACTACATTTCTGCAGAAAATTGAACAATTCAAGGTGTTGTCTGAAGAGAATATCCATGTACTGTTCTGGATTTGGTATTGCTATGAAATAGTTGTCGATTTCATGTTTGAGTTGACATATATCGGAAAGAGAGGCAGCTGATAAAGATTTGTGGATTATGGAAAAAACTGAGTGGAGATCACTGAACACTTCATGAAAATTAGAGGAGACTCTCAGAAGAGTTTCCAGGCTCTGGGATACTTCGTCAAAATCCAAATCTTTCTTTATAGAGATTTGATAAAAAAAATAGAAATAGGATATCAAAGCTTTGTCATCTGACAACTGGGCAAGTAATCTGAGAATGTCTTTTGGATTGTACTCAGGGATGTTTTGAGGGAGTTTGTATTTCCATTCTCTCGGATAGCGTCCTGCTAGCATTCTGACCACGTTTTTGGAAAGGTCATTTGGGTTTTTATGAATTTTTGAAAGGTAATATTCAGCAGCAGAGTAAAGACTCGAAACGAGATTGATTTGAATAATTTCGACCACTTCTTTTTCATCTTTTTTTTCTGAAACAATTTCAATTTTATCGATAAAAGAGTACTCATCTTCCTTTGTTAACCAGTCATTAAAACGTCTTCTCCGTTCATTTTGACTATTTTCTAGGATTTTCTCGGCTAGTTCTTCTAAATGAAACCTATGTTTTTTTTCGGAGAGCAAGATAATTCTATCGACAACTTCATACACGTACAGTCTCTCTGCTCTTTCTATATACAACTGCTCAGGTTCACGTCCGTAGCGTATGATGCCTTCCTTGAGTCCATATTTATGTTTGGCTGTTCTTCTGATGCCATCGCTATCAAATTGCCTAATGTCATGGACAGTCAATCTCTTTCCCATTAGGAGATGTTTCTTTCTTTGTTTATAAGCCTTTCTGAAACAGCAATTATGGGGCCTCATTTCTATGGTTATAGATGAACAGTAAAGAGTATAAATTTATACTGACTCGCATATATTCATATTGGCTATATTAATAGAAAAGTTTATATATACCTCTGATATACAGAGAACTATGGCAAAAGATGGAGACGCATATCCAGATCCCCGGTATGATTGAAAGAGCTCCTGCCAAGTTACCTGAACTTCAGCCTGTTTTCATGATAACGAACCATCTGATTAAATGTCTTTTTGGATTGCACGACATTTACTGTAGTGAATTTTGCTGTTTTTGCACACTTTCCAGAATAGTTTTCTATTTGTCATGATTTTCATGACAACAAATTTCTAGCAAAACAAGATTTTCCTCTTATATACATCATGTAATATATTTGACTATAAAAAGGTAACTGTCATCATCAATTTATGTGTGACAGACATAGTTTTGTTGTCATGAAACATGGGATAAATTCAGGCAAGTTAGGATATTATGGCTGCCACTCCCGTGGCGCTGGTTTCATGTTACTCTCCAATGCTAAGTCTCGCGTGTTTGGAGAGTAGTCAGAGACTTTCTGTCTCGGATAAGTTAAGATAGCGTAACCTGTTCTTATTGAGTATTATTACATTTAACAATTTTTTTGGATTGTCAAATTATGTGGTGCTAGAAATGGTGCGACCTCTCAGATTATCAGTTTGTTCTATTAATCGAATAACTCATAGTAGTAATCTACTATGTTCTTCGGTGCGACGTGAGGAGCACCGTAAGACTTGACAACCCCAATTTTTGAGAAGATACGTTTTCTGGTGAGGGTGCTCTCAAGCCTTTTCATTGATCACATATTATGTTTTACCTATATAAATGTTGAATTACTTATACTAACTATTATAATATTTTATTATTATAGATATAGAAAAGTTTATATATTAGTAATATCATAGAGGTACAAATGTATTAAAAACGACACATGTTGTATATACCAAACTTTGCGGAGGTGACGCAATGGGAAAAAATGATGGAGATGCTTATCCAGATCCACGAAGAGGACGAGTGGAGAAGCATAAGATGAAAATAATAGTCTGTATCGGCCTGCTACTTATTTGGATTTGTAGTTTCATTATTCCAATATATGTCTGGGTGATTTACCAGGTTCCCGATGCACTCCAAGACCTATCATCAAAGTACATATGGTGAGCCATTAGGAAATCCCACTATGAGAAGCAGATCTCTTATTACGATGGAGTGACGTGTACATTTCTATGAATATCTTAGAAATGGAATTTGACAGAACCTATAGATGACGAAGAAAAGATTTAGGTGGTTGGAATATTAAGTAGTATCAAATTTCACTCTACAGAGTTTATTTCAATATTCTTAACATCAAGTGGTTTTGATTCGTCCCACATACTTGAGAACATAGCTGCAACCCAATGCACGAATTGCTCATCTGTTCCATAAAACGATTTTGGACGATCCAAAATCGTTTCAGCTATTTCAAACAGGTTAAACATTGCCCATTTCTCATCAATAATATGAATGCCTATAGGATTTCTATCTCCAAACGTCAAATACCGAAGTTTAACTCCAGGGAGATCTATTTCTATAAGATCCCTCCAAAGGTTCATTTCATCTGTGTCATTAAAATTTGGTTTGAACAATTCTTTGAACTGATATATCAACTCAAAAGCAATATTTTCTTGTTTTATTTCCTGCATAATCCAATTGGGTATGGTATGAAGACGATCTGTAACTATACGTAACTTGTTTTCGGCTTTCCCAGTATTATCCAGAAGTATGTTGCTATAGTCAATAGCATCTTTGCACTGTTTGCCATGTTGGAGTTTGTAAATATCACGAAACTGCTGAGGTGGAATCACAGTATAATCGTGTACATCAAAGAAATTTTTGTACTTTTCGAGTGTTTCCAAATTCAATATCAATCGTGGGAGCTCGTCAATGAGCAGTAACCCAATCGAGCTTAATGAATATTCCCCATTGTGGTCATTCAAGACACCGTAATCAGCCAAGCCTTTGAGTCGTGCATTGATGTTAGGGTTGTTTCCAACCACTTTCTTATCTTCAATCTGTTCTGGTTTCACGTTACCCTCTAATGCCAGAATCTCGCGTGTCATTTGAAGGCTGGTCAGAGACTTTTTGTCTCGAATAATTTCTAGGTAGAGTAATCTATCTTTGTTGAGTATTTCATTTACCAATTTTTGCGAAGACACATTCTTTGGTGGAGTGTTTTCAGGCTTTTTCATTGATTGCATTTTTTGTTTCACCTATATAAATCTTGGCATAATCATATATATCTTCATTGCTGAAAGAATTTGTTTCTTTCCTATATAAATGTTAATGTTCTTATACTTGATTTTGGATTCACATTGCTGTATGAGTATGAGGGCAAACCTTTTTAAGGTGTAATACCAAATGATATCTATGCCTGGTGATGCTCTGCCAGACCCACGGTTGAGAAAAAATGGACTCACTCTTGTAGTGGGCATTGTGGTTATATCCTTTGCTCTAATACTGATAAGCTTTCTTACGTGATTGATATGATTTAACCCATCCAATCTTTTGGTGGGAATCTTAACATCTGTAAGCAAGTGGAAATTCTTTTATACTCATGTATTTTATTTCATATAACAGAAAATAAGAACACAGGTGAAAAGATGAATGTTATAGGAATAACATTTGATGGAGAAATGAAAGGATATGTAGTTATAAATGACCTTAAAATTAACGAATGGCTTGACCCTAGAGACCTTTCATTGGATATTGTATTTCGGGTGACTATTGAACATAAATATGGAAAAGATGGATTCAAAAAAGTAAAAGAGCTCTATGTATATTTTCCAAAAGAAGATATGGAGAATATCTCTACTGATCGCCACATCACAAGGGAAGTAAGAGAGAGACTAGAGAAGGAAGTGAGAGAGAGGGAATATGAACTTCGAAGGAAAATTAGCCCACTTAAGGGATATATTCCACCGATAATTACAGAAAGTGTGACCTTTGAAGTTGATGGAGATAGAAAACGCTTCAATGTGCAGCTCTTGGACTACGAATTTGATGAAAAAACTGCAGAAAGACATATTTACTTCTCATTAAGATGCAGAAAAAGCATTGTTCCTTCTGATAAAACTACATCAGTGAAAGAAACATCGTGGGATTATAGTTGCATAGTTGAACCCTATCTGGTGCAGACATTGAAATGGAGCAAAGAGGAATTCATGCCTCCATTTGAACTCTTAGAAATCTGGCTACAAATCCCGAAAGATATCTATTCATATTTATCTGCTATTGATGTTCGGCCAATGAGCAACCTTGAAAATATGTTCTTTTTGGGAAAAGAGACAGCAGAGAAGTTTCGTGATGCGGGGCAACCTCTTGCAAGGGAAGACACACTCTGTATTAACTGGAACTTCTATAATGTGAGCGTTTCGAGTCTCCCTGAAGAGATTAAAGTCATCCATAACCCAGCCCTTTCCAGAAAAGAGGATAGATTCGTTGATAGCTTCGAAAAAAGTCCTGAAGATTTTATTTTAATCTTGCGAGAGCTCCTTTATACATGTGAATTGTGGACACTTGATCTTGGATATATTATCTCTGCTATTTCTGATGAGAATATAAAAATCATTTTAGATATTTTCAATACTATGATATTTCAAAGATATTTGAAGCCAATGGAACAAAATTTGAATATGTTAGTGGATAAACTAGAAAATTTCAGGGATTTACCATTTTATGTGGAATTTTTCAGCCGATATGATATCTTCTATACATTAATTCTTTGCAAGAAATCAGAAGAATACTTTTCTGATCATGTTCTCTCGAAAATTGAAAGATTCCAAGAACTCAAAAATCCACTGGATCCAGATTACATAGAACTCATGGAAGAGTTGACTGATCTTTCTGAAACTACAAAAAAATTTAATTTTTATAATGCACAGGAAGATAAGCTTCGATATAGGAATGATGTTCTTTCCAAGATTGATAGTATGGAGAAGAAATGGGGTCGGAAACTCATACATCCTGACAAATATATATTCTATGTTATCTTAACTAATTGGAAAAATATTGTCAAAAAAGAGTATGAGGAGTTCGCCCCAAAACCTGAAATTGAAGCAACAATAAAAACAAAAAATCTAACACTGGCAGATGAAGCTGGAGTTCTACTTTCAGTTAAAAATAGTGGAAAGGGTGAGGCTAGAGACGTTTATGCCAGATTACTTCCAGGAGAGGATTATGATATTGTCAAAGAAGTGTCAGACATAAAGACACTCCTCTCAGGTGGAGGGAGATCATTTGAGCCGGAACTGACAATAAAGCCTAATAAAACAAAAACTGTTATATACTATGAGATTTACTATGCCGATACGTTGGGAAAAGAGAACTCAAAAAGATTTGAAGAGACTATTGAATTCACTAAAAAAGAGATAGAATTTCAACAAATCGAAAATCCATATGTAATTGGTGAAGTCGTCAGAGACAAAAGAATGTTTTTTGGTAGAGAAGAACTTATGAAACTTATTATTGAAAATTTTGAAGGAAAATACCAGATAAATCCCATCTTCTTATACGGACAAAGAAGAACGGGAAAAACATCTATTTTATACCATCTAAAAGAAAAATTAAGAGATGAATTCTTCCCTATATTTTTCAGCACATTGGAGATATTTGGAGAAAAGTCATTTTACCAGGATCTGATGGAAAAAATAAAGAAAGAACTTGGACTCAATGAGATTGAAGTTCCAAATGTTGAAGATGATCCATTTAAAAAGTTTAATAGTGAATTTTACGATAAAATAAAACCAAATCTGGGAAAAAAGAAATTAGTTCTCATGATTGATGAGTATCAAAGAATTGATCAACTCATTATAGAAGGCCATTATAGTGAGAGTGTCATCGATTTCCTCAATGCTTTGGTGCAGGATGGTGAGATCAAATTCATTTTAGCTGGATCTCTATACCCCGATGAACTCAAAGCCACTAAATGGGCGGAGCTGATGAAATTCTTCACCACAGTACATGTAGGTCTTCTAAAAAAGGAAGATGCAATTAACTTAATCTGTGAACCTGTTAAAGGATTCATGGAGTATGATGGGGGAGGAATAGAAAAAATCATCTCATTGGGTGGATGTCATCCTTATTTTACTCAATTGATTTGTCATGTGATGGTAGAACATCATAATCACGACAAAGTCAATGTCATAGGATACAATAGTGTCATAAACTATCTATCCACTTATTTTGAAAGGGGATATAATATATTTTCAGATATTATCGAAAAAAGAAACGACATTGAACGTAAAATTCTCTTTTACATTAACAATTTGATGGGAAAGAAGAGAGAAATAACTATTCATAGATCCGAGATTGAAATGAATCTGATAGAAAACGAGGAAATTATGGATAAACGTGAAATTGAAAAAGCACTTTCTAATTTGGAAAGAAGGGAGATCATACGGAAGAGCACTGAACACCCCGATTACTATGAATTTGCAATAGATATATATAGGCAGTGGATCAAATGGAATCTCACTAAGGGATAAAAGGTGGGAAAAATGAATAATAACCCATTTGAGTTTGGTAGACCTGTGAAAGGAAAAGACTTTTATAATCGTAGAGAAGAGATAGAAACGGCAATTGGATTTATAAAGAATCTGCAGTGTTTTTCTGTAGTTGGTGAACGAAGAATTGGAAAAACGTCATTTTTGCAGCATCTGCTCTCTGAAGAGGTATTTAGAGAACATGCAATAGATCCCAGGGACTATATCTTAATATACATTAATGTGGGTAGTTTGCACGAGATTACCAAAAATACTTTTATTGAAACTATAATCAAAAAAATAAGAGAGAAATTCCCAGTTAAAATAGAACATAAAGATATTTTTGAAGAATTAGTAACATATATGGAGAAAATAGCCTTTGAAGGCAAAAATTTGGTTCTAGCCTTTGATGAATTTGAATGTATTGCACCTATTCTAGACAGTAGTAGTTTTTCTCATTGGTTAAGATTCATTTTTTTGAGTTCTCATGTTATGGCCATCACAGCCAGCCGGACAACAATAGGAGAGCTAGAAAAATGTGGAGATTCAGCTTCTCCTCTTTCCAATGTTTTTGGAAATCTCTTTCTAGGGCTTTTTAGGAGGACAGAAACAGAGAATATGATTAAGGAATTGTTCGAAAAAGGAGGGATAGGACTTGATGAACAGGAAATTGCATTCTTGGCCGATTTGTCTGGGGGAAACCCCTATTTCATTCAGTTAATAGGGTTTCATTACTATGAAGAGAAGAGAAGAATTCAGTTAGGAAATGTTGATAGAATAAACTTCACGAATCAGATGATAATACAGACAAATAACCAATTCGAAAGTTATTGGAAACATTTAGAAAATGGAGAAAAGGGTATTCTGATGGATGTATCAATGTTAAATGAGTTAAAAAAATCTGATCATTTCATTGAGCAAATTTTAAGAAGGAAAGGATTCACCTTTACTGAAAACGGTGAGATAAAAATCTTTTCTCCTCTCTTTTATGAGTTTATTCAAAGAAAATGTGCCTACAAATCTCTGCCAGGATCGGTTCCTTTGCAAGAAAAAAACGATGTCCCGTATATATATGATGTTTTCATATGTCATGCTAGTGAGGATAAAGAACCCTTTGTAAGAAAATTAGCAGAGAAACTTTCTGAAAAGGGTCTTAATGTCTGGTATGATGAGTTCACCTTACATTTAGGTAATAATTTGAAAGATAAAATTGATTATGGACTTGCTAGATCTCGCTATGGTATAATTGTTCTTAGTAAAGATTTTTTCAATAAGAATAGGCTTCAAGAAGGACTAAATACTCTTTCGGTAATGGAGAGTGAAACAACAAAAATAATTCTTCTAATTCCGCCTGACATAACAGAAGAAAAAATACGATCTCTTCCACCAACTCTCGCAAACCGTTTAATTATACCTTCTGAAGAAGAGACAGACAATATAGCCAATAAAATACTCAAAATTCTTGGAAAATCCTCAGATAGGAAAAAAGAAAGAGCAGCCAATGAAAAATACCCATTGGCAGCAGTCATTTCTATTTCAATTTTTCTCATGTGTATCATAGCTTCTCTTTTGATGTTTATAGGCCCCACATCAGACATCATTCGAATTGCTTTCATCCTAATTCCTATTGTTTTATTACTATATCTTCTGAGGAGAGGATTCAAATGAGTGGCTCAAAACCTCGGAAGGATAATGAGCATATTCTTTATGTAGTAGCAGCATTTGTGAGTGTATCCATGTCTATTTTTTTTGGCCAAATCTCTGTTTCAACCCTTGTTTATGAGAATTATCTTGACATAAGAGGTTCTTTGACAATAATAGTAGTGATTATCACATATTATTATGTATTCTATTCAATTTCAAAGATCTCAATTTTAAAGGTCATTCCAACATATTTGCTTATATTAGTCTTTATATCTTCAATACTCATCATTCTTATAGGTATTAGTGATGTTAGAGGAGTACCTATCAAAATATTGTCAATGTTACTTATAGGATTTATGATGTTAATTCTTTTTAAAGTACCTATAAGAGATAGAGAAAACCAAATCTGGTATGCTCTTATTCCGCTTGGCCTCCTTCTAGGTTTGATTGCATATTCTTTCACCTATTCACCCGAACTACTTATCGAGGATGAAGATATTCAACTTAAAACCATATCATATGACGGGAACGATTCTCTTCACGCTACTCTTCTAATTCGGATGAAGGCAATGCATTGCGACGCAAATAATATCAGGATAAAGATTATTTGTTCAGATCAGATTACTCTAGAAGAAGATGAATGTGCCTTCTTTGGCATAGATACTCTAAGGAAAGAAGAGGAGAAAACAGTCAAATGGAATATTGTATTTGAAGGTATACATTCACATTCATTCTACCTGTATCTTGTCACCAGCGGTAGCATTTCAAATAAAAAGATTACTGTTTACCCCGAAAACGGCCAATGGAAGGCCAGGATACAGGATGTAGGACATATGGAAAATCTTTTAATATTTCTCAGAAATAATACTTCTTAATGATTGAATTGTCTTCTAATTGATGATAGTTTCTTATTCTGTCCAATTTATCCCTTCAACAACTTCTTCATCAACTCCAGTTTCTTCTTCTTGGCAAACTTCAATTTATTCTCCTTCCTCATCAAAGTCTGCTGAGCAAACAACATCGTATCAGGCTCCAGATTATCATGCACCATCGTGTGACTCCCCACAATCGCATTCGGGCCAATCCTTGTCCCCGGCATAATCGACGCATTGATCCCCGTCTTACAGTTCTCACCCATGATACACCCAAATTTGTCCAACCCCGTATCCACAGCCTCTGAATCAATTTTCACCCTCACATTCTTCTCATCAAACCTGAAATTCGCCGTCACCGTCCCCGAACCAAAAGAACATCCATCCAGTATGATCGAATCCCCCACATAATTCGAATGGAACCAACAGTCATCCCCGACATAACTATTCTTCACCTCAGTCGAAAACCCCACCACCGTCCTTTCCCCAATGTGAGAGTAATCCCTCACCAACGCATTATTCCCCACAATACACCCCTTCCCCAGATAACACGGCCCAATCACTGTCGCATACTCAAAAACCCGCACATTATCCTCAATAATCACCTTTCCCTTCACCACAGCCTCATCTGATATCTCAGCTGATTTCGCTATCCGCCCCTCCGCCCTGTCAATGTAGTATTTCACTGCCTTAAAAATGTGCCATGGGTACTTCACCGCAGTCCAGAACCCATTGTACGGAACCACTTCAAAACAATAACCCCTCCCAATCATGCTCGTTAAAGCCCTCTCGTAGACATCATCCTGCGCACTTTCCGTCTCCTCCAAAACCTTTAACAGCATATCTGCATTTCTATGATAGTGCACCACCAAATTCACCAAATTCGATGGTTCCCTCCCCGCTCCCGGCTTCTCCACAATCCCTTTCAATTTCTTCCTGTCCACGACTAAGTAACCCCCTGGAAAGTACTCCTTCACCTCATAACCCAGAACGTACGAATCACCACCTTCTTTTGACGCCTCCAGTATGTCTTTGTAAGCCTTCAACTCAAACAAATCATTCGGGTTCACCACCAGAATATCGTGCCCGGAAAGTGCATCTTGCGCACACAACAGCGCATCTGCCATCCCCCTGGGTTTCTTTTGGACCACGTAATGCGCTTTCTCTTTCACCACTTTTCTGATGTCCTCAATATTCTGCGGATTAGAAATGATCACCACATCAGTTAACCCAGCCGCTTCTGCCAGGTCCACCTGGTGCAGAATCAATTCTTTTCCCAAAAAGGTCAGTAAACACTTCTCTTTTATAATGGGAACCATGCGCTTCCCCACACCTCCTGCAAGAAAAACGAGTTTCATGGATTCACCTTTTCATTCTTATTTCTAATTTTACCTTTTTAGAGCGTCTTCAACCAGTTTTTTTCCTTCAGTAAGAAGGTTCTTCATCTTAGGCTCTGACTCAGATTCGCAGATCACCCTTATTAAAGGTTCCGTTCCACTCGGCCTGATCAGTAACCAGGAATCAGAATACTCCAGCCTGATCCCGTCGAGGAGGTTCACCTCTTCAGGGTCAAGGGTGTGAATTGATTTCTCCACAGTTTCCATCACGTTCTTTTTCTCATCAGTGGGACACGGTATACCCTCTTTTGCAAAGTGCATTTTCGGTAAGGTCTTCATAAATTCGCGAATCTTCGAAGGATCTTCCACGTTCTTCAAAAGGAACAAAGCCGCATACAAGGTATCAGGGTGCATTCCAATCTCCGGTATGATGTACACCCCCACCTGTTCCACCCCAATGCACGCATTACACGCTTTCACCAGCTCTGCCACTGCCACATCCCCCACCTTCCCCCGGACGACCTTCCCCCCCACCTTCTCCACCGCACGGTCCAGTAACCTCCCCGTCTCCACTGTGGTGACCACCGTCTTGTTTTGCGCTTTCTCCACAATCAAATACGATATATAGGCGATCATCTCATTGTAACCCAGAAATCCTTTCTCATCACAAAAAACTACTCTATCAGCATCCCCGTCAAAGCACACAGCAATATCCGCTCTCACATCTCTTACGTACTGCACCGTCTTTGTTAATGTATCCTCCTTCGGTTCAGAAGGTCTGTTGGGAAACGTCCCATCAGCTACATCATTTATCGGAAAAACCTTCACACCCATCCTCTCAAATAACTCACGAGCCACCTGAGAAGCTGCCCCATTCCCCGGGTCGACGACTACCTTTAAATCAGTTTTTACAGAAATCTTCCTTTCAATTCCCTCGTAATACACTTCTTTCGCTGCATAATCCGTTTCTAACTGTCCCAAGTCTTCCCATGACGGTTTTCTAAACGTTTTCTCAAAATAAATCTTTTCAATCTCCTCTTCCTGTTCTCGAGAGTACCCAATCGTGGACGGGTTCCACAACTTGACCCCGTTAAACTGCGGTGGATTGTGTGACGCTGTTATCATTATCCCAGCCCCCCCCTTTAACTCTCTCGTCACGTACGCCAGTACCGGCGTCGGGAGCACGCCCAGATCAGTGACATTCACCCCCGCAGACAGGATACCCGCACTCAAGCTGGCCCGCATCATGTCTCTAGAAACTCTCGTGTCTGACGCCACGAACACCCGAGACTGCACGGGTAACACGGTCCCGATCGCCATTCCCACTTCCAGCATCATTTGACTCGTCAACTCCTCACCCACCACTCCACGGATCCCACTCGTGCCAAACAGTCTCGTCACACCCATGCTCTCACTCCTCACTCTCCACCACGGTGACAGCAGAAACTCTGTCTCCCTCCTCTAACGTCATGGCAATCACTCCCTGCGTCGCTCTCCCCATGACCCGTATCCCCTTCACGGGAATGCGGATCAACTTCCCCTGCTGTGATATGATCATGATCTCATCTGTGTCTTTCACCGCCAGCATCCCTGAGACGTTCCCATTCTTGCCAGTAACCTTCACATTGATCACCCCTTTCCCCCCCCTCCGCTGCGCCAGATACTCACTGAATTGCGTCCTCTTGGTGTACCCCAATTCAGTCACCGTCAAAACGGTCCCCTCTCTCACCATGGTCATCCCCACGACCTCATCATGACGCAGTGAAATCCCCTTAACGCCTGCAGCACTCCTCCCCATGGGCCGCACCTCTTTTTCGTGGAATCGTATAGCTCTTCCCTTTTTCGTCGCAATGAACAGCTCCTGGTTCCCGTCCGTGCGCACTACGTTCACCAGTCTGTCCTCTTTCAGGGAGATGGCAATAATCCCACTGGGGCGTGGGTTATCGAACTCACTCAAAGCTGTTTTCTTGATCATACCATTCTGCGTCACCATCACCAAATACTCGTCCTCAGGGAATTTACTGACAGACATTACGGCAGTGATGGTCTCGTCCTGCACTTTCAATATGTTGACAATGGGTTTCCCTCGAGCCGCCCGGGAGGCAGTGGGTACATCGTACGCTTTCAACCAGTATATCTTACCCTTATCCGTGAAGAACAAAATGTAATCGTGCGTCGATGTGATAAACAAATGCTCCGCCACGTCCTCCTCCTTGGTCTCAATGCCCACCACCCCTTTTCCACCTCTCCTCTGGCGGCGGTACTCGTCTTCAGGCGTTCTCTTAATGTAGCCACCCCGCGTAATGGTGACCACCATGTCTTCCTCACGTATTAAATCCTCCATCGTGAACTCAACCTGTTCCTGCACTAATTCTGACCTCCTCTCATCCCCGTAGTTCTCCTTCAACTCCAGGAGCTCCTCCTTCATGATCTCGAGGACTTCTCTGAAATTTCCCAGAATGTACTCAAACCGTTCTATCTCCTTCAATTTCTGTTCCAACTCTTTTCTCAGTTTCTCCCTCTCCAGCCCCACTAATCGCTGCAAACGCATGTCCAGAATGGCCCGGGCCTGCTTTTCCGTGAGGTTAAATCTGGACTCGAGCTTAGTCCTGGCTTCTTCCACTTCCTGAGACTCCCGTATGATCTTGATGACCTCATCGATATTATCCAAAGCAATTAATAATCCTTCCAGGATGTGAGCTCTCTCCTTCGCTCTCTCCAGGTCGTATTTCGTCCTTCTCGTGATAACTTCTGCGCGGTAGTTAACGTACTGCTCCAAAAGCTCTTTCAACATCAGGATACGGGGTTCCCCCTCCACTAAAGCCAGCATGATGATCCCGAACGTCGTCTGCAAACTCGTGTGCTTGAACAACTGGTTCAAAACAATCTCAGGCATTGCATCCTTCTGTATCTCTATCACGATGCGCATCCCCTCGCGGTCTGATTCGTCCCTCAAATCTCCGATTCCGTCAATCTTTTTTCCTTTCACCAGTTCTGCTATATCCTGCACTAACTTCGATTTATTCACCTGGTACGGAATCTCCGTGATGAGGAGCCTTTTCACGCCATTCTTCTCATCAAATCGTGTCCTCGCCCGCAAAATCAGTTTCCCCCTCCCTGTCTCGTACGCCTTTTCAATGCCAGACCTCCCGTATATTAACCCACCCGTAGGAAAGTCAGGGGCTTTTATCACTCGCATGAGTCTTTTGACCGAAACATCAGGCTGGTCAATGTAAATTAATAAAGCGTCCACCACCTCGCCCAGGTTGTGGGGCGGAATGTTTGTCGCCATCCCAACAGCAATGCCCGAACTTCCATTCACCAGTAAATTGGGGAGCTTCCCCGGTAATACGGAGGGTTCTTTCAGGCTGCCGTCAAAATTAGGGACAAAATCCACCGTTTCCTTCTCAATGTCAGACAGAAGTTCCTGTGCAATGGGTGCCATCTTCATCTCAGTGTACCGCATGGCAGCTGCAGAGTCTCCATCGACAGAGCCGAAGTTTCCCTGCCCCACAATCAAGGGATACCGCAAACTGAAGTCCTGCACCATCCTCACCAGAGAATCGTACACTGCAACGTCTCCGTGAGGATGATACTTTCCCAGGACTTCACCTACGACACGGGCTGACTTCCGCGTCGGTTTGTCAGCCGTGAGTCCCATCTGATTCATGGCGTACAAAATCCGTCTGTGCACCGGTTTTAACCCATCTCTCACATCAGGCAGAGCCCGGCCCACGATGACAGACATGGCGTAGTCGATGTAGGACTCTTTCATCTCATTCTCTAACGTCGTTTCCACAACAGTGGGCATGGTCATCCTTGCGAAGGTTACCATTTAAAAGTATGTGTCCCTGGTTTTGGCAGTTTCTACTCTCAAGAGCCAGAAATCTTCAGAAGGTTATCCTGGATAGTAGCAAACAAAGAGGCTCCAAAGTTCAGACATAGTAGAAAGATAACCTTTTAACGACAACAAATTCTGATCTAAGCTTAATCACTTATTTCCCTTTTAAAATTTCTGATTACCTCTCAATGCCCTCTTTCTCTTACGTGAATCGTTCGCAACCCCAAAAAAAAACGACAGAACAACTCTCGTAACAATTTCGAATTATCCACCGAGTTTTGAATGTTACGTGAGAAAGAGTGAGTTTGAGGTTCGTGACCTCAAAATTAGACGAGAGAAGGGAGTAACCCCTTCTCAATTCAGGGAAACCCCGCGCCTATCAACCTTTCATCTCTTTTCTTCAATTTCTGGTATTCCTTCCACTGTACGTCTGTCATTATGTAGATCTCCTTCTTGTCATAGGTGGGCTTGATCAACTTCACCAGGCCCTTGTCCACGTACTCTGCCACAATGTATTCCTTGATCTGTTCCAGATGCTTTACCTCTCCCCTCAGAACGCACGCGAAATTGAACAGTTCTGAGAGGTACTGCTTGTCTTCTTCCATCTTTTCACCCGTTGTTTCAATGTTATTTCATTGGTACAATGATTTTTCCGATAAATGCTTTATAAACTTTGCGGTTATACCCCATATAATGCCTTTCGATGATCTATTTAAAAAAGCACCTTATCCAAAACGTATAATAAGAGCATTTTACGAAGGTATTTAAAGCAAATTTTGAATAGAGCTTCTCAGGAAGGTGCAGGAATGCGCATGGGTCTGCTCACGCTGAGTTGCTCATCATGGTCTCCACAAAGGTGAGGACATCTCTCATATTTTGTGCTGTATTCTCCCAGTTGTCCCCGTAACTGCCCTTTACCAGGAGCGTCTTGATGCCCAGAGCACGGGCACCTTCCAGGTCAACCTCAGGCTTATCTCCCACCATGAGCACTTCACCAGGGTGCACGTGTAACACGTCCAGAATGTAGGTGTAAGGTGTTGCAGCAGGTTTAGTCTCCGCGGTGTCTTCTCCTGCAATGACAATGAGGTCAAAATAAGAGATGATGGTGAGAGCCTCAATTCTTTCTCTCTTGGAGAAGCTCTCTCCGTCGTAGTCAGTGAGCAAAACTAGGGCTAACTCTTTCTGTTTGAGAGTCATGAGGAGTTCTTCAGCATGAGGGGATAGGTGAGTGGTTTCAATGACGCATTTCCAGTACAAATTGGTGAGAACTTGCTTCTCTTTCAACGGTATAGTAGAATCGAACTGGTCCCACCAGAGGTTCCGGTCATAAACACCCTTTATGTTGAAATCGTGATGAATTCTATCCATTTTCTCCCTGATCACAGACAGAGAGTTCCCTGTGAGGTGGGCCAGCTTCTCAGAAACTCTTCTCTTTGCCAGTTCTAGATCACTGTTGATGAGGGTTCCATCCAGATCGAAGATCACGGCTTTGAGCATGGTGACCTGTTGGCACATTCTTTCTTGAATCTTCTTACTGCCCTTAGATTACCGAGATAAAGAAGAAGGGTCACAGTGGGTTTAACCTTGTTGGATTCTTCTTTCTATTCTTGCTATTCCTATGTCTTCTTCTTTCTTCTGCCAGCAGATCTTACCTTTTTTCTCTACACTCTCAATCTTCCCTTCCTCGCTCAGCCTTTGCAGATTTTTTCTGGTCTCAAACATGTTTATCCCTGCTTTCTCTGCTATTTCAATGGTAGAGAGAGGATTTTCAGATTTCTCAATGATGTCTTGAATTTTCTGGTGCATTAGATCAACTCCTTGAGAAGTGATAAACACTTTAGTATGTGTTCGATCTCATTTAAGTCTTTGCTTTCTCTGAGCCTTGTGAGGAGCTCTTCCCTTTTTTTCTCGATGATACCAGAGCCTGATTCTCGGGAGGTCCCCTCTTGTTCTGAACAGTTGGCGCAGATTGTTTTACCGTCCTTCTCGAAAAGAGGGTATCCGCATTTATCACAGTGCTGGGCAGTCATTTTGGCCCCACTTAACAGTAACTGTGAAATGTCCATGAGGTGGTTTGGCAGCAGGGGTTAAAAAGATTGGGGTTCATTTTCTGGTACATGAGCTTAATTGTTGTTTATTATATATATTTTACTATCTATGTCACGGATGTGACTAAAACTATCGTATCTCCTAGAACTTTTTCCATTCCCCCAGACCTATTCATTTGCCATCTTCTAAATTCCCCCCTCTTTTGCCTTTCAATCCCATCATGGTCTGATTTCAAGACCTGAGCAATCGCCCTGAGTTACTAGGGTTCCTGTCTTTCAATCCCAACTTATATTGCCTTTTTTACCGTCTAAGGGAAACATTTATATATAACCAACTGTTGGTAACACTATGACTTCATGGCATGACGAGTTGACGGGCAATAAGAATCTCCAAGCTTTGCGAGATCACACTGCACTCAGGTCTCAAAGGACACAGGAGACCTACCTGTACGCGGTGAAACAGATCTGTGATTTCTTCAAAATAGAGTACGGGAAGTTCGACCCCAGGAGTTTGGACCAGGAGAAGTATGATGAATTCCTTGGGATACGCTCCAAGGAGTTGAAGAGGACGTCTTTGAACCTTCTGAGCAATGTCTTTAAGATTCTGTCAGACCTCTATGGGCTGAACATCAAGGTGAAACTCCTAGACGAAATTGACAAGCATACAGACTACGTCACTTTTGCTGAACTGCAGGAGATCATCAACAAGGCAGACAAGGAGGCAGCAGCAGTGACAGCCTTCATGTTCTGCACGGGGTTACGCCCTGTGAGCGTGTTATCGATCAAGAAGGAACAGCTCGTTTTGAATGCTGCTCACCCGTATGTGAAGGGCGTTCTTCTGAAGGGTGGAAGGCGGCAGGACATCATCATCATGTACCACGAGATGGTGAAACCTTTACTGAACTGGTATTTACAGTTCAAGAGCACCCATATCAAAAACTACGATAAGAACGAGTACGTCTTCGTATCCCAGCGGGGGAAGACCACAGAAAGCTACATCTACGAGCTGGTCAGGGCATGCTCCACCATTATAGGGAGGAACATTTCACCACGAATGCTGAGGAAAGGGCTGGGTGTCCACACCAAGGAACTGGGATTGCAAGATGAGGTCAGGCGAATGATCATGGCGCACAAGGACGTGAAGACGACCATCGATGCCTACAGTGACTACACGATCAAAGACATTGTGCGAGAACTGGAGCAGAAGGTCCCCAGTTCTAACAACTCTTCTCAGGTTACCTCTCTTCCGGGTGCACCACCACGGGAGAAGTGTCCTTTTTGCGGCGGATTTGTTGAGAGTGAGATGTTACTGTGCCCACACTGCTGGGAGGAGATCAAAATTGTGTGTAGTGGGTGTAAGCGATTCATACAGGTGAACTGGAAGAAGTGCCCATATTGTGGGAGAGACATGGAAAAGGAAAAGAAGAAGGAGAAGAAATTCGAGTATGCACTGTGAGGGGGATATCATGAGGGGAAAGAACTATGATGAGATCATAATGGAAATTCACTCGTGTTTTGTGAGGAAGCACGAGTATTGGGAGAATCGTGGGAAGAATTGGATTGCCCGTATCACGGGGTTAGACGAAAGGTATGGGTAT
>JADDYB010000064.1_pt1 | contig 30308 bp, 37 predicted proteins | sample 8641941 | NCBI WGS metagenome assembly JADDYB01 (sample SAMN16275377, study PRJNA637457) | freshwater sediment metagenome | isolation source: Lake Kineret sediment | place: Israel: Lake Kineret | collected 2013
CCTCAATAAAGCCTCTTGTAGGCAGCAATGGAAGAACTTTCTGGATGTCTTTTAAGTGTTCTTCTGCTTTCTTCTTTGCGATTTTCACAAAAAGTGTGCAATAACTTTTTACATTTCCAAGTACTGTAAATAGAGAAGGAGTTTTCCCGCACAAGTGCTACATGGGTGGGATAAAGCCACTGATTGCCTTTTCAATGATCCCGGAACCGGAGAGGGGAAAAGAGATAAGAGAGATCATTGAGCAAGAGGTGAAGATCTACCTTGAAAATGAAATATTCATGTATCTAAAAGATAAAAGAGGTGAAAAGAAGGCGAAGGCTGGGTGGACACGGTTTGGGTTTCCACTGTTTTACCAGTCAGATGCTTTAGAAGTCTTAGATACATTGACCAGGCTTGGGGTAAAGGATGAGAGGATGGACAGAGCACTTGACCTGGTGGTATCAAAGCAGTCTGACGGGAGGTGGAACCTGGAAAACACGTTCAACGGGAAAATGTGGGTAGACATTGAGGAGAAGGGGAACGCTTCAAAATGGGTGACCTTAAAGGCTGTAAGGGTGCTCAAACGGGTGTATGGTGGATAATGAGGAGAGCATTAAGCGCACAATGGTAAAAAATTCACTTTCAGAGTGAAAAATTGTCCGTAAAGATTATTATCTTATATTATTGTGAGTATTTTTCAAAGTAATTAATAGACACCTCACCATTCAGTAATAGTTAAATACCACTACCTGTTTGTGAACCTGTTGGTACAAGCCTCAGGAGGATATGGGTGGGGATGTAGTGTTTGGTACTGCCCTGGAGGAGCCCTTTCATCTCTGTGGGAGTGTCACTGAAGGTTAGGTACTCCTTCTGAAACGCGGTGTCGAGAAAGCTCTTCACCTGAGAAAAGAGGTCTAAAGGTGTGTCTTCGAATTCTCTCTCAAGCATAGAGACAATGTCTTCCACTGTATGGAGACCAGTGCACTTTTCCAGGATAGCACCAGCCTGTACATTGAGGAGTTCACACTGGGGGAGGGCACGCTTTATCCCGTAGTGTTCTTCATAGGGGAAGATAAATCCACCATCTGGTCTCAAGAACACTCCGTATGGAGGGGATATGACAGGGTACTTTTTCTCATACAGAGAATTCACCCTTTTGTGTAGTGGTTTAAGGTTTATAATCATTTCCTTAGGGAGACGTAGACGTGAGATTAGATAACCCAGAGATTCTCTTGATCCTTTGACTGTCCATAATAGTTAAATACTATCACCTTTCTGTGTAGCTATGAAGTATGTTGTAGCCCACGATGTGGGTACTAGTGGGAGTAAGGGTACCCTCATAGATGCACATTTGAAGGTTAAAGCTTCAGAATCTTATCAGTATGAGGTCTTATTCCCTGAAAAGGGGTATGCAGAACAGAACCCTCAAGATTGGTGGGACGCAGTGACGAAAACGACACGAGCTCTTGTAGAGAGAACAGGTGTAAGAAGTGAGGACATTGCGGGCATCGTGTTCTCTGCCCAGATGGCGGGGACTATCCCTGTTGATGGAGAAGGAACCCCGTTGATGAACTGCTTGACGTGGCTGGATACGAGAGCTGGGGGTCAGGCGAAAAGAATCATAGGCAGCGGGATTCTCAAGGTTTCTGGATATAACGTCATACCATTGCTGCAGTTTTTACGAATAACAGGAGGTGCCCCCGGGCTGGCGGGGAAAGATGCTGTGTGTAAGATTCTGTGGTTGAAAGAGGAGAGACCAGACGTGTACAGAGAAGCTTTCAAGTTACTGGATGTAAAAGATTACCTCCTCTATCGGTGCACGGGGGCCTTTGTGACCAGTCGGGACTGTGCCAATGTTACGTGGATGATGGATACTCGACCGGGAAGATTTTGCTGGTCATCGGCTCTTTTGAAAAAATACAAAATAGATGTAAAAAAACTGCCTGAAATCAAAAAATCAACAGATATAGCGGGTGCGGTCACGAAAAAAGCATCTGAGGAGCTGGGAATTCGCGAGGGTACACCTGTTATGACGGGAGCAGGGGACATGGCATCAGCGGCTGTGGGTTCGGGTGCCCTTGCTGAGGGAGAGACCCACGTGTACGTGGGAACGAGCTCTTGGGTGGCAGCCCACCTCAAATCGCGAAAAAGGGATCTTAGCCATTACATGGGGAGTATCTGCAGCGCTGACCCGGACCTGTACTTGTGTGTGGCTGAACAGGAGACTGCTTCTGGGTGTTTAGAATGGATCAAGAATAATGTGGTGCGAGAGTTTGATTATGACCAGCTAAATGAATACGTGTCGACCGTAGAACCAGGCGCTGGTGGTGTTGTGTTCACGCCCTGGTTATTTGGGGAGAGGAGTCCCTTAGACGACCCGGATGTGAGGGGTGGATTCTACAATTTGAGTCTAGAACATGATCGCGGACACATGGCCAGGGCAGTGTATGAGGGTGTAGCAGTGAACATTAAGTGGGCATTGACATGCTTTGAGAAGCTCACGCCGCAGAAGAAGATAGACCAGATTTATATTATTGGTGGTGGGGCAAAATCTGATGTGTGGTGCCAGATTTTTGCAGATGCCTTTGTTAAGCCTGTTTTACGGGTGGAGAACCCTCTGGAAGCTGGAGGGAGAGGTGCAGCAGGGATTGCTTTGGTGGGATTGGGACAGGTGAAAGGGTTTGAAGAAGTTGGAAAGCTCATTGGCTGTGAGAAAAAGTTTGAACCCAGAAGGGAGAACACAAGAATTTATGAGCAGATCCTGGAGGAGTTCAAGACAATATACAAGAAAAGGGTGTCAAGGAAGGTGACTACCAGAAAGTGACAGTCAAATTGGTATTTGAAAGAACAAAGTTATTTTACACAAACAAAAATTGGAAATTGACACTCTCCTGTACATTTTTCAGTAGAAAAAGTCACTTCTGGATCCATATTGTACGTATACAGTTCAAACCCTATCTTCTTGGCAGTGTCTTCAATTTCTTTGACACTGAATAACTTCATGTTGTGCTTATCCACAAATACGTCTGAGGTATCATCTTTCCTCACTACAAAGATCAGGTAGCACTCTGCAATGTCATGATCTCTGCTGTAAGAATCTTCAAACAATGTCACGTGTAAGCTGCTCTCACTTTTTGTCGTTACCAGTGTTTCAGGTTCATAGGTTTCTTTTGCGTGGTCTATGTAAAAGATGAGAACACCTCCCTTTTGGAGATGCTCATAGAAATTTTCAAGCGTTTTTCTGAGATCTTCTAATGTTAGAAGATACGCCATAGCATCAAAACAGGTTATAACATCAAATTTCTGATTTATTTTAAACGTTCTCATGTCACCCCTTTCATAGCGCAGATGGGGGTTCCTCTTTTTGGCAATGTCCAAAACGCCACGGTGCAGGTCGATGCCAGTGACAGTGAAGTGTTCTTTGAGGTACCTATCTTCCAATCCTGTCCCACACGCTACGTCGAGAAGGTTACACCCTGCAGATTGCTGGTGGATTTTTATGAGCTCTACCAGAATGTCGACGTCTTTCTTGCGGTCTCCGCATATGAAGTCGTAGTAAAAGGCCAAATCCTCATAAAAGTGTCCTTTTTTCATAGGGGGGGTTGGGTTAATTCGTTTATGAAGGTTTGCACGTCTCCTTCACCGTCTCTTTTTCAACAAGGGATTACCAAATTGTGTAGGTTTCTTCATCCTCTCTTTTATGTCTCCTGTTTCTCCCATTTTAAAAGCCATGAAAAAGGATGCAACTGCGAAAACAGAGGAAAACACAAACGTATTTCTAGGACCAAAGAAATCTGCCAGGTTTCCTCCTAAGATTCCTCCTGCGAAATTTCCCAACCCAATGAATGAATATAATATTCCAATTCCTCTCCCCCTCTCTTTTTCTGAGGTTAAATCAGAGACTGAGGACGTAGTACCGGTGATGAACAAGGCGTAGAAGGGCAGAATCCACAGCAAAATTTTCATGTACACGTTGGCGATGAGACCTATACCCATCCACATGATCATGTACAAGACAGGTGTTATGACGAGCAAGGGTTTTCTCCCTAAAGTGTCACAGGTCTTTCCCACTGCGTCTGCTACCAGTAAAAAGGTTAGACTGGTTAATGAAGACACGTACCCTATAGCTTCCCGGGAAACGCCCAGATTGTTCAAATACACGTTGAATATGGAGGAGAGCATGGAACTCCCTATCGTGAGCACAAAGGCGTACGTACACAAGAGGAATATTTTTTTGGGTTCTCCAAATGATAAGAACTCTTTGAGTTTTCTCATGTCTTTTTCCCGCGACATGTCGTCAACAAAGTAGAACAAGACACAGAACACGAGAGATAATAATCCAATACAGCTAAAGAAGAAGACAAATCCAATATTTGCCATATTTCCTGAAAGAACTCCACCTATGGTCCATCCGATTCCACTGGCTACGTTATACTTTCCGAGGGCCCTTCCCTTGGAGGTAGGGAAATATTCGGTGATGATCGTAGGGATCAACACGTAAGAGGAGTAGAAAAAGGTCTGGATGCACCGTAGAACGATGAGCCACTCGATGTCAACGTAGATGAAGATGAAATACATGAAAGAGGCCACAATGTTTGTGAGGACAATGATTTGCCGCCTATCTCCCAACCGGTCTGAAAGAGATCCCCATCCAAAGGTCATGATGACCATGATGACAGAAGGGAGTGAGAGAATGTACCCTGCATACGCGAATTTACCCCCTATCTCGTAGGCGTAAATGGGAAGGAGGGGGAATATCATCCCCTGGGTTATGGAGATGACGAGGGAAGCTGAGAGGACTTTCAGGTAGTTGTCCATGCACTCTCTTCCTGGGGGTGTTTAAAAGCGTATCTGAAGCACTGAGTGAGAAGTCAGGCAAACCACGTTAGATAGTCGGGTGAAGAAACGAGATGAGCAGAATGGTTACAGGACTACTAAAAAGGGGTTTATCTGCATTGAAATAGCTTCCTGAGAGCTCTGTATTGGACTACTGTGTTCTGTAATACAAGATCTGGTGGATAAATTAGGTTCTCCTTTTGGACCAATGAATTGACCCAGAACCTCAACTGCTTCCGATAGCCAGGCAACAGCACTCCGAGAAATGCTGTTACTCAAAAAGGAGACCAATACTCTTGGGATAAAGTCTGTGGAGAAACCGATTGATTTATAAAGGTGAATACTATTAGGCCAGTCATGATATGGATTGTACTCATTGCTGTACTGCTCCTCGTGATGGCTGCATTGTCTCTTTTTTGGAAAAACCGCTCAAAGGTGGAGTCAAAAGAAGCAAAGGATGTTGCCAGATGGTCCATTGGCATGGGCATAGGGGGGACTTTGGGAGCAGTCATTGGGATATTGCTGGTAGAATTCGCAGGCTATTCGTACCCCCTCCCCGCTATTTTGTGGATGTTAGGGATGGCAGCTGGCCAACTTGTGGGGATCTTTTACGGCAGATACAGAAAATGACCTTTTTTTTATTTTTTTTCTGTAACCTACAGGTTACAGAATAGGGCAGCTAACACCCAGAAAAAGGAATTGTTGTGCAAAGTCAATTGAATAGATTTTTGCCAAAAATATCATTATATCTAAGGATTTTGGTAAATGCTCTCTCATTCCTTGGTCTTCACGGCAATTTCTACCAAAAAAAGAAAAGGGAAATTCCAAAGATAGAGTTTATTTCAGTGTTGCGTTGTGATCTCAAGCTTGTAGATAAGCCCAGCTGGATTTGCTTCAGGGGTAGCCAAAGGCCATATACGTAAGGGCCCACCCCTATTGATTACGATAAATTTCAGCTCGTTCACAGCCTCTGGAATCAAGCTTGGCTTGACTTCAAGTGGAGCAGTAAGGCTTGCAAAGCCTTCTACTTCTCTCACTATGTCGCCATTTATTATCACTGTGACTTTATTGTCTACTGCAACTGACATTTTAGCTGAAGTGATTGTGCCTGTCCCTCTAAGGTCGAATGTTTTGCGAAATATCCTAATAGCACCTTTCTCGGCCTCTTCTTGAGTCATCCAGTAGCTAGACCATATCCAGACAATGCCCTTATTGATGTCATCTTGGGTTGGACTATACCACCCTGACGATCGCCAGCAAGGTACAGCGGATGTCCATTCAACCGGCTGACCATTAACCAGATTGGCAGTCATTGTACCGCTGCTGGAAATAGTTCTTGTTACCATTTTTGCCACCTCTTAGTGATTTTATATCCTAACTCTTCACTGTTAGTCTAAAATTGTTATTTTTTGATATATATTTTTCGATGCCAATATCTGCTAAAAATGGACAATTCGTTCAATTGAAAACGTAAAGAATAGGAATAAAATCAAAAAAAGTGATTCCAAGATAATCAAAATTGAGAAATACATTAATCAATGCTTGAAAAACTCAAGATTTGGAATCTGATTTCAAAGTATATGAAGAGGCTGTTGAAAAAGTTAGCGTAACGGTAGTAGGACTTTTCCATTAACTTTTGACATGGTTCTTATTCCTCAGTATATCATTTTTATTTAACGAATTCAAATTGTTTATGCCAAAGTATCTTATAATTCGAAAACGATAGAGAAGGTTCATTGTGCTGAATTTAAAAAGAAGAAAAAATAGAGAGTATTAGTGAGTCTAACCACTTATTGTACGCCGAGGCAGGGATTTGAACCCTGGAGGGCTTGCGCCCACAGACTTAGCAGGCCTGCGCCGTACCAGACTGGGCCACCTCGGCTTATCCTTGTTATATTGGTTATCTATTTAAAGGTATCCCAAAGGCTATCCAATCAGTGGGTTATCTCTGTGTGACATCTTATTGAATTATTGAATCCGAATCCGAAGAACAATCCCCTCTTTTTAAGGGGGACCTCAGAGAAACCGTTACAGTGTGACAGAGCTCACGTCGATATTATATTCTTCAAATGATAATAAAAGAAGAAAGAAAAAGAAAAATTACCAATAGTTCTTCCGCTCAGGTTCTTTTCCCACTTTGTCCTTCACCTTTTGCAGTGCTTCTACCAGAGACTCTCCCGCTTTCATCTCGTAGACGATGATACCCAATGCTTTGATCTGTTCGACTTCTTCCATCGTGTAAATGGGCACTGGTATTTTGATGTTCTCGTCAGTGGGATTCCCCACAACGACGTCTCTGAACGGGAACTCGTAGTAGCTTTCCACAATGTATCCGCCCAGATTTATCACTTTTTTGGCAGGTAATATGAATTTACACATTTGTATCACCACAAAGCCAGGATAATCCCGAAAATGCCAATAGCGGTGAACCCGAAGGAGATGGGGTACAACTGCTTGAACGTCAATATGGGGCTGAATGCAGACAGCACGGAGAGGATGACGGGGAGAACGAAGGCCAAAGTCACGTGCATGACCAACTGTGAGACGCCCAGCATGCTGGTAAAGTCTACCACAGGAGGTATCCCCACGAATAAGGTGACGAACACGCTGGACAACACAAACATCCAGACACCATTCATCAGGTAGTAGTTACCGCGAGCGTGAGCACCATACTCCAGAGGGCCCCCTTCTATGAGGTCTCCTTTTGCCTTCGCAATGGTGAAGGGGTAGTCATTCAACTGCGCCACGTACCCGACGAAGTAGACCACAGCTCCAATGAACCCAGGGACCGTGAACAGGAGTGGATGGAGGTCTAGAAACTCTCCCTGAAAAGAGACAATGTTCTCCACATAGATCGTCCGTGCCATGACAGCAGGGATGAAGATGCCAACATAAATGGGGAATGACGCTATAGTAACGTGCTTTAAGAACCTCACTGCACTCTGACCCTCCAGGAACCGTCGAACTGCTCCTCTGTCTGTTGCTCCTCTTACAAGGTCATCGTAGGGCATGGATACTGACAAGACAGACCGCGACAGTGCTCCCATGAGCACGTACATCATCTCCTCAGCCTTCATGAGCCCCACTAAAGCCACTAACGTACCGAGGGAGAGAATCTCCCACCACTGGGGATTAGTTAACCAGAGCACGAAGAGAATGACGAGGATGGTAAACGGGGGCAGTCTGTGGTAGAGTGTGGGCATGGGAGAGGCTGGTGCGAACGGCTTCTTGTACCAGAACTTGAGAATTGACCAGGTCCCTGGCGTGAACACAGGAGGACCGATCCGCTGCTGGATTCTGGCCTGGATTTTCCTCTCCACTCCAAGGAGGAGGGGGCCAAAAAACAGGGCTATTGCAGCCAGAACCACCGTAGATGTGATGAAATTGATTATGTCCATGGTATCACCTGTTTGAACAGCACAAACACGGGTCGATGGAGGCAATGGTCAACACTGCATCAGTCAAATGTTCTCCCACACAGGCCACTTCTGCAGCCGCCAAGTTGGTCAGAGTGGGGGTTCTGTTCTTGTAGTGGCGGACATTTCCCTTTTCGTCCAGTGCATACGAGTCGTAGAGCTCTCCGCGGGGAGCTTCATGGTAGCAGTCAGTGATGGGCATCTTCCCGAGCTCCCAGTCTTTGTTTCTGACCTCTCCTTCAGGGAGGTTTTCAAAAGCTTGTTCTAAGATTTTGATGATCTCAAAACACTCCAGGACTCTGGCAACGACCCTGGCCTTGACATCACCTTCTGTGAGGGTGACGACATCAAAGTCGAAGTAGTTGTAGTCAATGACTTTCTTCCGCCAGTCAAAGTCTATTCCAGAGGCGCGGGCTGTGGGTCCTACCGCATGGTACTTTACTGCTTCTTCTTTCGTCAGTACGCCGATGCCTTCTGCCCTGGACATGACCATGGTATCTCTGACGATCCTGTCTCCGTAGTCTTTGAGGTAGTCTGCAGCAGGGCTCAACATGGAGAGCGCTTTCTTCTGTGCCTCTTCCGAAGGATTGCACCGCGGTCTGATGCCTCCAATGATGGGGCAGGCGTAGTGGACACGGTTCCCGGACAGTTCACCCAGCAAAATCATGAAAGGCTCTCGAGCGATGAACGCCCGCATGGCCAGTGTTTCATGACCGATGATCTCGAGGGCATGCCCGAAGAAGATCAAGTGAGACGTTAACCTTTCCAACTCGTTGATGATCACCCGTATGTACTGGGCGCGTTCCGGCACTTCAATGTGTAACCCTTTTTCCACGACCCTGACTGAATTCCACAAATGAACGCACGAGCAGATACCGCAGATGCGTTCCGTGATAATGTTGCACTTATCCACGGGGATGCCTTCCATCAACCGCTCAATACCCCGGTACTGCGCATCCATAGTGATCTCACACTCAGTGACGATCTCGTCCTGGAGGAAGAATCGAGGTCTGAAGGGCTCAAGCAAAGCGGGGTGCACCAACCCGACTGGGATTTCCACTTCTGCTTCTCGTGGCATGATCACACCTCCATTTCAGCAAGCACAGAAATAGCTTTTGCAGCCGCAGATATGATGTCTTCAGGCCGTGGGGGACACCCCGGTACTGCGCATGCCACGGGGAGTACCTTCTCTAAAGGACCTGCTATCTCTTCTGATGGTCCTAAATCTCCCGCCAGGTTTAAGTACACGTTCCCATTGATGGCGCACGCACCCACTGCAGCCACGAGCTTGGGCTCTGGGATAGCTTCGTATATGGCCTTTAAGGCAGGTTCGATCCTTTTGAGGACTGGCCCTGTCACCAGCAGGATGTCAGCTTCCCGCGGGTTCCAGGTGAGCATGACCTTGTACTGTTCAATATCGTAGTAGGGGGAGAGCACGCAGTTGACCACTTCGATGTCACACCCATTGCACCCTCCTGAGTAAACCAGCATCACGTGGACAGCATTCTTTCGTGACATTTCCTTGAACATTTCAGTCACCTCTGAGGAGTTTCGACACATCCTCGTAGTATTCTCCCACATCCCGAGGATGGATGGCAGCAGGCCTGTTGTACCTTCTGAAGATGGGGCAGGTATCATGGCACCTGAAACAGAAACAGCACTTCACCAGGTCGAGAACAGGTTTCCGCTTCTTGACGTATTTCTCTGTCAGGTTGACCGGTTTATCCAAATCGACCATAGTGATGGCCTTGGTGGGACACGCTCTCGAACAGGCACCGCACCCGATGCACATAGCGTCGTTCACCGTTTTAGGGAGCTCTATCTGCCCTGTGAGGATTTTATGACGCATCTCCATGGACGTGATCCTCTCTGAGTGGAAGAGGATGCGCTTCACATTCTTGAAAGCACCAGTGAGAGCAATGGAGATCAGTCCTCTCATTTCTGACCACCTCCCAGGAGAAGAGATCCTGAAAGCAGACCGAGAAAAGAGGTGACAAACACCATGTTGAGGGGGACTGGTTCACTTTCAACCGTGAAGAGGTAGAATGGGTAGTCACCGACCATGAGAGCTGACGCCACGACCACCACCAGCAGAATCACGTACACTATGGTGGGGAGCCTCCTTATTCTGGACCCCAGGATGACGCCAAAGGCAAAGGAGCCAGCAACTGCGCCAATGAAGTTAATCATTTCTCTTCGCCTCCGCCAGGAAGACAGCTGCAATACCAAGGCTGCCGAAGACCTCCAGTCCCACAGCCACGTTTATGTAAGGTAGTATGCCCACGTTCGTGGGATCAGCGTACTTGAGGAATCCCACAAATCCCAGGCCCCAGATGTTGGAACCCACATTGTACAAGTAATAACTGGTGGCTGCCACACCACAGAGACCGAGGACGATGTAGATTAAGGCACCCAGTGTTTCTAACCCGATGAGGAACTCATGGCTGTAGTGAAATGGGTTCCCCTTGAGGCCGTAGATGATGATGGAGAGGAAGAAGGCAGTGGCGAGTACTGAACCTCCCTGGAATCCTCCTCCAGGAGTCAAGTGCCCTCCGAAGATGAGGAGTAACCCAAAGATCATCAAAATCAGCACCACAGGCGCTCCGAACACGGACTGTATTATGGTGGGCGGCGTGTGTGTGAGTTCTGCTTTCTCTTCTTTGATGAAGGCTCCTCTCCCGAAGACCACTCCTACGGTGAGGACAGCAGTGATTAAGATGAAGGTCTCACCCAGCGTATCGTACCCTCGCCAGTCGAAGACGATCGTACACACTGCATTGGGGGCTATATTTGGTGCAAGCAAACTGTAGAGGTAGGAAATGCCTGGTACCACCTTCAGGTTAAAGAAGGTGACCATGACAGTCCCTCCAAAGATGAGGAAAGCTGCCAAAGCTGCAAAGTTTCTGAATTGATTTCCTTCTTCAAACTTCATCTCAGATCCCTCCTAGTAACAACATGACCACTCCCAGAGTCAGCGCAATGTAGAACAGCATGGAGTCAAACGTGTCTGAGTGCTCTCTACTGACTCTGAAGGTTAAGGGGATTGCCTTCACCACCCAGAGCAAAGCAACGAAGGTGATGAGCACACTTAGTGCAATGGTGGTGAACAACCTGAAGAACAGCAAGACACCCAGAGAGACGAGGATGACCATCTGGAAATCTGCTGTGAAGGCGCCTGCAATGTCTTCGCCATGCTTGAGCTTTTCAAAGAACTTCTCGTACATCAAAACACCCCCAGACTCGCTACAAATTCCTGGATATAGTACAGCACACTCTGTGGGAAGAGTCCAATACCGACGCAGACAGCCAGAAGGAGAGCCATCAAGAACTCTGTCCGTGCTGGATACACTATTTCTTCTTTTTCTCCCTCTTTAAGGTAGTCTGGACCTTCTTTCAGGTACACGGTGTAGAATCCTTTCAGCAAGGCGACGAAGGTAGCAATACTGGTCAGAATAATGATGACTGAAAGTTCAGGATACCCTGCTTCAGACGCTGCAGATATGAGCCTGAACTCACTCTGGTACGTGTTGAAGGGCGGCACTCCACTCACTGCAAAGATGCCTGCCAAGCTCCACAGGGGGATGGGCCAGGTTTTCCACAGTAATCCACCCATCTTGTGCATGTCAGTAGTGCGGGTGATGTACACCACGATGGAAGCGACCAGAAACAGGACTGCCATGGCCATGGCATCATTGACAGCATGGAATATTCCTGCAGCTACAGAAGCTTTGGTGTACATGCCCAGCCCTACACCGACGAGACCTGCCTGAGCCACTGCCACGTACGCTAATAACCTCGATAGATCAGTCTGCTTCAGTGCCATCATCACACCGAACACCATGGAAAAGAGGGCCGCACCCAGTACCAGAGCGTGAAAGGCGGGTATGCCGTAGAACAGCTTGATGAACACGACCCAGATAGCTACGAGGATGAACTTCGTCTGGGTTTGCATGAAAGCAGCCACAGAAGGGTGTGCTTTGCTGTATAGGTCTGATTTTATGATGTGGAATGGCGCCATACCTGACTCGAAGAGCCAGCCGATGAAGATTAATCCACAGGCCACGAACAGTGTCTTGGATAATCCATTGGGGATTTCTGCAACAATGATTCTGTGGAGATCAGAGAGGTTGAGTATCCCGTACTTTCCCAGGATTAAAGAGATCCCCAGCAAGAGGATAGAACCTGCCATTCCTCCCATGATCAAATACTTGATAGCAGTCTTGTACGCCTTGATCGAGCCTACCGCAATCACTAAAGCGGCCTGAGAGATGGTCAGAATCTCCAAAAAGACGAAAATGTGGAAGATGTCATCTGACATGATGACCGCAGATGCAGATGCCACACCCAGCATGAGCATGGCTGTGTACACGCCTGAGGTTTTCTCCAGAAAGTGGATCAAGATAGCGCTGGATGCCAGGAAAGCCAGAATAGCAATGAAGACCTTCTGCATGAAGCCGTAGTTGTAGATGATGGCTAAATTCAATGTGGAAAGCATGACGTTGGTACCTTCGGCGTTGTTGACGGCGGGGTGACCTCCAAATAGATAGTAGCCATATTGGGTTATCCACGGTAGGAGAAGGACAATGACAATGGAGAGGAAAGCAACTCCTTTCACAGCTCTGTCTTTTCCGTGGAGGATATTGAGACAGACAGCTGCAAGCAGTGGGAAGACTACGAGTAAGGCGGGCACGAAAAAGTTTTCCAGGTTCATTCTTCCACCTCCTTGAAGATCACAGAACAGCTCAGAGTGTGGTAGTGCTGGTACAACTTGATGGCTAGTGCCAGCATGATGGCAAAGATTGACACTGAAATCACGATGCTGGTTAAGACGAGGGCAGATGGTAGGGGGTAGGCTGCTTGGGCTGCAAAGTCAGGGTACTCTTTGAGACCCGGTAAGGTCGTACTGGGTATCCCCTCTTTGAACTGGTCGGGGGAGATGATGGCGACGATCTTGTTGAACCCCTGGGTGATCAGAAACAGGTTGACACCGTCAGATATTAAGGTGACTCCAATGATTTTCTTGAGTAAGTTGTCCATGAAGATCACAGCATACAATCCTATGACTACCAGAGAGGCTGAAGTCAGAAAGCATACTGGCTGAAACAACGATTCTAGGCTCATTCTTCCTCCCTCCGTGTCTTGTAAATGGCAATAGCGAAAATACCCGGGAGCAAGGCTGCACCCAGAATGGCCTGGGTGATGGCCACGTCAGGGGCGCGCAGTACCTGGTACAAGAAGGCGACTGCTAACCCTTCAATTCCGAGGATGATCACTGCTTTCATCAAGTCCTTCTGGATCAAAGCGAGAATAGAACCGACGATGGTGGCAATCATGAGGATGTACCCCATGAGGTAAAAACCAGGAATCATTTTTTCACCTCTTTATCATAGTAGGCGTTGGCAATGGAGTGGGAAGCCACAGGTGTCAGCAAGAAGTAGACGACAGCTACCAGAACGATAGCAGGCTGCCCCAAGATCAGCATGACGAAAATGCATGCGTGGTCGATGATCCCAGCAATGTGCATTCGGGCATAGATGATGTTCCTGCGATCTCCATACCGTAATAACCCTACAGAAGCTATCAAGATGAATATGCCAGCTGAGACAAAGCACAGTGCCTGAATTAATTCCCAATTCATTTAGACCCCCTCCCCTTTGACGATCTTGGAAAGTAGGAGAGTACCCAAGGCGGCTAGTCCTAAGAGATATAACGCAATATCTCTGGAGAACTGCATGGTGTAGAATTCACCGAGAATGACGAGAATTGTCGCTATGGCAAGGACGACAATGCTGACCCCTATTAAGGCGTTGTAGAGACCTCCGCGTGCAGCCACACGGACACCTGCCACGATGGAGACAGCCAGGGAGAACAACAGGAAATACAAAGCGAATTCGTACATGTTATCCCTCCAGCATCCCCTTGATGTAGGGTTCAAAGGGTATGACTTCTTGTGGGGTGCGTGGAGAAATCACCGCTACAATGAGGACCTGCCTCTCGTGGTCGATGTCTATGGTGAGGGTTCCGGGAGTTAAAGTGATGGAATTGGCTAGAATGACCTGGGAGACTTCCCTTTCCAAGACTGTGGGTATCTCCATGACGACGGGATCAATGTTCCCTGAAAGGCACTGGATAGAGACATTGTACACTGAGAGGATGATGTTGTACACCAGGTTTATCACGTATGCGATTGCATAGATTGGGTTGAACATGGTTTTTCCCTTCCTATGAGTCGTTTGCTGTAAGGTCAAAAGATCACTATATAAATATATCGAGTCAAGAAGGCTAACAGATTCATAAAAGTGATGGTGAAATTCTCTAAAATCAATGTTGGCTTGAGTATTCATGACTGAAATACACTATTTTTTCACGAAAATTCCAACTATAGAAAGATTTATAAGTAAGGAATTATAAATTATACAAGTGTACCGTTGATTATACAACAATGGAAAGGGGGAGTGAGGTAGTCTTGGGAGATGGACTGATGAGGAGAGTTCTGTCCTGTTGCACACGGTGGTGATGGAATAGTAATTCACTTTGGAGGTGAAATGTATGAGGGCAGAGACCGGTTATGAAGTAGAAGACCCCACCCGAGAAGATGGAGTCTTGTGTTTGGGTTCCCCCGCCCAAACAGAATATGTGTTAGAGGTAAAAGAAAGATGTGAGATGGAGCTTGTGGGAGGGAAAGCCTTCAATATCTCACGGCTTGCTAGAGAAGGGTTCAGAGTGCCCAAAGGGTTCTGTGTTACGACGAAGGCGTACGACTACTTTGTGGATTTCAACAACATTTCTGCAGAAGATGAGAATGTCAGTGAAGAAATAAGGGAAGGATTGATGCCGCCGCTGCTTTCTGAGATAATTCGCGACGCCTACCACACATATCTGGGTGGCCAATCCTGTGCAGTGAGATCATCCAGCCCTTTTGAGGACTTGAAGAGTGCCTCCTTTGCTGGGCAGTACCAGAGCTTCCTGAATGTTATAGATGAGGATGCGCTCTTGGAAGCAGTGAAAGGATGCTGGGCATCACTGTGGGGTAAGCCAGCCACAGAGTACAGGAAGAAGAAAGGGATTGGAAATGAGAACATCAAAATGGCAGTTTTAGTGCAGGAAATGATTCCTGCTGCAGCTGCAGGTGTTCTCTTCACGGAAGACAGAATGACAGTGGAAGCTGTATGGGGACTGGGTGACATTTTGGTGGGAGGTAAAGTGATTCCTGATAGTTTCGTGGTGGAAGGAGAGGAACTCAAAGTCGTGGAGCGAAGAGTTTCCCACAAGGAAGCAATGAGTCAGATGACTCTCACTGGAGATGTGGAAGTATCAGAAGTTCCAGAGCATTTACGAGATGTACCTGCACTAGATGATGACACTATTCGAAAGTTATGCATTCTTGGCAAAAAGGTGCAAAAACTGTTCGGTTGTCCCCAAGATATAGAATGGGCTATGCGCAGAGGCGAGGTTGTGCTCCTTCAAGCGAGGCCAATGACAGCAAAACAGGAACCAACAGTGTGGTCACGAGCAAATATATCAGAGATGCAGCCGGGCTATGTGTCTTATCTTTCCCGACCTCCGGAGAATAAACCTGATTTCTTCGTGTTCAGTACACTACCGCTCCTTGAATGCTTTGGCATCAAAGAAGTACCAGAAAATGTCAAATTCGTGGAATATATCTACGGCCATATATATCTGAACATGACCAACCTGCATGATGTCCTGTGCAGAATACCAGGGCTTTCTCCTGAATTGTTTGATCGTGCTGTTGGGCATGACCTTACTGAAGAGGAACAGGGGTCTAAACCTGGATTGTCTGAGATGCCAAAACTCCTTCCAGGGGCCTTGAGAGCTGCTCGATTTTTCCTGAACCTCCCTTCACTGGCCCAACAGGTGATTCCATATTCAGTTGAATTGATTGAGCATATTAAAGCCAAAAACCTTCAGGAGATGAGCTGTGAAGAACTTGACGACCTGATCTGGGAGATGTACGATAGAAATCAGAAGGTGTTTCAGATCCATACGTGTAATGCAATTATTCATGCAGCTCTCTTCGATATGATTCACAAATTCCTAAAAGGAATAGGAGAAGAGGGCACAGAAAACCTCCTCATCTCAGGGCTTGAAGGGATGAGCAGCTACGAGCCAGGAGTAGAGATGTGGAAATTATCCCAGAGTGCTACAAAGTCCCCCAAGGTTTCCGAACTGATTCTTTCTCGAAGTAAAACAGTCCTAGCAGACCTTGAACAATTGCAAGAAGGAAGAACATTTCTTGAAGAGCTGAAGGATTTCATAGAGCAGTTTGATTATCGATGTTCTGAGGAGCCGGAGATTTCTGTCCCCCGCTGGAATGAAACCCCAGGTTTTGTGCTTGCCATGGTGACACATTACCTGAGTTCTACAGCTGACCCTGTGAAAAGAATGGAAGAAGAAAAGAGAATGCGGAGCGAAGCTACAGATCGCATCCTCAAGAAACTCTCAAAGAGTCCTCTTGAAAAACTAGCGTTCAAGAAGCTGCTTAGAAGAATTCAGAAAGATACAGTGACAAGGGAAAATCTGAAGACTACCTGGGCCAGAGGCCTTTCTTCCATGAGACTTCTGTACCTCGCTATTGCAAAGAAATTAGTAGACAAGGGGGTTCTTGAGAACAGAGACGATATATTCTACTTGAAGATGACGGAGGTATCAGATGTTATTGCGGGCAGCCTTGGGAGGGAGCACGTAATAGACCTTCTTGAGGAACGGAAGATGGAAGAGAGGGCATATAGACATCTAGATGTACCTATGGTGATCGTGGGAAAACCTCCCTCTGTGGAAGAATTGAAGTATACAGTAGAACCAAAAAAGAAGCTTGAGGGTATAGGGTGCAGCCATGGAGTGGTAACAGGTAAAGCACGAGTAATTTTTGATCCATGTGAATGCTCAGACTTCAAGGAAGGTGAAATACTGGTAGCTCCTGTCACAGACCCTGGATGGAGTCCTCTATTCGTTACTGCAGGTGGTCTTGTAATGGAATTGGGATCGAGAACCTCACACGGTATCATCATTGCGAGGGAATACGGCATTCCTGCAGTGGTTGGGGTACGGGATGCTACAAAGATCATCAAAACAGGCCAACTAATAACAGTGGACGGAACCAAGGGAATGGTGAATATCAGAGAGTGAACAGCATGGATGTTAAGGTCGAAGATGAATTTCAGCACCTCCCTCCACAAGAGGAGCCCTTATGGAGGGAGGGCTACCATTTTAATGGATATGATACAGATCAAAGGGTAGGATTTTCCATTACTGTGGGGATCTGGCCACTTCTAAAGTATAAAGAAGAAGTAATTACAGTGTACACAGAAGAGCCTCTGCTATTCAGGGATAAAATAGAGCTGAATAAAGGGGATGTGCTAACAACGGGGAGCATAAAGCTGCATCCTCTGGAGCTGCTAAAGAGGTGGAGAATCCAGATTAATGGTTCTTTTCAAAAAACGAAAAAGGGGACCCCACTGAATATCCGGGAAGAAGCAGAACTTGATCTTTGTTTTGAGTCAGATGCATTATCCTATGGCTATTCAACGGAAAGAGGGAATCGGTATGAGCAGCCAGGTTCTCTCAACGGAAGACTCAGAATTGGAGAGCAGTTCATCGAATTCAAAGGCAGAGGTATTAGAGATCACTCGTGGGAAATTCGCAATATCAAGAGCTGGGGGGAATGGTATGGATTAATGACGTATCTTCGATCTGGGGAGGCTCTGACATTTACCTATCTCAACCATGGGGACAAGGCTTTATGGAGCGGCTGGCTGAAAACAGACAGCTATTATGACATTCATAACATGCAGATAGACTCTGTGTTTTCTGGAGATATTTTAAGAGAGTGCCACATAGTCATTGAGACTTCCGAGAAAAGGATGGAATTGGCGTCACATCTACTCTCCTTTGTTGAGCTTTCTACAGGAAGAGAACAGGGAAGCAGTAGAGTTGTGGAAGCCTTGGTTCAGATTGGAGAGAATCAAGGATATGGATTTATGTGGTATGGGAGATGACTGTAAATTACCTGAAGTTACCCATCTTTCACCCCAATAGTGTATAAAATACACAGAAGGACGGTATTTGGAGGAGACGGTTTTGGGCATCCTTTCACAAACACAACTTTTAGTTTCATGATATCTCTTCGAAATGCTTGAAGGCACATTAGAATTTACCAGTGTATTATTATCCTGTGGACCCTTGCCAACATCTGTTGTTATAGATAGATTTAAATACTCTCCTTCTTAACCTTCAACAGCTAACCAATATTGGAAAGGTGTCCTAATGGCAAACATACTCTATGTAGCAACATATATGATAGGAGCTATAGCAACACTTATTCTGGCAGTGTACTTCTTCCGTGAGTATCTCAAGAAGAGACTCCGTGCATCACTTGCTTGGGCTATAGCGTTCTTATTCTATGCTTTAGGAATGTCCACCGATATCGCCATCGCCCTGATCGGAGAAGTGTCTGTAGGGAAGCCTGGAATTGCGTTTGGATTGCTGACCGTCGCTCTCTCCTTGACCCTATTTTATTATGGAACAGCTCAATTGTTTTTCAGTGGTGGATCTTTTTTCAGAGAGAAAATGTCTGTGGTCCTATTTTTGGCTCTTATTGCATTCTACGGCATTATCTTTATAAAGCTCCCTACCGACGGCTTTAGAAATTTAGTTAGGCCCTTTACAGAGCTTACATTTCTGTTGGTATTCCTTGTGATAGGCTTTCTTTTCTTCCGTGTGTCTCAGAGACTTCCTGCAGACGATCCCAGAAGGCAGATCATTCTTCTTGTTTCTAGCGGATGGTTTCTTGCTGCCATTAATGCCTTTTACTTGGGGAACTACCTGGAGTACAGTTCTGCAATCATTGATGCAGGGTCCAATATTGTACATGCGATCGGATGGATGTTAATACTGTATGGCATGGCCATCGGAAAAGCTGCTAGAACTTAATCTCTTATTTTTTTTCTTTTCTTCATTCCATAAGACTGATTTTATTTAGGTTCAGTAAACAAAGATTTTCTCAGGATAAGAATTCAAGCCTAATCCATTTCCTCACATTTTCTTCCATTGCATCTCTTGCTTTTCCCATATATAATCCCAAAGGCTTGAGAAATCTGTTGCTCCTGTTATGAAATTCCATCTCATTTATTACAGTTCTCTTTCTACAGAACATTGATCAGTTGATTCCTTCTTAAATAGCAGCATACAACGGGGTTGTCAAGTCTTATGGTGCTCCTCACATTGCAGCGCAGAATAGAGGAAGTTGCTCCTATGATTGATTCAATTAAGAGAAAAACTGACAATTTAAGAGGTTACACCATTTCCAGCACCACATAATTTGACAACCCCGCATACAACACTCCATCTAAGAAGGAAATTTTTGTATGAATTCACCTTGTTTCATCTACATCAGGAGGTGAAAAGTATTTTGGCCCTGGATATTCCTTGAACAGTGATCTAAAAGCCGATGACAATTGAGTTGTATTTATTTCAGTTATCTTGTCCAAAGATTCCATTGATCTGGAAAAATACTCTTGTGCTTTATTCTCAATCTCTATCATCAAAGAGGGGATTACATTTTCAAATAGGCGTTGCTTGTAAGCACGGTCTTTTTGTAGAATGTCTCTAGGAAGCAGTCCTTTCTCTCTACCATAAAGAATCACTGCATTCTGAGACGCCTCTACAAAATACTCTCTCTCGAATGTAGCTATATCTGAACTCAATCTAAACGCGAGACCAAACCATTGGTACGATTTTCTAAGATCTCCAATAGTGGACAACTTTAGACTATGAGAACATACAGCAATGTCTATATCAAGTAATACTCTCGCATCAAAAGTGACTGCTCCAAATTCCATATATTCAGATAACGTACCCATTGTATCATTTTCGTGGATGATTCTTTCATAATCAAATCCATTCAAGACTCTTGTAAGATCCAGCAACAGTAGTTCGCCAGAGACTTTTTTGTTTGGTCCTGAAGGAAGAGCCTGGAATTTTTGCATGAGATCATACATGATCTGACCTGCCTCTGTCTTTCCGTTGAATTTTCCTCTTTTTTCAGATTTTACAAGTGCCTCAAAGCTCTCAAGAATATTCTCCCACCCTTTATTCGTATATTCAATTATGTCGTCTATTACATTATTCCACAGGCAGTATAAGAGTTTCTCCTTCAACCCCTCCTGTGGTACCTCCTCTTCAGGTGAGAAGAAAAGAACTGAAAGTATACCAGAATGCCTCGATGCAAAGGTGTGAGGACCTTCTCTCAAGAACGAGATAGGATGGGTATTGATGTACTTTTCCAGGAATATTTCAAGCTCTTTAGCGTGATCTTTCACAAAAACCACCCGAAAGCAAGGTTTCCACTTTGACTTGTGATCTGTGCTGTCCATGCAGTAGCATAGGTTACATCACCTCACGTACCAGAGACTGTAGAGGCATTTGACTTCTAGCGCATCAGTTACTGGATGGTCTAAAACAGAGGGGAGCGCAAAAAAAGTATATATTCTTACTAGCCACGCTGCAAAATTCTTTGGAGCTCCCCTTTCGAAAGGTATAGAGTGGTTCTCCACATGAGAATCGAGGAACTCTCTCATGTCTTTGACAGTCTGTTCCTCCGATAATGATAACTGTCCCTTCAAAACCCCACCTCTACCGCTTGTAGGGCTGGCTGCACATTTTCAGCTTTAGCCATGAACTGTGCACTGGCTACTGCAGACCCCACTACTCTGATAGGGGCTAAGAAAACTTTGGCCACCCACATCTCAGGTAGGTTAACTGAAAACTGCATAAGATTTCTGAGGTTCAGGGCTGACACAGCTTCAGACACTCTCTCTGTGTCAATGCGCTCAACATGCCGATCATAGTACATCAAAGCCTGCACAGCATAGGCTGTTTCTTCCAGTGTTCCGCCATTAAGTCCCCACATTCCATTCTCTTTTTGAGTATCCAGTATCCATGATACAGCCCTTTCAGCTAAAGAGGGATCAGTCTCACACAGAGCGAAAACTGCATGGCTGGTGGGGTAGTAGGGCGATACATGCCATTTATCTATCCAGAATCCTTCTGAGTGCATTCCTCTCCTGAGAAATCGTACTAACCGTTCTATGACATTTTCCCTATCAGGAAATTCGGGACAGCTCCTCACAAGATCTAGCACATGAATGTTTGTGCTAACAGATGGATCCAATTCGAACGTAAAGGTCAGATAGTAATCCCCTGCATTGAAGGCGTCAAGAACTCCCAGGTCAACAGGATACTGAAGATCATGGAGAACTTTCAGAATAATTGCTGTATCATCTGCATCGGGAACAGGAAAGAGTGTAGACCAGCCCGCACCTGAGTGTCCCACATTGTTCAGGAGGAAATTACCGATCTCTGCGAACCTCTCAAAGTATAACCCAGCAAGCATCAAATTGTAGATGATCCATCCACACTCAAACATATCAATAGGATAGACAGTCATGACAGATCCATTTTCTGTTAAGGAGAGAATCTCTCTCAAATACCTTATTGCATTTGCATCCTTTATGTATTTCAAGAAATAAGCAGTGGATGCAGGTGAGTTCCCTACTGAACCATCAGGGAGCTGGATATTCGGCAGCTTGTTGACATCAACATGGTCTCCCAGAAATTCAAAGGAAAATGAAAGAGTTGTCCTAGGGGAGTACCACATTGATCTGTCAATCTTTCTCAGTTTCGCCTCATATTCTTTCTGGTAAACCTTCATGCAGTAGGGTAGATTCAACCCCATTGATTCAGCCTGTTCCATCAAAGAAGGAAACAACAACTCTGAGCCAATGAGCTTGTAGTCGTCCAACCCTAAGTTCTTCATATTCTCCCAGATATAGGTTTCCCCTTTCTGGATATAACTTCCATATCGTTTTTCATCTATCTCTTTGAGAGCCATTATAGCACTTATTGTAGAAAGGATTCTATCGTGAAAGTGCGGTATCTGACATCCCCAGCTCCCATCTGGTCTTTGGTTGTTCAAGAGCCACTGGATACATTCAGGAAAGAGCGGTTCACCACTCTGATTTGTAACGCGTGCCGTCCACGCAGTATCATATGCCACGCCGTTCATCTTTCCTTTGTCTCTTTTCTGAGATTCAGTTGATTGCAGAATCGTGCCTTGCATAGTTCCCACCTCCGGAATGCATACCAACATCAAAGTCCAGAACAGTCCCTTTGAACAGAGATTCTGCAGCAAAGATAGTGTCGAAGTCCTGTCTGGAATGTTCCAGAAATTCCTGAGCTCCTTGACTTTTCTCCATAGAATCAAAAAAGCTCAAAACCTCATCTATACTCATCTTAACTATACTCATCTTAACACCTCCCTGAACCGAGACTGGTACTGAGTATCCAGATGGCAAAAGAACAAAAAACCTTGTTAATATCAAGAAGTAACTCCTTCTACACAGGAAAAACTCATCCTCTACTTCGGGCTTTTCTGTTTCAGCCCATCCTCTACACAGTACCTTGTCTCTCATCCTTTTCCTCCACTTTGACATGGTCGAAACCTCTTTAAAAGCTTTGTGGTACCACCATGCAGTTGTTCGACCTGTTGAAGGAATTGCAACAACGATTATCGCAGGTTTGAGCCATTTTTGTAAAATTTACATTTCTTATGGAAAAACCAACGACTACTTGAAAATTTTCGAACTCCTAAAATGACCAGAAATCCAGATTGTAGAAGAGAGCTTTTGGATATTTTGGTAGCTGAATACCGCCCTATTTCTCCAGCTCTTTGAAACCCCGTAATCTCCTCTATCTACCGAAAATCTCCCGTAGAACAGAGGAATGGTGAAGGATGTAAGATTCTCTACAGGAGGAAAGATTTTTCTACCCCACTTAGGATAGTGCCTCATGCTCATAGGAATCATTTCAGATACCCATGACCGGCTAAGTGCGGTCAAGAAGGCGTGTTCTCTCTTCAAAGAAAGAGACATTCACACTTTGCTCCATGCTGGAGACTTCATAGCGCCCTTTGTCATTCCTTTGTTCAAGGAATTCCAGATATATGGGACTTTCGGGAATAATGATGGTGAAAAAAAAGGGTTACTCACAAAATGCAGCGAGATACGAGCTACTGTCACCGAGTACTTCTGCGAGGTTCACCTCGACGACCTCACCATTGCTATAACGCATGGACACATACCTTCGTTGCGAGACCTCTTAATAACCAGTCACCATTATGACCTCGTCGTCACTGGTCACACGCATGAAGCAGAAATAAGAGAAGGTGAACCTCTCATAATTAATCCTGGAGAATGCTGCGGCTACCTTTCAAATCGTTCCACTGTGGTGGTATTTGACACTGAAAAAAGAAAAGGAGAAATAATAGAGATATAACTACTTCCTGGCCATCATCTCAAGGAGATCCACCAATCGCATGGAGTAGCCCCATTCATTGTCATACCACGCCAAGACTTTGACCAGGCGCCCCTTGGTAGAGGTCAGTAACCCGTCCACGATGGCAGAGTGTGGGTTGCGTACAATGTCCACAGATACTATGGGGTCTTCTGTGTACTGCAGGATACCCTTTAACGTACCGTCCGCCGCCTTCTTGAAAGCTTTGTTCACTTCTTCTGCTGTCGGTTCCTTCTCTGTATTGAGAACTAAATCCACCACAGATCCATCATAAACGGGAACCCGCATGGCCATACCATCCAGTTTACCCTTCAACTCCGGTAACACTTCACCAATGGCCCTGGCCGCGCCCGTCGTGGTCGGTATGATCGACATGGCAGCTGCTCTTGCTCTCCGCAAGTCCTTGTGCTGCAGGTCTAATATTCTCTGATCATTCGTATACGCATGGATCGTCGTCATGTACCCTGACTCAATCCCAAATGTTTCGTGCATAATCTTTGCCACAGGGGCCAGGCAGTTCGTGGTGCAAGACGCCATAGATATGAGCTTGTGCTCTTCTGGATTGTACTTCTCGTGATTGACACCCATGACGATGGTGACATCAGGGTTCTTGGCTGGAGCTGTAATCAACACTTTTTGAGCTCCCGCTTTCAGGTGTTTGGACGCACCCTCTCTATCTGTGAATAACGAGGTGGACTCAATGACACAGTCTACATCGTACTTCGACCAGGGCAGGTTTACTGGATCTTTTTCTGAAAGGACATCAACCCTCTTTCCTTTCACTGATATCCAGTTCTCGCCCACTTCCACTCCCTCCAAAATACCGTGAACAGAATCATACTTGAGTAAGTGGGCCAGTGTCTTGGCATTCGTGACATCATTGACCGCCACCACCTCTACTTTCGGATTCCCGTAGGCAGCGCGGTAAAAGATCCTGCCAATTCGACCGAACCCATTAATAGCAACTTTCATTTTTACACCTCCTTTACCAATTCGTACAAAGCTTCTCTGGGGTTCTTGGCCTTCACCACCCCTGAAGCCAGCAAAACGCCCTCTGCCCCAAGCTCTGCGGCAACTCTAACGTCTTTACCTGTTTTCACGCCCGCACCACACAGAACGCCAATGTCAGGTGAAACCTTTTTGATTTCTTTCACCGTTCCTGAAACAACTTCAGGATTGGCAGTAGTCACCGATACATCACCACCAATGAGTTCAGGGGGTTCCACTGCTACGTACGAAGGATGCAGAGCAGCAGCAGCCCGTGACACACCTATGTTGTTGGTACAGACGATGGTCTTCAAAGTGATGCTTTCACATTTTCTTACTAACCACTCCATGTCAAAGATGCTCATTCTGCACTCTGAGTGGTTAATCAACGTTCCTTGAGCACCGGAAGCTTTCACTGCCTCTGCTATGACGTGACCAGTGTGGCTGCCAGGTTCACATGCGTCTACATGTTGGGCGTACACAGGGATACAGACCTTTTCTGCAATGAATTTCAGCTCTGGCTGTTGAGGGCAGACAACAAAAGGAATACCAGTCTCCTCAGAAACATTTTCACAGAATTTAGCTAATTTAAGGCCCGATTCACCCATAGACTCGTTATAGACCTTGAAATTAATGACAATCAGGGGCATTACACACCACCTGCGTTGAGTAGATTCTCCATATAAGGTCTTCTCCTTACATATATAAAGCTTTTGGGTTGTCATTACTATTATATTATCTTTTTGTTACCTATATCCAGTACATTTATGAGATACAAAGTCAATTATGAATAACCAAGGTTACGTTATCATAAGGCTTATATATCACGCTTTATAAGTCAGGCTATGGATTACAGTTATCGGCTGCCCCGTTTATTCAGAGATGTTGATGAATTACTGGAACGTCAAAGAAAACTGGAACGATACCTGCAATTTCTCCAGGAGAAAAAATCAGAGACTGTAACAAAGCTGGAGAAGCGAGTTGAGAGTCAGGAAAAGCAGATTGAAAAGCTAAGAGAGAGAACTGAGTTGATGGCTAAAGACAATTTGCAGTTAAAGGAGCATATAAACAAATTAACTGAGGTCTTAGAATACCTCGCTAACAAACAGCGAAGGGAAGAATTGATTGAAAAACAGAAAAAGGAAGAAACATTAAGAATTTAGCGCTGTACGTACCTCCCTCTTTTTTCGATATCTTTAATCCGTAACATGATCTCTTCTGCATTTTCCTTTTCTTGGTAACCCTCTACTATTTTTTCCCACAGGTTCAACCAATGCGCGTGGTGGGTGCTCTTCAAGGTCTGCTTCAGTAAGTGAAGGTCCACTGCCTGGGCCTCAATTTCGGTGGAGAACTCCCCAAGACCAAAATCGATGAAATAGATGTCACCTTCCCGGATGATGATGTTAGAGGTCGTAATGTCCCCATGGACGATACCGCTCTTGTGTAGTCGAGCTATGTTTTTCCCGATTTCTAATGCAATCTCTTCTGTTAACCCTTCTTTTGCCCTGATACCTTCGAGGTATTCCATGACGATGGTGCAGCCCCCTGCATTGACCTCATACAGGATGGGAGTATTCACGGCGGATTTTGCCTCGTGCAGCAACCTGGCCTCGTGAAGAGTTCTCCTCGATCTGAGCTCTCTGTCTAAATCGAGGTTTCTATACCCCTTGGAGATCCTTTTCTTGATCAACACTTCTTCTGTATCCCAGGGGAAGTACACTTCTCTGAATGTGGCAAGATATAAATCTGCCTCAGCACCCTTCCTGATCAGTTCCATGTTATACACCCTCTTCCATCCTCTAATGTACGTAACCTCTCAAATATACGCTCTTTTGTAATGGCACCTTCCCGGATAACTCTGGGGACCTCACATTTTAAATCAAGCACTGTAGAGGGAGGAGATTCCTTCAGAATTCCAGTATTCAAGAAGATGTCCACCTTGTCTGAAAATCGTGAAATAATTTTCTCAGGGTCGTAGATTAACCTCTCTCCATGGATGTTAGCACTGGTTCCCGTGAGCGGTCTATTGTATGTCTTTACTAAGATTAAAGCTTCTCTGCAGGATGAAATTCTGAAGGAAATGCCCTCAGGATTCAGGAGATCAGGGACATTACTCTTTTTCCGTACCGCCAGTGTTAGAGGGCCTGGCATGAACTCTTTGACCAGAAACTCCACCCTCTCATCAATCTCTGCATACGGCCTGATCATGTCCAGATCAGCTATGATCACCAGAAGGGGGATGCCTGATGGCCTCTCCTTCACCTTGAGTAACCGTTGGAGTGCTCTCACATTCATAGCATCAGCACCCAGCGCATAAGCTGTCTCTGTCGGATAGATGACTAACCCACCCTTTTTGAGAACTTCACAACTTTTTTCCACAGATCCTTCATCAAAGCTGAGAGCCATCACAGCCAGGTCACCTCCACTTCATCTGTCCGCCACTTCTGTCTGACCACCGTCTCATCCAGGTGCATGCTCTTCCCGTGCTCATATTCCAGTAACCCTTCATAAGCAATCATGGCCCCATTATCTCTGCACAGGCTGCGGGGAGGTACGTAAAATGAGGCACCCCTCTCCTCGCACATGATACGACACATCTCCTGCAGCCGGGGAGCAGCCGCTATCCCCCCCGTTAGTAAGAGCTCTTTCTTTTCCGTATGCGCCATGGCCCTCTCTGTGGCTTCAGTCACCATGGCATACGCATGTTCCATCAGCGATTTGGTCACATCCTGTAACTCATACTCTCTGGTCATCTTAATAGCCTGGGTGAGCAGTCCAGAAAAGGAAAAGTCATTGCCTTTTACTGTGTAAGGAAGCCCCGGCACATACTTCCCGTTCTCAATCATATCGTCAATCTCTTTGTAGCAAGGAAAGCCCAGGCCCGCCTCCCTCCCAAAGTAGTCCTGCATGTTCCCAATACCAATGTCTAAAGTCTCCCCAAACACCCGATACCTCCCGCCAGCGTACGCAATGATCTGCGTGTTTCCTCCTGAAACGTACAGTGTCACCGGATCTCCTGCAGCAGTGGTCCACCTCCCCACTTCCACGTGAGCGACGCAGTGGTTCACGCCGATGATGGGTTTTTCTAACCGTAATGATAATGTCCGTGCACAGGTGGCTGCAATTCTCAAACAAGGACCCAGCCCCGGTCCCTGGGAAAAGGAGACTAAGTCTATGTCAGCAACGGAGATCTGTGCCTTCTCCAGCGCCTTTCTCAAGACGGGACCTGCCACTTCAGCATGGTGGTCTGCAGCTTCCCGGGGGTGGATACCGACTCCTGAATAGGAGTTATATTCGTTAGCCAAAATCTCAGACTCTGTGACAATTCCCACGCCAAATGTGTGTGCTGTACCTTCAATACCGAGACAGAGCATATACTTATAGAGGTACGCCCTTTTAAGATGCTTTCGCTCATCGTGCAGGGCATGCTAGAATCAGGTACTGGATCAATTCAACCCTCATCAAAATGACAACCAGTGTTAATTCCCTTTCCATTTAGTGTAACCGCATTTCCCACAGGTGAACCTGTCTCCATGGTTTGCCATAAAGGTTCCCGGCCCACACCTCGGGCATAACGAGTTCTTTCTCATCAATCTGTTGTCTTTAATAGTGTACAAGTTACTTGGTTTCATTTGATACCTCCACTTCCACCAACCCGTTCTTCTTCAGAACGTGCTGTGCTTCCACAGCTTTCAATCGCTCTTCAGAGTTGTAAATCTTGAGCATGCAGCGTGATTCATTCATACCGTATTCTGAATTCACATGCTGAACTACAAAAAGGGCTTCATCCAGTGAAAGTTGAGCAGCAATTTTCTTTCTCAAATCACTTATCTTGGGACTTCCCGCATCCTGGATGACCCGCAGCTGAACCTCCCTACGTTCCAGGAGAGGATTTTCTTTTTCCTCAATGATCTGAATTTCCATACGTGTGTGGAGAGGTGTAGTTTTAAAAAGGTTTCTGTCACCTGTGATGCGGGTTATCGCTATATACTGCACTTGTAAGATTTGTCAGCTCTGACACCAATCCATTTTTCCACTGCCATCGGTTTCCAATTCCTGGTCACGATTTTGTTACCAGTCACTTCAGTGTGATGGCTTGCTGGTTCTCCTCAGAATGTATACCGATTCCTGAATAGTAATTGCTTTCATAAGATTTAAATATATCCTAAAATCAGGAGATGGGATCAACCTATGAGATCAATAAATGTATATGGGGACCCCATTCCTGGGATTATCATTAAAGAGGAAAGGGATTCCTTTAGAGTTGAAGCTGAGAAGATAATTGAACGGCTCCTGAAAATCCAAAATCAAGATGGTTCCTGGGGTGCTCGAGATGAATTTGAAAAAATATATCACACAACTCAAGTACTTCAAGCTTTGTTTCATGCGGGATTCCCTATCAATGACGAGAAGGTTGCAGAGGCACTTGGGTTTCTGGATAAATATTTGCATCTTCATGTTGACAATAGAGCAGTTTATTTTCTCTACACTGCGTTGGATAGATTAAGTGAAAATGAGCTTTTAACATACCTAATAGAGATTTTAAAGAAAAAACAAAACAAGGATGGCTCTTTCCTGTTTTTTACACAAAAAGGTACTCCAGATACCGCAACAGAAGATCACTGGGTCAGAGATCCTCAAAAACATAGAGGTGCGTCTGTTTTCCATACACTCCACACAATACACATGCTATCTATGATTGATACAGAAAAATATCCCTCGACGAAAGAGCCAGTAGAAGAAATAATGAATAAGTCTTTGGACTTCTTGAAGAGTATTGGAGACGAGATGCACAGACTTCCTGACAAAGATGGGATAGCAGATCCTGAATTTACTTCATGGTGGCTTGAAAGGCTCCATATGCTTGGAAAGTTGCCAAATGATTATGAGAATACAGTAAGGTGGATATTGGAAATGCAGGAAGATGGATTTTGGAAGGCTACCGTTGCAACAGCTGGCATTAGTACAAAACAAGTTACCGTGCTGCCATCCTGTTATACTATCTGTAAGTTGTGTTCCCTGCCTTTGGAAGATCACCTATTGAATGAAGTTAAGAGTGCAATAAACACAGCCATGGACAAATTAATAGAAAATAAAGATATTTGGGAGAACGATGAGAACAAATCCGCTGTAATAGCAAGAACTTTGATCAGCGGAAGTAATCTTATCCAGCCTAGGACCGAACATCATATTTATAATCGTTCTATGTATAGTAACATAAGGATTGCTTTTAACTTTGGAAAAACAATTCAAGATTACAGGAAAAGATTGCGTATCTTATATATAATATGCAGCATTCTGCTTTCTTTGATCATATGTCTATTAGCTCGAATTGGTCAAGCTGAGCTATCTTCGTTATTGAATCGACTTAGGGAAATCGGTTCAACAATAGTAATTTTGATAGGTTTTGTAGCTGCCATCATTGGTATTGTCGAATATCTCAGAAAATTCAAAAATAGTCGAGGAAAAAGGAAGTAGAATCTAAGCGAGATTGAGGGTTTTGATCAAGATGAGGTGGGTATCATAGTTGGTGAGGGAGTTGACACAAAAGAGATTGATTGGCATTCATGAATAGATCGGAATTTGCTTTTCTTTAGAGCTATCATAGCCAAATTATGTCCACTTCATCTGTCCGCCACTTCTGTCTGACTGTGGTCTTATCCAGATTCATTTGTTTTTCATGCAGGTGTTCTAGTAGCTCCTCATAGGCAATCATAA
>JADDYB010000065.1_pt1 | contig 30214 bp, 31 predicted proteins | sample 8641941 | NCBI WGS metagenome assembly JADDYB01 (sample SAMN16275377, study PRJNA637457) | freshwater sediment metagenome | isolation source: Lake Kineret sediment | place: Israel: Lake Kineret | collected 2013
AAAGAAAATCTTTTTATACCTCGCCACCTAAATAACTTAGGTGAGGCTATGCCCGAAAAGCTAAGACTTCTAGAAAAGCTCGAGCTGATTGTTCCAGGATTTAAAGGCTACAAAGAAAAAGAAATCCGAAGAGAACAGGATAAAGCCCTGAGAAAGCGACTGGCACGCGCCTTGCAAGACTTCAAGTACGACCTCATTGGTATGGAAGAGGAATACTCAGAAGACCTCAAGAGAGTCAAAAGTGTGGAAATCCTCGTGGGGAGAGTGCAAAAACTCGAGGATAAGATCGAACACGCAGACTACGGGTATGCAGGCTTCTTTGATTTAATCCATATCGACGAGGACAAACTTGACCAACTCTACCAGCACGATCTGCAAATGTTTGAACTCATAGATCGTGTCAAGGGAGAAGAAGATCCAGATGTCTTGAAGACGAAAGTTCAGGAACTGGAAGAAGAATGGAATAAGAGGGAAGAAATATGCATGTCATAGATTATCAAGGAGAAGACCTGGTCAATGCATACCGGGGCGAGGTTCAACTTGGAGATCAGTGCATCGTTCGGGAGAATCAGGAAGCAGTGTTCTTCAGAGATGGAAAAGCGTACGACGTCCTGGGCCCTGGAAGGCACACCCTGACCACCTTGAACATACCCTTAATCTACAGAGCATACAAGCTATTCTTTGATGGGCGCACGCCATTTACCGCAGAAGTGGTCTTTGTCAACACCTCCAAGTTCACCATCAAATTCGGGACAAAACAGCTGGTCATGCTCAAGGACATGGTACCCGTGGGGAGCTTTGGTACCACCTTCTTGCAGATCAGAGACTCCAAAATATTCGTCATCGAGGTGGTGGGAAACCTCTCTCGATTCACTGCAGAAGAAGTGAAAATGTTCATAGAATCCTTTTTCATCGAGAAATTCATCGATACCCTGGCAGACTACACTTCTTTTGAGGTCTACCGCCAAACGGAAGAGACCTCCACCAAGATCAGGTCCCAGTTACGCATGGATTTGGACCGGTTTGGCCTGGAAATGGTGGACATGCGAATTGAGGGAGTCACCATACCTGATGACTACAAGAACAAGCTTTTCTACTTGCAGAGAGGAGTGACGGCAGAACAGCTCGTGGGAAAGGAAGTGGCAGAGAAGTTCGCAGAAGCTATCAGGGACACCAAGGGAGGTGGGGCAGCTTTAGGTGCAGGGTTCATGGCCATCCCCTATGCGCTGCAGGGAGCCACCCAGATGATGACAGCTCCAGGAGCAGCCCTGGTGCAATGTGCAAGCTGCAACATGCAGGTGCCGAGGAGTGCTCGATTCTGTCCCAACTGCGGCAATGCCATGGGGACTGTCTCTGCAGGGATAAAGTGCTCCAAGTGCGGAGCAGACATACCTGCAGGGAGTAAGTTCTGTCCCACCTGCGGAGAAAAAACCTAAGTCTCAATCTTAGTCCAGACCTACTTTTTCTGCCCTTTTTCTTTTTTGCGTCTTTTCAACATTCCCATGGCAATGATCAGCACTAGTATGCCTGCGATTGCCACTGTAGCCAGTATAGTGTACTGAGGCTGACCTTTTTGATTGGCCTGCTCGGATGTCCACGTGAAGAGGTTCGTAGAAAAGACGAGGTTATCTGGCTCATTAATGAAGGAATCGTCGAACACAGTGTGGGTACCAATTACCACGACCCTTCCTCGCTCGTATTCTGCAGCTGCTACCAGCACAATGTCCTCTCCTGAGAGCTGGTCTGCACCCACGGTGCGAGTATCATCGTCCCCTCTGGCCACCGCCACCACCGCATCCCCTGCTATGCGCAAAGCACAGGGCTTGTACATTATGATCTGGGTGACGCCCTGTATTAAAGGATGCTCCATCATCAGGTTGTGGACAATGGGCGTACAGTAACATCCCCACTTGTTGGTTGGATCATCAACAGCATTTGAGGTGAACGTAACACCAAATGTTGATGCCAGCTGGTTATAGCTCGCTCGCGATTCATCGTTCCATGCCATGTCGTGCTGTCCACAGATAATGAGTCCGCCTCCTCTTCGAACAAAGTCTACCACAGCTGTAATCTCAGAATCCTGCAGCGTTTTGGTGGGCTGATATAATATGACCACATCATACTCTTTCAGCAGGTTCTTGGTCAAAAGCTCTCTTTTCACTTCAAAGGAATACTCGATCAGGTGCTTGGGGATGGCAGCCATGTTGTTTTCTGGGCTTGCTGTTTCCAGACTGTGAAAGGCGTCAATCATCACCCTCTTTTGAGGAGGTTGCAGGCTGCCGCAAAGGCCACCCATGAGCAGAAATATGCAGATGACTACTCTTTTCATAGACAACCCTCGCTATGAGTATATTTAAAGCTTATGGTAAACCGACAACTTTATATAGTATTAATGATCAATAGTATTAGATAGTGCCTCTAACCACAACCTTTAAATAGGAGATTTTGTCAAGTAAAATTACTTGACTTTGGTGATCTCATGGAGTACACTCTCACCCATATAGAAAAGTGGATAAATAGCGACTCTTTCGCCAAGAAACTGCTTGAATCCAGCTATTTTACCAAAAAGCAGATCAAGGATTACGTAACGTACATTTGGAATCTTGATAATGGAGAAAAGGTGACCTATGAGGACATTGCCAGTAGGAGGAATATTACCAAACAGGGGGTAGCGGAGAACATACGACTGGCAAAGGAGAACATTGACCGGGCCATAGCTACCCTCATGCTTGCGGTTTACTGCAACATCATACCAGTGGAGACTATAGATTTTCTCATTGAAATCCTGGACGCTATGAGGGTGGCCAAAGAGGCAGGTGATGAGGAAGAGTTCCGCAGACTGAGGAAAACCATGATGCGAGTCTTTAACCAGAAGTAATCACCCGGGGATTGCGCATGGTCTCCCTATGACAATACATTCTCTGGTGAAGATGCCATTTTCCATGACACCGGGGATCTGGTTCAGTGCCTTCTCCAGCTCTGGTGGGTTTTTTATTTTGGTTTTTAAGTCAAAGATAACGTTCCCTGATTCAGTGATAAAGAGCTGGTCTCCAAATTCGATGCCTTTCCCCTTTACCGTCCTTAAGGTGGGAGTCCCATATTCTTTTAACGTTTTAGAGACAGAATGGATCGCCTGAGGATGGACCTCCACGTAGACTGCCGTTAACAGGGGAACGAGTTTACTCCTTTCAGCGAGGATGATCAGAGTTTCAGCCCTGTAGTCTACCAATTTCTCCTTGAGTAAGGCTCCTCCCCCTCCTTTGGAGAGGTAGTTCTGAGGGTCCACTTGATCTGCTCCATCTACTGCCAGGTCTATTTTATCTGAAAAGATGGCCTGAATGGAATTTTGTTCTGCCAGAAGCTGGGCCTGCAAGGAAGTGGGGACACCAGAAACAGTGATTTTCTCCTCCATGATACGAGCTCCTAACGCTTTGATAAACTCTGCTGCTGTCGAACCTGTCCCAAGCCCAATCACCATTCCATCTTTAACCATGTCTGCTGCCATCTTTCCTAATCTTTGCTTTTCTTCCAATGACATGTTATCAGGTTTCATTTTTCCGTCCTAATTTATACTTTTCGGTTCGCAGTGTATTTTTAGAATGTGGGTGTTTGTCTCAGCACTGTAATAGGTGTAACAGCGAGGTGAACGTAGATATACCTTGGACAATTCAACAGATAAGAGGAGGTTTGTAGAATGTGGTGAATGAGGTTTTCCACAGATCATCATTGTGTTGTACTTCATGACGTGAGCTCTTCTAATTCATGGGTTATCTGAAGGTTCTCACAGGTTCTTACAGGTCCAAAGCCAATATACTGAATGGCACGTTCAATCCTGGCTTCACATATCCACTGTAGGACCTGTTGTTACATCTTCTATTATTAAAACAATGTAACAATAGTATAGAAATGTTTCAGACTGTAGAGGATGCAATATCGTAATCCTGAAATTTGCAGCATGAGAACTTTTCACCTCTCGCTTTTATTACAGCAATTCGATAGAGAGATTCTAGTTATTTTTCTTTTATCGTAAGAATTGTTATTTTATTACCATTAAAGATATTATTTTTCTATTAAATAACTTCAATGATAATTGAAGTTATTATTCTTTGTTGCCTTGAAACAGAATTCTGCGATAATGATAATCAGTATTGCTGAGAGTTAACTTCAACAAATATTGAAACATAAAACGTACACAGGAAGGTGAGTGAATGGTGAAGGGTGAGCGAGGTTCGGTGTAGGAAAAGGTTTAGATAGAAAGGAGCAGCAGGAGGATACTATACAAGGATAGTCTATTGACACATTAGAAGCAAAGATAATCAACCGACTGACTGCTATTTCAGACTACGAGAGAGCTGCAGAACAGCGGGTTAGAAAGAACTCAGCCATGTAGGTTACAAAGGAAGAGATAAGAATAGAGATGGGGAGTACAGATAAAGAAGGTTACCAGCTGGATGCCCGTTTCAATGCCAAAGAAAAAATAGGAAATGTAATCTCCTTATATAGCATAAAAACTAAATTTATAGTAATTGAAGAAATATGTATTTAAATTATAGAAATCTAACTTTGAATGTAAGTGACTCTACAAAAAATAGAATAGGAGTAATAGAAAGTTGAAATAAAGCGAATTCCTGTATCATTCTTTTATTCATTATATAAACAATGGCAAAAACATATATAGTGATTCTTCGTGTGAGAAAAGCAATAACCCCAAAAACCCTCATAGAGCTTGATAAAGATAGTTAAAATGCTGGCCGGGCAAGACGAAATAATCCATCTACGTGTAATAATACTCTCCTCTTGACTTCTGCTCCCTATCCAGTAAGGAATCTTCCTTGTTTGCTCTTGGGCGCCCTGTTTCAGGGTCTCTTCTGAATGTAATGTTCACCGTCTTCAAAAAGGTATTCATCCCCTTCCTCATCTCCATGGGAGGTGAAGCTCTCCCCTCAACACCTGGAATCCCCGAAAAAACTACTAATCGATCTGCCAAATAGTCCAAAGATACAATATCGTGCTCCACCACCATGGCTGCCCTCTGCTTTTGCTCCACGTACCGTCGAACCACCTTTGCCATGGCCAGTCTCTGCTCCACATCCAGATACGCAGAGGGCTCGTCCAGCAAATAAATGTCTGCCTCCTGTAACAAACAGACTGCAATGCTCAACCGCTGTAACTCCCCACCACTCAACTGCGACACCCTATTCTCCATCAGCCACTCTAAATCCAGAGGTCTCACCACCTCCGTCATCTGCAGAGACGTCAGCCCACCCCTGTTCACCTTGTACAGCACCTCCATGACTGTTCCCTCGTAATCTGATTCCAGGTACTGAGGCTTGTACGAAATCTTCAGAGTCGTCGTAAACTCCTCATCCCCCTCCAGAACCCCTGCCAAAATCTTCACAAACGTAGATTTCCCAATAGCGTTGGGTCCAATAATCCCGATGACTTCTCCTGTGTGAATCTCTCCCTCACTGCCCTGGAAGGTGAACCCCTCAAATCGCTTACGTAATACAGGATACTGCAGAAGGATTTCCTCCCCCTTCCACACCTTCCCCGCCGTGTCAAAGGTGATCTCCTCCTTCCTGAACCTGACATTTTCATCCTTCAAATACCCTCGCAAGTACAGGTTAATTCCAACCCGCACCCCATACGGGACAGAGCAAATACCGTAAACGCCCGGCTGCCCGTACAGAATGTGCACATAATCAGACAAATAATCCACTAAAGCCAGATCGTGCTCCACCACAATGACGCTCTTCTCCTCAGATAACCTTCTAATCGCCTTTGAGACATTTAACCTCTGGTTAATATCAAGATACGACGAGGGCTCATCAAAGTAGTACACGTCAGCTTCCCTGCACATAGCCACAATCAAGGCCAGTCTCTGCAGCTCCCCACCCGATAAATTCGGTATCTTCTTATTCAAAGCAGTCCCCATGGTTAAATCCTCCACCAGCCTCTTCGATACACCTCTCTCGTCCATCCTCTCAATGACCTCTGCAACGACGCCCTTCACCACAGACGGTATCTTCGTGATCTGCTGCGGCTTCATCACCACCTTCAAATCACCAGCCTGTAACTTCTCAAAGTAGCTCTGTAATTCTGATCCCCTAAAATACGTCGACACGTCATGCTCTTCCATGGAGTCGTACTCCCCGAGATTCGGTTTAATCTCTCCCGACAAAATCCTAATCGCTGTAGTTTTCCCCACTCCATTCGCTCCTAACAACCCTAATATCTGGCTGTCCCTCGGAATAGGAAGCTTGTACAGCCGAAACGAGTTGGGTCCGAACTGATGGATAGGCTTCTCCAATTCCTCCGGTAGATTCACGATGGTAATGGCCCGAAAAGGACACTTGTGCACACAGATTCCGCACCCTGAACATAAAACCTCGGAAATGACAGGCTTCTGCGTCTCCTCATGTACGATGATAGTCTCTTCTTCCATCCTCACGCCAGGACAGTACTTCATACACAGGTAGTTGCACTTCTTTGGTTGGCACTTGTCTAGGTCGAGAACTGCAATCCTCATATCAATCCCAATCCACGCCCACAATCTGTATCGTGTCGCCACTGAGAACAGTAATGTATATTCTCAGCACATGACAGGGATGGCACGCAAAGTACACGTAGATTAAAGCGTCATACGGCTGTCCATTAAAGATACCTGGACTGTTAGAAACAGAGAGAGAGCTGTGACACGACGGATGGTGGCAGTCACACGGGTTGCATGAACACGAACCGCACGAACCACAGGGATAGCCCGGGCAGCAAGGGTCACACGGGTAGTAGTAGTACCTGTTCTCACATTCCTGGAGGTCATTGTGCAATTTCTCATTTTCACTCTCCAGCTCGTAAATTCGTGTCCTCAAAGAATCAACTAAGACCTCACAAGACATAGATGTCCCTGACTGTGATATCAGCTGTTCTTTCAATCGTTCTATTTCCTTCTCCAGTGCTTCAATTTCTTTTTTTAAATCTTCATTCTCCTCTTCAACATCTTTCAACTCTTCCAGTTCAGACATCTCCCCCTCATATTTCAGCTGCATGTTACTCTTCTCAGTCTCAAGATTTGCAATTTTCTGTCTCAAATCCTCCTCCTTCTGCCCCGATCCCACGTAATTAAGGAATAACGCAGCATTCCCAATAATAGAAATCGTAAACAAAACAAAGAGCACTATGAAGGCTGCGTCTTTGGCATTCATGACATCACCTACGATAACAGATTAAGTATAGTCTCTTTCTTCTCCTGCACCATCTGTGCTATGCTCTCCTTCTGGCTGTCAATGATAATGATCAATCTCACTGCTTTTGCAACAGTTATGAGTTCGCCATAGTTCGTTTTTTCCGTTTTTGCAGTTCCTTTTCCCTTTTCCAGTGCAAGAAGGCGCTGTACCGCATCAGGAAGAACGGTCACTCCATAGCTCGTCCCCAATGGTATCGGTACTCGAGACCCGAAGATCACCACCTTGTGAGCTGAGAGATATCTCGCGTAATTATCAGTAATCTTCACCTTTACACCGTTGGCCTCCAGATACTTCCCCAGATCTTCGGCAGGCTGCATGACAGACGCATCTGCCAGCACAATCACTGGAGAAATTATGTAAAAAATCATGGTCCAGATGACCAGCCAGGGCAAAAGAGAAGACCATGCTCCGTTGAGAGCCGATCTCTCTCTTCTTTCTCCCAGTTTTTCAAACTTCACGCCTACCAGAGAATACAGATATGTTGTCCCGTAGACGACTCCCACGTACAGGAGGAGTATTGCGCTGCCGGGGACACCCAAGATACTCAAGAACGCAGAGAGAACTCCCAGTACTCCACCTACAAACATGTACAGGAGTGAAATCTTTGTCTTATCATCCATACCAGTTCTGTTTTTGTACGGCTTAAAAAGCTTTTGTGTGCTCGTACCATGTATGAGTATGTAGTGTGCAGCAGGTTCCTGGTGTGACCCTGATGCAAAACGTTCCCAACCTCTTTGTGAAACAACAGACCCATGTTAATGTTCACATTTGCACATACATGCCATTATTGCATCGAATCAACACATAATGCTGAGAAAAAAGTGACCTGTTTATTCATATGAATCATTTTTTACTTCAACGTGTTCCAGGTCCTCGCTCCCAATTCTGTAGCCTTGTAAAAGATGTAGTTATCTTTCTCTGTTTTCTCGACAAGGTTTAGATCAACGAGACTAGTCTCTTTCTTAAATCTGTCTGATAATCCATTGAGAGCTCCGCACACATCAGTAACCCGCAACTGAGTTTTCCTGGCAATCTCTGAAGCATAGGATCTCCCTGGATAGATACTGAGAAGATAACCCAGCACGAGGCGGCGTATCCTACTCTTCCTCAGTGCAAATACCGCCACTGGTTCCAGAGTTTGGGTCATGATATATTCTTGGAAGAACCCTCTTTTAAGGTTTTTGGTTCTCGCAGGTTTCTGACATTGACGGCCATACTCGCACACTATCATATAGGCGGATATGCTTTCCTTTTTTCGTGAGGTTCATCCTTTTGAGGGACCATGGTTTTGAACCCTCCACATGAACTCGCACTGCATCTCTGTAAAGCACTCTGGTTGGACATTTTGATTCGAATTTTCTCACGAGCTGGTACCCTGAAGACTCACGTCTGGCAAAGGCAGGTGCCTCATTGTTCTATAAGAAATGTTCTACAAAAAAGGTACGAGAGCACTGGAAGGGTATTCAAGGCAAAGGGCTGGGTTGCACTGGTTAGATTTTCCATTATCTATTGTCTTGGGTTTCATGGTGCGCTTAAACGTTTTCTGAGGTTTTTGAAAGGTGTGCACTCATTCACTTTACCCCCTCTGTGACCAGAAAAACATTTATAAATCACAGGACAGATCACTTACAATGAACAAAGCAGCCTACCTCCTCTTTGCCGTGATCCTCATGATCGGAGCTCTCTACCTTTTTTCTCCTCAAGAGCAGGCTCAGGCCATGTCCCTGGAAGAAGGGATCAGATTGGCCAGAGAACAGAACAAACTCATCTTCCTCTACGTCACCGCTGACTGGTGTGGTTACTGCCGCCTCCTCGATCAGCAATTCAAAGAGTCTGAGGAATTCAAGAAAATAATAAGAGAGCACTACGTCTGGGTTACCCTCGATTTTGATGAGAACCCCACTGTGGTTAGCCGGTTTCGCCTCCAGGGCCCTCCAGCCCTCATCATCCTTGACCAGAATGGTGAAGGCATCACCGGAATTCCGGGTTATCCCCCCAACGGAGTTGAAGACATCATCCTCATGCTGAAAGAGGCTCTCAAATGAGTTTTTCCAGCTTCGATGTCTTCGAGATGGTGGGAGAACTCCAGGATCTCGTCGGCATGCGCGTCAACACAATCTATCAGATCGACGAAGATCTGAGAATAAAGCTGTTCGGGAAAGGAAGAAAAGACCTGGTCATAACAAAAGAAGCCTTTTACGTGACCAGGTACCCGCGGCCAGCCCCCAAGACGGCTAAAGCCTTTGCCATGCTCTTGAGAAAACATTTAAAAGGGTTACCAGTCACTCAGATTAACCAGGTCAACTTTGACCGGGTGGTGGAAGTACACTTCGCTTTAGCAGAAGGAGATGAGTACGTCTTGGTGGCAGAACTCTTTGCGAAGGGAAATATCATCCTTCACAAAAATGGGGAAATTTATGGTGTATTGAGAAAAGAAAAATGGAAAGAGCGTCTCCTCTACCCTCACCAGCTGTACAAGTACCCACCCACGAGGCTGTCAATTGATGTAAGCTTTGAAGAGTTTGAGAAGTTAGCCATTACATCAGAGAAGGATTTAGCAGTTCACTTCAACTTCGGGAAAATATACGCGAAAGAGATCTTTCTGAGAGCACCTACTCACGCGCCAGAAGACCTGTACAAGGCTATGCATTCTTTTGAGAAGAATCCAAACATCGTCACCGAGAAGGAGGTAGTACCCTACGACCTCAAAGCGTACAAAGATGATGAAAAAAAGTACTATCCTACGTTTGCGGAGGCAGTGGACGAGTATTACAAACGAGAAATCCCTGAAGAAGAGCCAGCGATAGACAGGATCTATGACTCCCAGGTTGAAGCTTTGAAAGAGTTTGAGACCAAGAAAGAGTTATACACTAAGTACGGCAATATAATCTACGAAAAATACGCTTTAGTCCAGGATGTCCTTCAAACCTTGGTAGAGGCGAGAAAGAACTACAAATGGGAAGAGATCACCGAAAAGATTGAGAAAAGTAACAATGTGACTGCCCAGAAAATTGTGGCAATTGATTACCACACGGGAAAGGTTACCATAGACCTGGGTGAACCCGTAACCCTGGATTTAAAATTAACTCTCAATGAGAATGCAGCTTCCTATTACGAACTAGCCAAAAAAATGGACAGAAAAATTAAGGGTGTAAAAAAGGCCATGAAAACCAGGAGAAAACAGGAAGTTAAGAAAGAGGAAGTAAAATACCTGCGGAAGAGGGAATGGTATGAGAAATTCCACTGGTGCTCCTCTTCTGAAGGGTTCCTCATTTTGGGAGGGAGGGATAAGAGGTCTAATGAAGTCTTGGTGAAAAAATACATGGACCCCCAAGACTTGTACGTCCATGCTGATATACAGGGGGCTCCCTCTGTCATCATAAAGAAGGGAAAAGACGGCACACCACAAACGATTAGAGAAGCGGCGCAGTTGGCTGCTGTCTACTCCAGTGGGTGGAACCACTTTGGTTTTCTGGAATGCTACTGGGTGTACCCCGAACAGGTGACGAAGAGCCCACCATCGGGCGAGTATTTGACCACAGGAGCTTTTTTCATTTCAGGCTCCAAGAACTTTGTGAAGGTGGAACTGGAGATAGCTCTGGGCGTCTACGAGGACAAGGTCGTGGCAGGACCTGAGTCAGCAGTGACAGCCTGCACGAAAAAATACGTAAAAATAGGGTTTGGGGATGAAAAAAAGGAAAGGTTGGCAAAACAGATTTCTCGAATACTGGAGTACTCAGACATAGACGAGATTGTGAGAGCTCTGCCAGGAAAGGGAAGGATTCTGAGGGATTGACTTCAGAAAAAAGTAGAGTTCGTCTGCACTTAAATACCCTTTGTAGCCCCAGATCACCTCTCCATCTGCATTGATGACCATTTCTACAGGTTGCCCGTAGATTTTGTATTTTTTTACTGTATCTGCATTTTCTGGGCGCTCTCTATCCAGCCGTACAGGGACGAACTTATCTGTGAGGAGTTGTACAATACGAGGGTCTCTGTAGGCCTCCTCGTACATTTGTATACAGTATTTGCACCATTCGGTGTAAAAATCAATGTATATTAATTTATTCTCAGCTTTTGCTTTCTGCAGTGCCTCGTCCAGGTTGTCACCCCATTTGATGGGTTCCTTTGGTATGTGTTCGGGAATCTTGTCTTTGAGGTTGGTGACAGCCAATCTGGTTTGTTCCCGGTCTGACCCCGCCAGCACAAAGAAGGTTTTGCCATTCTGTATCCTGATAAAGAGGTTGTACTCCCCCGGAGTTCTTAGTAACCTCTGTTCATTGAGTGAGAGTACATTTTTGACAATGTCACCAATACCTTCAGGAGCATCAGGGCCTCCCACGATGACGTAGTACTGGTAGTCCTGGTAACTCGGGAACTCGTGTGCAGTTATGGAGATGACCTCAAAGTCCTGGCTCAGGTAGTTGATCAATTCAGGTGCATGGTCGATAGAGTTTGCTACGACGATGATTTCGTTTGGCCCTAAAATGAAGAGCAGGAGGAGGAGTAACCATCTCATGGTTGGGGTTTGAATCTCTGCTTAAAAAACTTTTGTGGATGTGATAAAGAAAGTGTAGAGTCATACATTAACCTGCAGCTCTAGGTTGCTAATGTCATAAAGGGGTTGAACTCCTCTTTCGAACTCTTCGAGGATTCTCCCAATCTTCTCATTTATACACTCTGCTATTTTTGACTGTATCCATGCTGTCGCCCCTTTGTCACACGTGGGACATGGATAAATAAATAAATACTTTAGCCGAGAGCACGGGAAAAATATTCACGTGCTCCCTTTTTTAATCTTCACGGAAAAAGGTGCATGCATTCAGGTGAGTAACCATGACCATGTTTTCCTGTGCGAACCTTGAAGGATTTGAGAAAGGAAATTCCATCCACAGTCTCAAGAGAGCAGATCATAGAATAGCTACAAGTTCACCAGCGAGTAAAAATTCTCACCCATGGTCTCCCCCGCATCACCAATACTGATGATGACGAACAACCCATATATTTTAGCACCACTCTTTTCTGCCAGCTTAATCAAAGCTTTCTGAGTCTCCCCTGATCTTACCACATCGTCCACAATGAGCACCTTCTCACCCTTCTGGAGAGCATTCTTGGGCAAATACAGAGACATCAAATTCCCTGAAGAACTGGGCACATACGTCTCTTCAATGTAGTTCGTTTTGCCCACCTCCCTGTTTTTCCGCGCATACACGGCATCCACCCCCACGTGAGCTGCAATACTGCATGCCACGGGTATGCCGTCCGTTTCCGAGGTCAAAATCTTTTCTGTCTCAGGGAATCTCTCTGCTGCTATTTCTGCAATCTCTCTCAACAGCAATGTATCGTACAGGATGGTCGAGTTATCAAAGTAACCCTCCTTATCACATTTGATCCTTTTCTTAACCTCTTCCTGTGGAGAATACCTCTTTCTAAACCAAGAAATAAATTCCTGCGCCCGTTCTTCATTCGGCAGCACCCTCCCCATGATGTACCTGTTCAAGACTGTGGCAGGCATACCAAACATTCGGGACAGCTCAGCATAGGTGTGTCCTTTCTTTAACATCTTCAAACACTCCACAGAACGGATGCGCACCTTCATGCTCTCAACCATGTTCATGCACATGAATATGTCAATTAGGTTTATAAGGTTTCTCTTTATTGCTTAATTCATGTTAGCGGTCATCGACTTTGGCAGCCAGTACACCCATTTGATCGCACGGCGCATACGACAGTTGAACGTGTATTCAGAAATATTCCCTCATTCTGTTAACGTGTCTGCAGTAGAAAAGTGTGATGCATTCATTCTGTCTGGAGGGCCCTCAAGCGTGTACAGGGAGGGAGCTCCTCGCAACGATAGGTTACTCAGCTGGTTATACGACAATGAGGTCCCCACGTTGGGTATCTGTTACGGGCTGCATTTACTGGCCCACCAGTTTGGCGGTCACGTGGTAAAGGGAGAACACAAAGAGTACGGGATTGCCGAGGCAGTCATAGAGGAAGACCCCCTGTTTAAGGGGTTGGAGAAACCTCAGAGAGTGTGGATGAGCCATGGGGACCGGGTGGAGAGACTACCTTCACCTTTCAAGAGAATCGCTTACACAGAAAACTGTGAATGTGCTGCCTTCCACCATAACAGCGTATATGCAGTCCAGTGGCACCCTGAAGTTCATCATACAGAGCATGGAATGGAAATGCTCTCCAATTTCCTGGACATTGCCAGAGTTCAGAGAGACTGGACAATGGAGGACTTTGTCAGCCAATCGGTGGAGAATTTGAGAAAGGAAATTTGCGGAAAGGCTGTCATCGGGTTGAGCGGGGGCGTGGACTCCAGCGTGGCCGCAACCTTAGTGGGCAGGGCACTAGGGGAGCGGTTGACCTGCGTCTTTGTAGACCATGGGCTGCTGCGGGAAGGGGAAGTAGACTACGTGAAAAAGCAGTTCGAAGGGAAGGTCACCCTCAAAATTGTTTATGCAAAAGACAGATTTTTCTCAAAGTTAAAAGGGGTCCAAGACCCTGAGAAGAAGCGGAAAATCATTGGTGAAGAGTTCATCCGGGTATTCGAGGAGGAAGCCCGGAAAATGGGGGCAGATACCCTGATACAGGGGACTATCTACCCTGATAGAATCGAGAGCGGGGTTTCGCAGAATGCAGATGTGATAAAGTCTCATCACAACGTGGGGGCCCTGCCCGACTACACAGAATTTAAAACTATTGTAGAACCCTTGAAAAACTTGTACAAGGATGAGGTACGGGAAGTGGGAAGAAAGCTTGGATTGCCAGAAGAGATTTTGAATAAGCACCCTTTTCCTGGCCCTGGGCTGGCAGTGAGAGTCCTGGGAGAGGTGAATGATATTACTGTCTCTCTATGCAGGAAAGCGTGTGCAATCGTGGAGGAGGAGTTGAAAAAGCATGGATCATACGATGAGGTGTGGCAGGCCTTTGCTGTAGTGTTTGAGGACAGAGTGGTAGGAGTTGTGGGAGATGAGCGAAAACTGGGGAGGGTCATGGGTATACGCATCGTGCAGTCAGTAGATGCCATGACTGCCAATTTTGTCAGGGTTGAGTGGGAGCTTCTGGAAAAGATGTCTACCCGCATCACCAACGAGATCCCTGACGTCGTCTCTGTCGCCTACTTCGTGTCACACAAACCCCCTCAGACTATAGAAGCGCTCTAGCTGTGGTTCAAAGAGCTGGAGTCCAGGAGAAAGACCTGCTGGAGAAACCCTTAAATGCATCCAGACATACATCCCACGGAGCACGACGATCTGCAAGCTCCTGGACACAAACATTTAAAAACGATAAAAACCAATGAAATTCAGACCAATGGTGGTAGAATGTTCCGCGCAAAACTAGAAGCCAAAACATGGAAAAAGATAGTCAATGCCTTGGCGAGCATCATAGAGGAAGTTAACCTTGAGGTTACCCCAGAAGGTATTCAATTCACTGCCATGGATCCTTCTCACATCAGCATGGTGGACTTCCGCATGGGAAAAGAACATTTTGAAGAGTATGAACTCACTGAAGAGGTAAAACTGGGCCTGGATGTGGACGAGAACAGGAAGATCATCAACAGGTCAAAACCTGACGATCTCCTCACCATGGAGGCAACCCAGAACAGGATTACCCTCACCCTCCAGCAGAAAGATGGTGGTACAGTGCGTCGATTCGGGTTACCCTTAATCGACGTCATGGGTGGAGAGAAATACAAGATCCCTCATCTGGATACGACGGCACGAGCGAGGCTTCCTTCCTACCTCTTTGATGACGCCATAAAGGACGCTTACATCATTTCTGATAATGTCACCTTCAGGGCTGAACCTGACGTCCTGTTGATGAAAGCAGAAGGCGATTCCGGGAGCATAGAGACTGAGATCAAGGAATGGCTGGAGTATGAAGTCAAAGAAAAGAGCCAGTCCACCTATAACCTGAGCTACCTCACAGACATTGCCAAGTCTGTGGAAGACGAGATCACCATGGACCTGGGGAATGACATGCCCCTAAAGCTGTCCTTCACTCTAGATGGTGCAGAATTCATGTTCATACTGGCTCCCCGCGTAGAACGCGAGTAGCGAGGAGACTATGAGCACGTGAATGACTATGGAATAGTATGCTAAAACTCCTGGAAGAAAAACTGAGACAGGAAAGAGAAAGCAGTGAACTTTCATCCCTGGAAGAAGGTTTCTTTTTTAGGTTGCAGGAGTACATAGCGACGCTAACACAGCTGAAAGACCCCATTTCTCAGGGCGAACTTCACATAATAGAAGAATCTGTAGCAGAACTGGTGGACTTGAGGGCGGAGAAAATCATCCACGGCCACCACAAGGGTATGCTCACATCAGAGTCGCCGATGGCAGAATTTGCAGCCACATTCCAAAAGTTTAAAAAGGATGTTTTAAAATCTCTACTCCAGAGAGATGCACAGACCCAGAGGGTACTTATCCTGCAGGATCTTCCCCAATTCTATGGGCCAGAGCTTGAGATTCTGGGTCCTTACAAAAAAGGTGAAGTAGTTCTCCTCAACCGGTCAACAGTAACACTTTTAAGGGAGAAAGGGCTGGTAGAGGAAAAGTAAAAGAAAAGTAAATAGGTGATCTCATGAAGATGCCAAAGACACGCAGAACGTACTGCAAGTGGTGCAAGAAACATACAGTGCACAAGATAAAGTTGGTGAAAAAGAGGAAACGTGGTGAGTTAAAGCAAGGACAGCGTCGATTCAGACGGATCGAAAGTGGGTACGGTGGATACCCCAGGCCAAAGCCCCACGGTGAGAAGCCCACCCGGAGGCACGATCTGAGGTACATGTGCGAGGTGTGCAACAGGTCCACAACGAAGCCGGGGTTCCGCGCTAAGAAACTGGAGTTTGAGTAACAAGGTGATTTCATGTCAGAATTTCTGAAGATCAAGTGTGAAGATTGCGGCAATGAACAGGTAGTCTTCAACAGCCCTGCCACGCCTGTGCGGTGTCTCGTGTGTGGAAAGACGGTCATAGAACCCAAGGGTGGGAGGGGTCTGGTAAAGACTCGCATTGTTGAGGTATTGGAATGATGAAGAAAAATGAGTTTCCAGAAGCAGGAGAACTGGTCATTGGGACGGTGACGGAAGTCTTCCCGTACGGTGCCTTTGTCAAGTTAGACGAGTACGACAAGGTGGGCATGATCCACATAAAGGAGATATCGTCTGCCTGGGTGAAGAACATACGAAACCACGTACGAGAGGGGCAGAAAATCGTCACCAAAGTGCTAAAGGTAGTGCCGGACAGGGGACATGTAGACCTTTCACTGAGGAGAACCACTGCCCAGCAGCGGAAATGGAAAATACAGCAATACCGAAGAGAGAAGAAGGCAGAAAAGCTTCTGGAATACTACGCTCATGAAAACAATCTATCCCTGGAGGAGTTGTACCAGAATGTCATCGTGCCTCTCGAAAAGAGGTTTGAAGGCGTTCTGGAAGGAATGGAAGAGATGGTGAGAGATCCAACCCTGCTCAAGATCATCCCTGAACAGTACCAGAAGAGTTTCTACGAGCTCTTGGTGAGCAGTGTGGAGATCCCTTCTGTTGAAATAACGGGATATTTAGAGGTCACGTGTCCTCAGAGAAACGGAGTCGATGTCATTAAAGAAGCCTTGATGAAGGCAGAAAGTGAAAAAATTTCCATACAATTGGCGGGAACTCCCCGATACCTGGTGAAGGTAGAAGCTGGAGACTACAAGACTGCAGAAGATGAGTTAAGAAAAGCTTATGAACAGGTGCAGTCGGTGATACAGCGTCATGGTGGGGAAGTAAAGTTCATCCGAAAATGAAGCTCAAAAAATGTTATGCGTGCGGCAGGTATACCATGAAAGAGGTGTGCATCTGTGGTGGAAAGGCAGAAACGGTGAAACCTCCCCGGTTTTCACCTGAGGATAAATACGGAAAATACAGACGAAAATTGAAAAGAGGTGATTAGATGAGAGAAAGTGTTATCTTAGAACTGAAACATGTGGAGTTCAAGAACCCTATCTTGATTGAAGGGCTGCCAGGAATCGGCCTCATTGGGAAGCTGGCTGCAGATCACTTGATCTCGGAGCTACGTGCTGAAAAATTTGCTGAATTGTATTCTCCTCATTTCATACATCAGTCTCTCGTAGAGCCTGATTCTACCGTAAGACCCATGAGAAACGAGTTTTACTACTGGAAGAAGAAGGAGCTGGAGTTGATCATTCTCATGGGAGATTCGCAGCCCCAGCCTACAGACAGCTACGGGCACTACGAGGTGGTGGGGGCGATCTTGGATTACGTTGGAAAATTCGGTGTCAAAATGCTATTCACGCTGGGAGGTTCCTCGACGGGAGGACAGGAAGTGAAGGTTCCTCGTGTGTTCGGGGCAGCTACCGACATTGAACTGGTGGAGAAGTACAAGAATTATGGAGTGACGTTCAGGTCAGATCCGGGGTCTGCCATTGTGGGTGCTTCCGGATTGTTACTGGCACTGGGATACTTACGAGGCATGCGCGGGTTATGCCTTCTGGGAGAGTCACCAGGGTATTTGGTGATCGACGCCAGGAGCGCTAAGTCAGTTTTAGAAGTCCTGACCAAGATCCTGGGCATTGAGATGGACATGTCTGAACTGGAGAAGAGGGCTGACGAGACAGAGCAGTTCATCAAAAAGGTTCAGGACATGGAGAAGAAGCAGAGGTTGCAGGCGCAGTTGAAAGAGCTGGGAGACTTCGGGTACATCAGGTAGACTGTCTGTAGGTAACAGTGATCTGCCATCAATGAACTTCAGACATGAAAAGGCGCGGAGATGTCAGTCTTTTGTACCGTGTGAAAGATCCACCATCACTAAGCTATTCGTTGAGAATTATGCTTGAATCTTCTCGATTGAATGAATATGAAACGTGGAAACGAGGAGAGATGAATAGAACGTTTGAAAAAAAGGAAATTAGTATGAGATGAGGTGAAATTCAGATCAATGAATCAGAAACATCACTTCATTCCAGTGAGTTCGCTCCTGGGACGAATCCCAGGAGCGCCGAGAGCCCCTCTGCCCAGGGAGTGTTTTTCTCACCCACCCCCCTGATGTTCCCAACAAACTTGGTTTTTCTTGAGCAAGATTTATATATTCCTGTTATCTACTTTTCGGTGTCGATATTGACTAAAAATGGATACTCTTTCAAAATTGAAAATCCTAAATCGAAACATAAAAGGAAGAGGGGAATCTTGGAATGAGTAGAACTAGAAAACTTAACGAAAAGGAAAAGCAAATCCTGAACATGCTTGGAAAAAATCCAACAATCTCAGTGAAGGAGCTCCTAAATGAAACAGGGTATAAATGGTCAAGTACCTTATCCCAAAAAATTGAAAAATTTGAAAAAATGGGGTACCTCAAAAAAGGACCGTACTGCGATTTGAATTTGAGTTCAGTAGGCAAAAATCAACTTTATTCCGTCTATGTGGACATAAAGTTCCATTTCCAGAATAGGGATCTGGTCTTCAACATACTTCAGCAATTGGAATGCTGGAGATGGATTTTCCCCACGATAGACATCAACAGGTTCTTCGCGTACTTCCAGGTGAACCACTACAACCAGATAGGAAAACTCTTAAACATCCTCAAAGAGGGGGGTATCATCACGTACGACCTGTATACGTCGCAGAACCGATGGGTTCTTGTCAATCCAGACTTCTTCGGTGAAGAAGTCCCTGAGCTGGAAGGTCCTGACCTCACGAAACCCTTACCAGACATGACCTATCCTGACCTGCATCTCGACATCATCTGGAAGGAGGTGGATTTACGGTTGATGCAGTATTTGCAGGTATTGACAGACAACTTGAGGAAAATCCAAAAACTGGAGTATAAAAAATTTGGCAACTTCTGGGAATACCACCAGTTGAAGCACAGTTATAAGAAAATTGTAGATTCAGGAATCATCTACGAGATGTGCCACCATTTACGTCCTTTGCCCGTGAATGAATGCTCAACGCTCCTTTTATTTCTGGGGTGCAAGGACCAGACCTTTTTACTGCATTTGATGGATCAGTTTGCCGAAGGGAGCTGCATTCATAAAGTGTACACAGTTGCGGGGAATACGGGGTTGATGTTTTTGTGGACTTCACCCTCATTCATGCTGAACTTGCTGCAGTACTTTGATGAGTTCTCTGACCTGGAAGTGAAGGTAGCCCCTTTGAGGACGCATGATTCAAAGTATTTGGCGAAACAGTCCTTTCATGCAGAGCATTTCGATGTGGAAACCCAGAGATGGATTTTCCCCTACGCAAAGTACGAAGAAGAGATACAGAATGCTTTGAAGAAGGAGAAAAAGTGATCAGGGTTTCCGGGAAGCCTCACCCCGTATGATACCGGTGGCGATGATGTGAGCCACTCTCACTGGTTCAGGGATTTGAGAGTGCATGCAGGTGAGCCCAATGATTTTTTCAGCTTCCTCTTTTTCTAATCCGGCGCACTGGAAGTAGAGAACGCCCCTGTGGACAGGTATGCAGTGAATTGGTCCTGCCTTTTCGATGCACTGCCACCTCTCTTGTTTATCGGCGAAATTATCGAGTGCTCTCCCTATTTTTTTGAAGTCAGGCATTCGCCTCATGACAGGGATGACGCCCAGAGAGGTTTCACGAGAGATTTTCTCGATATCAATGGTGTTGAACCCTGCAAAAGTGATCCCATCTGTCATGATAACGCGTAGGTCTTCGTGTTTTGTATTCTTGACCATGAAAATGATCTTTTCTGTGGCGTCTGTACCATCTTTCTTGATCCACGCGCTGAGTAACCCGTCGATCCAGAACCCTCCGCGAAAGACCACTCCCACCAGGAGGATTTCTTCACCTTCTAGGGAGCCATCATCAATACCCAGAACACGGATTTGAGGCTTGATCTTCATACGTGGGAGTGGGAGGCTGAGTTAAAGAACTTTTAGCTTACCGTGTATTAATGTCAATCTTACTGTAGTTTGATCTTAAGAAGCAGTGGTAATAGAAAGAGAAAGTGTTGCAGACTGTGACCTTCACCACAAAGAAGCGTACACTCTGGCGATCTATTACCACTTCCCGCAGGTCCATAGATATAGACTGCATCCATGTGGGTCGTCACGTTCACCTCGTACAGAACGTTCAGCCCGCTGTATATATAAACTCTTTCAGAGGTTGCATCACTTTTTTTGATCCTCTTCCCATCGCAACCATAAACATATTGTTCTACAACCTGTCCATTCTCCTTGACAGAGGTTAACTTGTTCTCGTCATGAAGAACCCATGACTCTCAAAATCCCACAGAGATATAGGTTGGAATTATCCACCGACTTTTGAAAGTGGAATGCTATCTTCGAGACTCGGTGGATAATTAACAATCGAAACCAGCGTATAATTTTTTGCATTGTGGGTTAGGATTGGGAATTATGATATCTATATAACCCTATTTAATGCTGATTGATGCTAGATCATCTTGAACAGAAAATACAGAGAATGACATTGTAGATTATTGATTTCTCTTTGAATGTACAGACATACCTAAAATGAGGAGAATAAATAGTGTCCCCGAACAAGTTCCGCCTTTACTCTCTTCTTTTGATTTCATGGTCTCAGGAGGATTTTCAGTTTCTTCGGTCTGAGAGACAATGTCAGGGAGGATGATCCCATAGATGTCACCCTTACCACTTCTGAAATCTGCCCAGACCACCACATTCTTATAGATTGCAGGTCGTCCTGCGTAAGCTTCGTTTGTCGTGATACGAAATTCCTTGTTCTTCACGAGATTGATGCCGTAAATATCATCATAAGGATCAATTGGTTCGTATCTACCACTTCCATCAAACCACAAAACCACATCCTTGTAGATTACTGGACCTTGTTCATCACGTATGCTCCTGGTGATCTGGAATTCCTCTTTGGTTTTGAGATTATAGCCGTAAATGTCCCAGCTGTCATTTCTATCATCTTCCCAAACCACAATGTCTCCGTAAATTGCTGAGCTTTGTTCATCATGATCGCGCCAGGATTCTGTTATAGGGAACTCCTCTTTTGTTTTAAGGTTATAACCATAGATATCCCAGCTAATTTTCCTGTCATCTTCCCAGACCACGATGTCCCCATAAATTGCTGGAAATCGTTGAAAATCTGGATCTGTTGTGATCTGGAATTCTTCTTTGGTTTTGAGATTGTAACCATAGATGTCCAGATTATATGATTCACTATCCATACCCATCCAGACTACGATGTCCCCGTAGATTGCTGGGCACATCTGATTGTCCTCATCTGTCGTGATCTGGAATTCCTCTTTGGTTTTGAGATTGTAACCATAGATGTCTGCGTAAACATTTCTGTAGTCTTCCCATACCACAATATCTCCATAAATTGCTGGAATTCCTTGGTCATGTGGGTCAGTTGTGATCTGGAATTCCTCCTTTGTTGTAAGGTCATACCCATAGATGTCCTCGTTGCCATTTCTATCATCTGTCCACACCATGATGTCCCCGTAGATATCGGGTGCTACTTGACTACTTTCATTGGCAGTGATCTGGAATTCGTAGGAACCTTGAACAAAAAAGGTAATATAAAACATGCCAATAATGATGATAATAATGCTTTTTGACTTCATGTTCTTCCCTCTTTTGTACGTAATACGTGAAATATGGGCCAGTCGCCTGCCATCTTATCACCCACGTTCATATTGGAAGTGAATTGGATGGAGAATGTTCTTTTCATGTTGCCACCTATCGAGGATCATTCCACCAGACAGAATAAATTCTGTGCTGGTACGTTACAGTCTGCCTCAATGCAAACGAAGTATTCGGAACTTCACTCATCATGCTCATAACTCGTTCCAGCTTCATTCGGTCCCACCTCTCCCCACTTGTCCTCATTTTTAAAATCAACAAATTCGAAGTCAAATCTCATTGTACCGAAAGTGATAGTGAGAGGATCTTTGCTAATCAGTTGTTGTCGAGAAATGAGTCCCCCATAGAACAGAATTGTCTTCACAGCTGTCATCTTCTTGTCTGCATCACTACTATTGAGAAGGCCTTCAATGTAAGCCCAATCCTCTGCAGTCATAGAATTGAGGGCTTGCTGCAATTTGTTGTAGAGCTCAGTCAGCACAGAGGAGTACGTTCCATCAGGGTAGGTTGGCACCTCATCAGTGGACATTCCTTGAGAGTCAGTATACCTGAGAGGATTGTTCAAGCAGTAAACATACGAATTGAGTGTTTGGGGAGATAGTAAATCACCTGGGAGAGGATCTCTTGTCAAAAATCTTCCCATTTCCGGGTCGTAGTAACGAGCACCAAAGTAGTATAATCCAGTTTCGTCTCTTTCTTTGCCGTTATAGGTGTATTTCTCTTCTGATACATTGATTTGTTCACCAAAAGGTTCATACTGAATTTCTTCAGTTATTTCACCATTTTCTGAGGTTATCAGTCTGGTAGAACCTAACTGATCTGTGTGGTAGTACTCTTGTACGTCATTCACCTTTTTTGCTGACCTTCCCGCAGGTCCATAGATATAGACTGCATCCATGTGGGTCGTCAGGTTCACCTCGTAAAGAACATTCAACCCACCATATATATAAACTCTTTCAGAGGTTGCATCTGTTTTTTTGATTCTCTTCCCATCACCATCATAAACATAAACCTCTATAACCTGTCCATTCTCCTTTACAGAGAGTGAGGAGAAGTGCAGGAAATCAACCAAGGGGACACAACTTTTTCAAAGCAGAATCCTTTCATTTCCTATTGAATTTTGAACCTGAACCTCTCAATAGGGTTTTTAGGAAGGCTGCAGAACCTTGATCATCTGTTTCTGTATTTTGTCTTCAACAGGATGACAACACTGCATATTAGAATAACACTGATGACTAAACAGACTATGAACACATGAGAATCTTCTTTTTGGATTCTTTCCTTTATGTACTCGATTCTCTGATGACATTTTTCCACTTCGTTTTTGTCATTTATTCTTTCATATACCTCTTTCGATCGATTAAAAAACCCCAAAGCATCGTCATATTTCTTCTGAAGTAAGGCTTCATTTCCCTGATGAAAGTACTCTTGCGCCGATTTAACGGATTCAGAAATGAGGGAGTAATTCTGGATTTCTTCTCTCATCATTTCAATGAACTCATCACAGGCGGCCACCTTCTCGGAATCTCCCTTTTGAGTGTACCATTCCTTGGCCTTAGAGAAGTACTCTTGTGCTCTCTCATAGTTTTTTTGTTCCACATACGTCTGAGCCTTCTGGAAGTATGTTTCAGGGTCTATTCCAAAGGTATAGAGAACTCCATCGAAGGATGGCACAAGGACTTTGCCATCAACAACACAAGGCGATCCCACGATTGCTCCTCCCACTCTATGCCTCCACATGAGCTCTCCATTATCGGCATTGAAAACATAGATATTCCAGTCAGTAGATCCCACGAAGACTTTCCTATCTGCAACGACAGGAGGTGACAGTGAGATATTTCTCCAAGATTCGACAGAAGGATCCACAGTTGAGCTTCTCCACAACAGTTCTCCTGTGTACTCATCAACGCAGTACACATAGCCATCTGAGGAACTCACAAAGACACGATCGTACGCTAGGGCTGGAGAATAACCTTCTGAAATGGGAAATTTCCAGAACAGTTCACCCGTCTCACTGTCCAGGCAGAAGATGTGGGAATTACCAGCAAACACAATCTGATGACCGTGTAGTGCTGGACATCCCTTGGTCTCCTCTTTTGATTTGAATTCCCAGACTTTCTCATTAACATTCTTGTCTAAAGAAGAGATTCTTCCATCTCTGAAGAGTACTATGAAGCGGCCTTGATCATAGGCAATAGAAGATATGTCATCCTTCTCATGAATCGACCACGTTTTTTCTCCATCCTGAATATCATGACAGGTAATCTGACATTGTTCGCATCCAACCAGCAGCTTGTACAAATGATAGAAAATCTCTACCCATAGTGGATCAATAAGCATCATAGGAGTGATTGAGGCAAGGCAGACCGAATCTTCCGTAAGTAATGGTGATCCTGAAGCTACGGTTGTTTCCGTCTCCCATAGAATTGATCCATCTTCCAAATTGAGACACCACAGATGGTTTCCGCGGGAAGCCATCACCTTGTCCTCTGCTATTAGTGTAGATTCAATTCTTTCCTCGAATCTCCACACTTCTTTTCCGTTCTTATCAAGGCACAGTACAAGGCCATTTGATGCTTGCAGGACAATTCTGTTGGCACTGCCCAAGGGCGACGTAGTTAGGTTGGTGAAAGGTATCTGGAATTCCCACAAAAGGTACGCTGTATCTGGAGCTTCTGATGGAGAGAATCCAGATCTCTGCGAGTCATGACGTCCCATATCCCATCCTTCGTCTGGGTTTGATTCAACCCCTGGAACAAGTAATATGATGAGAATCAATGGAAGAAGTAGTTTCATACGAATGGCCACCTCATCTTAAACCAGTTCTTAAAACTCCACCAGTATGCCTTTTTGTCTGTCCAAAAAGTATTCCAAGCACTAAATCTACCACCAGCCTTGACATAATCATGTGCATGGATAACCTCATGTACCAGAGCGTTGGCCAGGTCTCTGGCATCTTTTATGCAATCAAAGATGTATATTGCTGGGCAGCAGGCATTTCCTTTTTCGTCTTCTTTCCAGAGAAATAATGCATTCATGTCTTCGGCATACCATAATCCTGTTTCTTCAATAAACTGCTCTTTATTCGTTACATTGATTCCTATTAACCAACAGCCACTTTCTGTGTTCTCAGTATAAGCAATGGCTGCCACGTTTCCCTCCTCGTCTTTTATGAATAAGAATGGCAACCCCTGTTCAATCAAAGCGCCCACTAGGAGAACCAATGCGCCAAATAGATCACCCCCTTCAATGAGTTCCTGAATTTTATCAAAGGGAACAAGGCTCCAATTGATGTTGTTAATTGCATTCCATATAGGATCAGACTCCGTCCCCGTTGGGTCAATGTATGTCAGTGGGTTGTTTAAACAGTATGTATATCTATTCAGGGTTTGTGGAGATTCTTTTTCACCTGCTACAGGGTCTCTGGAGATGAAGCGACCGATTGCAGGATCATAATAACGGACACCGTAGTAATATAATCCACTTTCATCCAATTCTTTTCCGTTATACGTGTATCTCTCCTCAGATGTGTTAATCTGTTCACCAAAAGGTTCATACACTATTTCTTCACTCACTTCACCATTCTCAGATGTCACCAACCTCGTCGAACCTAACTGATCTGTGTGGTAGTACTCTCGTATGTCATTGACCCTCTTTGCTATTCTTCCCGCAGGTCCATAGATGTAGACTGCATTCATTTGGGTCGTCACGTTCACCTCATACAGAACGTTCAACCCACCGTATATATAAACTCTTTCAGAGGTTGCATCACTTTTTTTGATTCTCATCCCATCACCGTCATAGACATAAACCTCTATAACCTGTCCATTCTCCTTTACAGAGGTTAACCTGTTCTCATAATCGTAGGAGTATTCCCACACATTCGTACCATCCCCCTTCCGTACACAGTTCCCGTACGTATCATAGGTGAAGGTACAATTTTCATCCCCTGATTCGAAAGAAAGTAGTTCATTCATCTCATTGTACGTGTATGTTGTATTGTTTAACTGTATCCTGTTACCTGTGCTGTCATATTGGTAGTTCAGAGAATAACTCTGTCCAGAAGGACCACCTACAGCAGTTCTTAATCTGTTCAAAGGATCATAGGTGTAATCCCACTGCTCCTTGATGACTTGGGTAGAGTCCTGATTATTCATCTGGAGGATGTTACCTGCAGGATCATAAACATAGGTCAGGTTCAGTAAATCGCTCCCATTTTTTGTAGTCTTAATCTGGGTTGGCCTTCCCCGTAGATCGTACAGGTAGTCTGTTTGAACGTTATTCTGGTATGAAATCTGTTCTAGTTGAGAGTTCTCATTCCACGAGAATTGTGCATACCCATCGACAGACACTATCCTGTTCAAATTATCATATTCATGGGTTATGACTGTGCCATCAGGGTATAAGAGGGAAATCACATTGGAAGCTGCATCATACTCGTAGGACATAGTGTAACTGACCCCATCTATGGTATTGGTCTCTGATACGAGTCTATTCCGTGAATCGTATACGTAGAAGGCAGAGCCTTGCGGGTCCTGCATACTTATTCTGTTTCCATTGGCATCATACGTGAAATAAACGGAAGAATTAGAATATTCAACTCGTATCAGCTGAGAAGCAGCATTATAGTAGTAGGCGATATTCCTTGAACCAGTAACTTTCTGGGTAACATTCCCGATGCAGTCGTAGATGATATTCTCTTCAGAGGAATCAGGATAAAGAACCCGTTCCACTCCAAACATACCATAATAGTAGAGAGTGATATTTCCTTTTGCATCTTTCACCTTTGTGACATTTCCACTTTCATCATAACTGTATTCAGTGAGATAATAATTCTGATTGACGTATTCTCTCACCCACAACAGGTTACCACCCCAGTCGTATTTTAGTTCCTTCTTGTTGCCATTTTCATCATATACTTCGACAATGTTCTCTTTATCGTTGTAGACCATCCTCTGGTAGGTGTTGTCAGGATTATAGCTATACAATGGTCTCCCCATTTCGTCATACTCGTAGGTATATACCCGTCCCAGTGCGTCAGTCTTCGTTTCAACCTTGCCCAGGTAGTTGTACGTGTACTCTTCTGTGTATTCTGCATTCTCTACCTTCGTGACTCTTCCCAACCCATCAAAGTACTTCTTCACGTAATTATCCAATTCATCGTAGATGATCACCGTATTCAGGGCATCATTATAGACTGCTTCTCTCTCTGTTTGATCTGGATTGATCTTCTTCTTCAATCTGTTCAAAAGGTCGTACTCGTAGTGGTACGTGTATCCATTGGCATCAGTTAAGGTGATGATATTTCCTCTGTCGTCGTATTCAGCTACAACCGCGTTCCCCAGGGGATCAGTCACTCCCGTCAGGTAGGCGTGATACACAGAATCATAGGTGAAGGTCACTGTTCCGTAACAATTCGAAGCAGATACTATGTTCCCATAGGTGTCACAGGTGAAATTCTTCACGTACGTCTCAGACTGTGCTTCTGTAGAGATGAAGAGCACCCACTCAAACCTTGTTTTGTAGGAGCTGGACTCGGAGAACTCCAGAACGTTATGAGAAGAGAAGCCCCCCTGTGCTATCGTAGTTTGAGCCATCCCATTCCCTAAGTCGGTAGTGATCGGAACCCATGACCCACCATTCAATCGGTAGGAGCACGAGACAGGTGATTTGTTCTGGTATTCTTTGTAGTAGGTCTTCACGTACTGCGTCCTTCCATCCACCCACTTCTCGTAGCTCTCGTACCCTGGAGTCCCCGGATAGTGAATGAAAGGACCTACGGGGTCGCACCCTTCTGCATCTCTGTAGATATAGTAGGCATAGAAGGAGGAGTTCTTCCAGTATCCTGTGTTCTGGTACCATTGGTGGGTGGAGACCGAATGAGTTTCTGACAAGCGTACTATATTCTGAGTGGGGATGCTCGTGATTCTCAAGACACTATTTCCAGAAGAAGATACGTCAAAGGGGAACTGGGTCTGTCCATTCTCATCGAAGACCCCTCTGAAGACAATATAAGACTTCCCCTCATAAACGTCTTTGGATTCCACCATGTCTGTCCCATTGTACAGGTAATAACTCTCTAATGTAGATCCATCCTGATACGAACAGGTAGCCACCAATTTATCGTGCACAGTTGAGAAGGAATTCGAGTAGAACTGATTTGAGAGCAAGGTTACGAGATTCCCTGAGTAATCGGTAAATGCAGCACCATTATTATAGCAGTTAAATACCTCTACTCCCCTGCTGTTCCTGGAATAGACGTTATTCCCCCATTCATCATATACCGAGAACTCCTGATAACTCACATCATTCGTATTCCCCTTGTAAACCTGTGTTAAAGTCACCTCCCGCTGCGCATTGTAGTCGTAGACTGTCTTCTCCCTCTGTATCCCCTCGTAATCTTTCAAAGTCTTCGCCATCACCTTCCCCTCTGCAATCGAGAAGTAGGTGGTAGCCTGGACGTAGTAATCTCCATCTTTCGTCGTCTCCACAGAGGAGTAGAATTCCTCCCAGTCCCCGGTGAAGCTGTAGGTGCGAACGCAGTTTAAATTGCTCGCATTAGCGTAGATGCTCTGGGTGGCCACTGGGAACTGGTACGTTCTATCATAACAATCACCCATTTTATGACAGTTTGAGTATGCTGAGCACTCATCCTTGCAGTACCTTCGCTCTCTCCTCGCATACGAGTAGGTGGAATACCCCTGGGTGGGATAGACAATCTTCGTTAGTAACCACTTGTTCCGGTACTGGTGAGACCCATCTAAAAGGAAGTACTCGTAATAGTATGTAGTCACCCTTCCCAGAGAATCAGTCACCCTCGTCAAGAGAGGATTCCCATCGACGTACTGGCTCGTGTAGGTAATGGATACACCTCCGTACGTCACACCTCCCCTGGACACACTGATGACCCGCCCTACAGTATCGGTGATGAGTGCACTGATTATGGTTACGTGCCCTTCTCCATCTGACTGCAAACTGGTAGAAAAGTGAATCTCATTCCCGTGTGCATCCCGTATCCACTCAATGACTCCATAACTGGGAACTGGCACATCTTCCCATCCTTCAAATACAAAGTGTACGTCCCATCTGTGTGCTTTATCAGTCTGAAGTGATCGCCCTCATGATTGTTGAACACCTTCTCTTGAGGCTGCTGTGGTGGGACACACCACCCTGTGCAATCAGGTGGATCATCCTCCCATTCAATCTTGTACATGCGCCCTTCCCACAAGTACAGGTAATCCCCCGCAATCCCCGGGAAGTCAAGTCGCCATCCATTCCCAATCGACCAGGGAGGAGCTTCCTCAGTGGGTGTGTACTCTGTAGGATATCTTGAGTCTAATTGGAACGACTGCGGCGTCGTATAAATGCGGGTTATCGCCACATTCATCCCCCTCCCCGGTAGATACAAATCAGTCTGCTTCACCGTTAAGCTCCCAGAGGCGGGAGACACGTACTCATTCAAATTTTTGAAGTATTGACCATAAGGAACTAACCCAGACTCTTCCCAGGGATCTGTGAAGCCACCCTGCGTCGTAGAGTCAATAATAACAGGATACACTCTCTCAGGTGCCTTTAACCACTCAATCCCTTTCTCATCAATGACCTTTTCAATCACGTATTTATCCCCACTACGCTTCACCTCATAGTGGATATCTCTGCACTGTACGAAAGGATTCCCCTCCTCATACATCACGGGCTCAGGAATAAAAAACACTTCTTCACCCGTTTCCACGTGGTAAAAGTATATCCCATCCTCTTTTACAGAATACCACACCTTTTCCATCTCAAATCGCTCAACAATTCGTACATGCCTGAACTTTGAAAGAATGAACTCTTCCAGCACTTTATGATGTGAAAACGTATATCTCAAATCCAAATCCTCAGAAATCCCCTTGTATGAGAAAGACTTCATTTTATCCATTTTCTCTTCGAGAATACCTTCCACCACCTTCACCTTCCCAAAAGGCTGCTCACCCGGTAATTCATACGCGATCGATGCATCACCTATTTCAATCTTCAAAAAGTTCCCCGACACCTCCCGTTTAATGAGACATCCGTAGTATGCACCAGAGACAGTGTAATACTCATCTCCAGGTACGATCTCAATGGAACTCTCCACCATCGTAATCTCTCCATCTGAGAAATCTTGCATACCTCTCGGCAGAATCTGGTATTGGACTCCTGTATCTTTGAGATTCTCGTCTCTTCCACTTCCTACAAATCCATTCATTCCCATCAGCAAGCATAACAGCATGGTGACAGTAAGAATTCTTTGTTTCATGGTTTCACCTCCATTAGACTCCTCAATACTCAACACTCATGAGGATCATCATGGTTATTTCTACTTTCTTATTTAAACGTTTG
>JADDYB010000066.1_pt1 | contig 30206 bp, 26 predicted proteins | sample 8641941 | NCBI WGS metagenome assembly JADDYB01 (sample SAMN16275377, study PRJNA637457) | freshwater sediment metagenome | isolation source: Lake Kineret sediment | place: Israel: Lake Kineret | collected 2013
CCTGGAGGGATGGTTGTCATAGTGGGAGTAGAACCTTGGCCGGTTGTCATTCGGATCAACGTACACTGGCCGAACCTCGACGACAATGTACTGCCCGCTGTACTCGTTTCTGCGGACGTCCATCAAAAGATAAACGTTCCTCTGTGCTTCCACTCTCTGTTGATACTGCAATTCCTCTGTGGTACTCATCTTACGTTACCTCCCCTTGCGTTGTGGCCCGGTATCCTGTCCCGTGGCCTGTCACCAGTATACCATGGAACGCGATCCATTATCTTGACGTGGGGCTGACGACAACCTGACAATTCCCTGACACACGATGATTTCGATGATAACAATTATAAGGCGGTGCGATGACCAACGATGACAACCAAACAACCGAAAACGACGAGGGCCACGAGCTGACCGGCAAGCAACAAGCCTTCATCGATCACTGGTTCGCGTGCTTCAACGCCAAGGAAGCGGCGAGACGCGCGGGGTACTCGGCTGAGAGTGAACACAGTCTGGAAGTCGAAGGGTATCGCACGCTGAGAAACGCTGAGGTTTGGGCGGAGATTCAACGTCGTTGGTCAGCGCATGGCGCAAGCGCTCAGGAGCTTGTCAACTGGCTGGCTGAGTTGCGCAGGTTCAATCCATCCGTCCTGCTTGATGCGGATGGTAACCTTGACCCAGTGCAGGTGAAGGCGAACGCGAGGTTTATCCGCCGATTCGAGTATAACCGATTCGGCAAACTGGTAAAGGTCGAAGTCCATGACCCACTGAGGGCGGCTGAACTGATGGGGAAGAGCTTCGGGATGTTCCGTGAGACCGTCGATCTCGTCGTGCACGACCTCGATCCGGATGGATAGCAGCTCCTAGCCGTATTCTGCCAGTTTGCGCGCGCGGGTCCCGAGCGCCCGCGCGCGCAAACTGGCAGCCAAGGGCCTGCACTGGACAGGATGCACTTGACGGATGTCGTTATCACTTCGGCTAATATATGTTGTGCGAACTAACATGGGCGTGGCCGGCTGGCTGGTGGCCGGCTGGGTCTCGGGATAGGGGCAGGGGCAGGGGATGAAGGCGAGGGCTCGGTCAGGTAGGAAGGTAGCGGATGGGTTCAGGGGGGCGAGCGGTTTCACCCCCAAACAACTTACAGCGCTGGATACAGTTACCCGACACGGCTATACCCTCTATGGTGGCAGCCGAGGTCCGGGTAAAAGCTACTTTCTACGCTGGACAGGTGCGTATCTTCTGAGCAAGTATCGGAAGTTGGGCATCTCGTTTCCGGTCGTGGGGCTTTTCTGTGAGGATTACCCGGTTTTGAGGGACCGTCAGATAGGGCGGATTGGGATAGAGCTAGCGCGGTGGGGGGAAGTAAAGACCACGCAGGAGTGGGGGTTAGGGTGGTATCCGTATGCGGGTGGGCTGATGGCGTTGCGGAACCTGGATGACCCGAGCAAGTACCAGAGTGCCGAGTTTGCGGCGGTGTTGGTGGACGAGCTAACCAGGAACAAGGAAGGAGTCTTTCACCTGTTGAGGGGGTCGTTACGATGGCCGGGGTTACCTCCTGAGTGGATCAAGTTTGTAGCGGCGACGAACCCTGGGGGGCCTGGGCATCTATGGGTGAAGGCATTGTGGCTGGATGGGATATTCCCTCCTGAGTTGGAGTCGTACAGGGACCAGTTCGCATTTGTACCAGCGCTGCCGGATGACAACCCGTTCTTGCCGCCTGAGTACTGGAAGATGTTGGAATCGTTGCCACATGACCTGGCGAGGGCCTGGAGGTGGGGGGATTGGGATGTATTCGAGGGGCAGGCATTTGGAGAATGGCGGAAGCACCTGCACGTAGTAGAGCCATTTGAGATACCGTCCAACTGGTTCAGGTGGCGGGCGGTAGACTGGGGATTTGCGCGAGCGTTCTGCTGTTTGTGGTTAGCGCGGGACCCGGACACCTGGCGGACGGTAGTATACCGGGAGTTGTACGGGGCGGGGCTCACGGACCCGGAGCAAGCGGAGAAAATAGCATCGCTGACCGGGGAGGGTGAGAACATTCTGATCACGCTGGCAGACCCCAGTATGTGGACGAAGAAGAGTATTGCCCGGCAGGTACTGACCAGTGCGGATGTGTACAACCTACACGGGGTACCGTTGAGGCCGGGGGAGAATGACCGGCTAATTGGCAAGCGGCGGGTGCACGATGCGCTGGCGATGATGGACGATGGGAAGCCGGGGCTCCTCGTGTTTGAGAACTGCAAGAACCTGGTGCGGACGTTGCCGGCGTTGACCTACGACCAGACGAACGTTGAGGATGTAGACACGGACGGGGAGGATCATGCGTATGACGCGCTGAGGTATGGGCTCAGCTACAAAGTACGGGCCAGGCGCGAACCGGAAGAGGGAGGCGACTACTGGGCCAGCGTGCGGCATGGAAGCGCGGCGAATCTCACGCAGGCGATAGAGGTGTGGGACACAAGAGGGCTAGAGGATGGCTAAGCGAAAAGAAGAGAAAAAGACAGCGGACTCGCTGTACGAGCGATGTCAAACGTCCATCGACCGGTGCGGCACGCGGGATAGCGACCTGGACGCCCTGGACGAGTACTACTTTCAGGAAGGGGAGCACAGCGCGACTGGTGAGACGGCGGAGGGCATTGAGCGAGTGCGGTTGCCGTATGCGACGAACGCCGTTGACCTAGCGCAGGACCTGCTGGGTCAGGCCAAGATGACTGTTACCGTTCCCGCCCTGGGTGAGGGTACGACCCAGAAGAAGCTGGCGGACGCAGCGGAAAAGTATCTCAAGGCCGTGCTCGACCAGAGCGCGCGGTATCAGAAGCAAGACCTTCTGAGCCGGGCGGCCTGGCTGGTGTCGATGCGTGGTCAGTTGGCAGCGCGCGTGCTGGCCTTGCCGCAGTGGCTGGAAAAGGAGGAGGCTGAGGAGGGCGAGACCAAGTACAGCACCGGGCCTCGTTTGCCGCTGCTGGTGCAGCTCCGTGATCCGCGCTACGTTTACCCTGAGTTTGGGGTAGACGGGTTGTCCTATATTGTCGAGCGGCGGACTCGGAAGGTTCTGGACCTACGCGAGATGCTTTGTGATCCGAAGCTCTTGGAGGGCCAGGACGAGGACGACGATGTGGAATGGACCGAGTACTGGGACCGGAAAACCTACTGCTACTGGGCGGATGGGGCGGTGATCAAGCTGGCGGGCAGCAAGGAAGGGCCATGGCCGCATCTGTATGGCGGATTGCCGTACACATTTGAGTTTGCGCGGCAGACCGGCAGGTTGGAGCCAGAGAAGCGAGCCCGTCCGCTGTTGCAGGCGGCCAAGGGAGTCATCGACCGCATGGACCTTCAGGACAGCGCGGAGGCAACCTTTATTGCCCAGTACAACGGCGACGCGCTGGTTGTCTACAGCGATGACGACTCGTTCAAGATGGACGCGAGGCCGGGGGCAGTCAACTACATGAGGCCCAACGAGCGGGTGGAATGGATGCGTGCCGGCAGGCAGCCGATTGAAGTGCAGGCAGCGCATACCAAGTACAGCGCTCAGTTTGACCGGGCGACCTTTCCGGGCTCGATGTACGGCGTTGATCCAGGCCGGGTGATGAGTGGGTTTGCGATTACCCAGCTCAACCAGTCAGGACAGGCGCGGCTGGCGCCTCTGGCCGCGTGTATCGAGCGCACCCTGGCCGGGGTCATGGAAAGCGTGCTTATGATAAGCGAGAACTTCTTACAGCCCCTGATTGGTGGGCCGATAGAGTTCTACACCTTTGGCCTGGTGCAGAATCCAGAGACCGGGGACAAGTACAAGGCGCGGGTGCAGTCCAAGCTGGATGCCAGCAAGTTTGGCGGCTTTTACAGCGTTGAGGTTAGCCTGAGCGATCTATTGCCTGCGGACGAGCAGGCCAATGTCGTCATGGCCTCGCGGGTGCGGGCGGCGGGCTCGGATGGCAGGCCGTTGCTTTCCTGGGAGACCGCTGTAGACCGCTGGAAGCTCACCGGGAGTCCTTCGGAGGAACGCGATCGGATCGACCGGGAAGCCGCCTGGAACGATCCCGAGGTGGCTCTCCTCCGGCGCACGTTGTTTGTGGCCGAGGTGAAAGCCGAGTTGGGCAAAGAGTTGGCCGATCTGGGTGTTGACGTGGATCAAGTTCTGGCACAGGCACAGGCGCAGGGGCAGGAAGGTGGGCCAGAGGCGCCGACACCGGGGGCTGGGGCTCCGCCTGGGCCGGCAGCGATGCCGCCCAGCGTGATGCCGGCGCAGATGCAGGGAATGATGGAACCGCAGCCGATGGGCGCGATGCCACCTATGGAGGGGGAGATGCCCTTTGGGCAACCGCCAGGGCCGCCCGTCCCGATGGGGGTGTAGGATGCCATACAAGGTACAGGGGAGAAACGTCCTGAAAAAGAAGTCTGATGGAACCTGGGTCCTCGTGAAGCGGCACGCGACGCGGGCTCAGGCCCTCGCCCATTTCCGGGCGCTACAGATCAACGTCATGGGTAAGGGGAAGAAATGAACAGTAGTCCTTTTTGTCTCCGGGAACGGCGCGGCCTAAGCCTGATTCTGGGGTTGTGCCGGGCGTTCTACAGAACGTATGGCCTGTTGCGGAGGCGGGCGCACCTGAGCCGACGTGACTCAGCGCTACATGCCCTTCGGCTGACACAGGCCGTCAATGAGAGAAGGCACAAATGAGCAACCCGCAACTTCCAGAGAAGCCAGCCGAGGACTACCAGGACGCCAACGGCACCTGGCACATCGTTTGTGGATGCGGACACACGGTCACCGGGGTCAGGCCGGGCACCAAGATCAGCCTGTGTCCCAACTGTCTATTTTTGGTGAGGTTCAAGCCGATCCCGGTTATTCGCGCTGACCGGGTAGAGGAGCGTCACCTGTGAGCAAGCGGGCGGTGCAGTGGGCAGTCGGCAACCTGGGGCGACTGGCAAAGACGCAGGCGACGCGCATGAAGCCCTACACCGAGCAGGGCAAGCCGCTCACGCCACAACAGCAGGTACAGCGCTACCTGACCGGGGCGGAACGCTGGCGCCTGGAGCAGGGGCAGGTTACGCCGGACGAATGGCAGCGCTATGAACAGGCGATGCAACGCCTGATGCAAGGAGGTTGAGTATGCCAAGGAGAACAGGACCGGGACGACGGCCAAGGGCCACCATGCAGGCTGTCGGCACCGGGCTAGGGACCTATTTGCCGGTCACCATAAGGGAGGCTGGGATTTACCCTCGCCCTGGGACGAGCCAGGCGCAGACGAGAAACATCTTTTCCCCGGCGTATGGGGGATCGCTTAGTATGCCAGTGACCCCGTTTGCGGGCTGGGCTCAGCCGCCGTCCGCCCGGCAGCCGGGCGCTACCTTTACCGGGCTGACCGCTGCTCAGATGGCCGGTACTCCGGCGACAACTGGGACACAGGGTGCCGCTCCCGCCTGGGCTACCACACCTCAGCCCTTCCTGCCCTGGTACACCCAGCCCAATCCGCAAGCTCCTGCCCAGGCCGGTGCACAGCCTACCGCACAGCCAGGCGCACAGCCAGCGGGTGGCGGGGGTGGAGGTGGCGGCAGAGGCCAATGGCAGGCGCCGCCTGGTGTCAACCCGCAGTGGTACAACCAATTTCGGCAGGAGCATGGGGGACAGACGCCAGAGCAATTCTACGGCAATACGGGTGAGGGACTGCCTGAAGCCATGGCCGACGAGGAATGGGGCCGCGGGTTTGCCGCCATGTACGGGCGACCGCCGACCGAGGATGACTGGCGGGCGCACTGGTTTGCCACACGGGGCGGAGGTGGAGGGGGCACACCGACCCGGCGCGAGCTACGACAACAGGAAGCCTGGCAGAAGGAAAGACGTGCCCAGCGTCGGGCGCGGCAGAGGGGAATGGGCGAAAAGGAGAGTGAACAGACGAGGACCGGCGAAGAGCAACGTGCGCCGCGTGCGCCGCTTTATGTACCACCACAGATTACCTGGAGATAGCGATGGCCTGGTGGGAATCTGATCCCGCCGCTTCTGCATGGCAGCAGCGGGTCAACTACTTTCGCCAGCAGCTTGCCCAGGCGGGCACGCAGGTGCAGGCGCGGGCAACGCCGCAGTATGCCCCTACCCCGGTGCCGCAGGCGGGGATACAGGCGCAGCCACAGCCACAGCCGCAGTTCCAACCACTGCCGGCTGGTGGGCCGTTGCGCGTACAACCGGCGCAACGCCCGCTTTATGGCGCCTGGCCGACTGCGAGACCGGCCCAGCCCACGGCAGCGCCGATTGTGCCGCCTGTAACCATCGCGGGTACCCCGGACTGGTATGCCGACTGGCTCAGCCGCGAGTACCAGAGGATGCAGGCCGGTATCCCGCCGTTGCCCGCAGGGGCTGAGCGGCCCCAGGCCGAGCTGACGCCAGAGGCATTTCAGGTAGCCGCGCGGGCTGTCACCCCACGGTTCCTGCCACCCTGGATGACACAGCCAGAGACCTTGCCGGAATGGCTACAGGGACCGGCTACCTGGGCACGGGAGGCAGCTATTGGCGCGGTGGGCCGGGGGATGCAAGCGTTCGCTCGTCCAGAGCAACGCGCATTTCTCCAGCCGGTAGCCGAGGCACCAAAGCTATTCCCCAACGCACCGTCCCTCTTTGGGAAAAAGCCACAGGTCACAGGCATGGAGCCAGGCGGGGTCGAACTCCAGACCTGGGACCCGCAACTCGGCAAGGCTTGGCAGTGGCTGACCCAGCAGCGGGAAACGCCACGCAGGATCGAGCAATACCTGGGCGTTGGCCTTCAGGCCCTTCAGGAGCCTGCAATCGCCCTCGAAGAGGCTACCGGCGCAACGTCGGTTGCCCTCCGCCCGGAAAGCCGTGGCATGAGTGTCGAGCAGTGGTTCCCGCTCACGACCCGTACCTGGTCCCTTGCCTGGCAGCAGGCAAGGGCACAAATTGGAGGAGGAGTCGCAGCACGTGCCTTTTGGGCACAGCGACAGACCGGCCAGGAGCCGGACGTTCTGGGCAACGCCCTGCTGGATATTGCCAGTGGGCGGGCCACGGCGGCAGAGATTGCTACCGCCAATGAATCGCTGGGGGCCGAGCTGGTGGGTCAGTGCGCAGCCGACCCGCTCAACGTTCTGGACTTCCTCTTTGCCGCAAGCAAGGTCCGCACTGCCGGGAAACTGGCCGCCGCACAAAGGCGCTTTGCCCAACCCCTCCAGCCAGGGAGCCGGACCATGCGTGCACTGGAAGCGCTGGAACGCAACCTGGCGGCGGTGGGCAACACCGAGGTCAACGCCCTGCAAGGGGCCGTGCAGGCGCGCGGGATCGAGGACCCCAGCGCCTGGCAGCAGATTCGCAACGCCTTCACCCGTCCGTTTGACCTTACCCCTGCCGCCAAGGCCGAGAGGGATGCGGGCGAGATGTGGATTGCCCTGTCCGGCCCTCTGTCGGCAGCGGCTGGGCAGTCCGGCGACGTCGCCAAGGCAATCGTCCGCCACTGGGCAGCCGACCCGACAAACCTGGTGCAGTATTTCGGCCAACTCCCGGTCAGTGCGGCTGGACGCAAGGCCAGTGCGGTTTTGCGGAACATCGTCGATGCGGTAGAGCGCCTGCCGTCCTTCAATGCCGAGGTGTTCAACCCGGTACAGGGCATGATCGACGTTGACCGGCTGGCAGTCGATACCCTCCGCACCGTGCACGGCTATACGGAGCCAGGCCGGGTTGAGAAGTTCTTTACTGCCTACAAGCGCCTGATGTCCGAGTTCTATCTGACGGCCTACTACTCGCCCGGCTACGTCTTGCGCAACACGGCAGGCGACATAACGGGCATGACCGTTGACGGCTTGATGACTTTCGAGGGCCGGGGCAACATTGACAGGTACATCCAGGACCTGGTTGGCGGCATCCCGACCAAGCGGATCACCGAGGAGGGCCGGGGGGCCATGGAAATGCTCACCGGCATCCCGGAAGGCGAGTCCATGTTGCCGGGCGTGCTGGGGACGTGGAGCAAGAAAGGCCAGAAGGTCAGTCGCCACGCCGAGCCGTTTGGCCGCCTGCCCTTGGGGGAAGAGCCACGCTACCGGCGCGCGTTCTATGTCGGGCTCAAACGCTGGTTCAACGAGAACGCCCGCTGGATGACGCCCGATCTTGACCCGGCCCTGCGCGCCGTCCTGGGTGACGGCCCGGCCAACGACCTACTGGAGGGCGTTGCACGGGCGATGAGCCCGGAGGCCAAGCGCGCCGTCGTGGAGCGGGTGCTGAACGCCCGTGGGCCGGCGCAGGCAATAGAGCCCAGCCGCTACGTGGCAGACGGGCGCTTGCTCGATTCCGTCAGCCCCGAATTGTACAACCGGCTGGTCACTGATCTGCGCAAGGCGACCACACCCGAGGAAGCGCAGGGCGTCTTTGATAACATCGCCCGCCTGGTAGATGAGGATGAAGCCCGGCGCCTGGCCGATGTGGAGCGCTTGCCCACCCGCGCGGTTGCCACCGACAGCGAAGAGATGGAGGTGGCCGACGACCTGGTAAGCGCCCTGGAGGACGATCTGAACCGTATCCAGGACCCGGCCAAGCGGCAACGCGCTACCCAGCGTCTGGAAGAGTTCAAGAAACGAATCCCGGAACGTGAGCGCGAACTGATCACCGCGCGCGCCGGAGCCACCCGTGACCTGGTGCAGGAGCCAACTGGGGAAGGACTCGACATCCTCCTGGCCGCCAACCGGGACGTGAGCAATATGCGCAACGCCACCCGGCAGGCCCTCGACGACCTGCGCCGCACGGTGACCGAATCCTATCAGGCTAACCCTGCACTCGGTGACGAACTCTGGCCCAAGTATTTCGACGACGCGATCAAGCACTGGGACGACCTGATCGGGCAGCGGTCTACGCGCTACACCCTGGCCGATGAGCAGTTGAAACGACTGCGCGCGGGTGAGAGCGTGCAAGACCTCCTGGGCATGGACGCCCGCGCACTGGCCGAGCAGCGGTTGCGACAGGCCGCCCAGATTGACATCCCGGAAAAGCCTGCGGGCTACCTACCTGCCTCCGTTGCCAACACTGAGGAGAACGCCGTATTCGATGACTTTCTGCGACACCAGCGCACCACCCTTGATGCCGCACAAACCAATGCCTGGCGCGCTGTGTACGGCGCCGATCCTCAGAACTACGGGCGGGTGCTCGATCTCCTTGACAGTTCCAGCCGGGACGTGGAGATGTTCGGCAAGGCGACGGCGGGCAAGGTTGCCAAGGCCAGAGCGAAAGCCTTTGCCGACGCCGAGAAAGCCTTTGCCAAGCAGAGCGGTCAGAAAGCACGCTGGGCCGCCGACCTCGTTTGGGAAAAGTACTACGCCAAGCGGAACCAACTTTGGTCTGACTTCTGGAAGGCAGCGGAGCAGCGCTGGCAGATTGCCGAGCGCGACATCCTGTACGACAACTTTACCAAGGGGCCACGGATGCAACCACCGACCGGGCCGGTTGTCCCTGGAGGGCCGCCACCTGTACCGGCTGGTCTCGGTGCCCTTCCGGGCGACGAGGCGATTGTCAAGGCGGCAATCCTCAAGGCCGACGCCAACTGGACAGCCGCAGAGCGGGCAGCCGTTGGACGCTGGACGGGTGCGGGCCGTCGCCTGCCAAAGCAGGAAGTGATTGCCCACATTCCCCCTCCGGCAGCCGCTCCGGGTGCAGCCCCAGCCGCCGCCCCTGGCCCTGTAGCCTACACGCGCACCGACTTTCAGCGAGACCTGCGCCAGGTGTGGGGCTATGGCGATGAGGAAGCGCGCGCCTATGAAGCGCTGGCCGACGCGCGGGCTCAGACCTGGGCCAAGTACACCGGACGCACGCCCGAGGACTGGTACACGACGCACCTGGCCGGGATGGTACCGGGCTCCTCAATACCAGACCCTGGCACCCAGCCGCTTATGCAACTCGGGAATCAGCCTGCCCCGACGTGGTTCTACAACGCCGAGAAGGTCGTCACCGACAAGATGCCGAATCGGGCAAGTGTTGAGCAGATTCGCGCGATCCTGACCAAGGGGGGAGTGAAAGCGGACGAACTGGAATGGTCCGGGGTCCTCGACTGGCTGAATAAGCAGAAGGGCACGGTCACCAAAGAGGACGTCCTGGGCTACCTCCAGGAGAACCGGGTGCAGGTCCAGGAGGTAGTCAGGGGCCAGCGACCCAGCCTAGCCACCGTCACCTATTACGCGGGGCCTGGGCCAACCAAATATGTAGAGTACCCTGACACGGGCTACAGAATTGCCTTTGAGGACGACCCGGTTGGCGGTATGTCATACTCCGTGCAATACGACCAAAGGCCCGAGCGCTCCTTTGCCAAACTGACAGACGCAGAGGAATATATCGAGTCCTCGCGTATGCCCGAAACCAAATGGGAACAGTACATCCTCCCCGGTGGTGAGAACTACCGCGAGCTGGAGCTGATCCTGCCGCGCTACATGGGGGCGCAAAGTGAGGACCTGCGCCGCATTGGCGAGATCAACGCTGAACTAGACCGCATAACCGCACTCCCTGCCGTTGCCCACGAGCGGCAACCGTGGCTAACTACCACGTTCGATGAATTGACGGCAGAGAGGGCCGCGATCCAGCGGCGCCTTGGCCCGCCGCTTGAGTACCAGGCTCCCCACTGGGAAGAGCCGAACGTGCTGGCCCATGTGCGGTTCAACGAGCGGCGCACGGCGGACGGCAAGCGTATCCTGTTCATGGAAGAGGTGCAATCCGATTGGCACCAGGCGGGAAGAGAGGCAGGATACAAAGATACTGCTACCACTCAGCGCTGGACGGCCCTGAACGACGAGTATGTTACCCTCAAGACAGAGCAAAATCAACTTGAGGCCGCGTTGCGAAGGGCGGAAGGCGAGGAGGCATGGGCCGGATTTACTGATGAGGACTACGACAGGCTCACTTGGCTACGCAGTAGAACCCCAGAAATCGTCAACGAGGCGCGCCCGTTGCAGCGGGCCGTCGAGCGTGGCGTTCCCCCCGCTCCCTTTGCCAAGTCGTGGGATGAGCTCGCGCTAAAGCGGATGATGCGCTGGGCCGCCGACGAGGGCTTTGACGGCATCGGCTGGACAACCGGCGCACAGCAAGCCGAGCGCTACAACCTGGGCAAGGTGGTTGACGATCTTTCCTGGTTCGAGGACCCAGGCGGCAAGATGACGCTGGAGGGCGGCAAGGGCGGCTCGGTTGTTTTCCGCGAGGATGTGGCCGCCGAACAGTTGGCCGACTATGTAGGCAAGGATATAGCGCGCAAGCTGATTGACAGCCAGGCGGCGGAGGGCGTCGGCTATGTCACGGGCGCCGATCTCCGGGTTGGCGGCGCTGGGATGTCTGGGTTCTACGACCAGATTCTGCCCTACTCGGCCAACAAGGTTGCCAAGCGCTGGGGCACCAAGGCCCGCGAGATTATGATCGAAACCGCTGATCCAAAGACCCCCAAGGCCGTCTTTTTCTCAGAAGATAACTTGCGCAGTCTGGGTTGGGACGGGCGACGGGGCACCTACACCGTCGTCGAGCGCGGGGCCGTTGAGCAAAGCTGGATAGAGGCTGTCACCATTGACAGCGGGCCGGACATCCGTTCCCTGGCGGCGAAGCATAACGTTCCCCTTGTCTATGAGGGGCAAAAGGCATGGGGTATTGACCTGACCGATGCCATGAAGTACGACCTGCGCGCTGAGGGCCTGCCCCTGTTCCAGATGCAACGGGGCGGCGCCGAGTTCCTGGAGGATGGCCGGGCAATCCTGAAAGCCTTTGAGGCCAAGAATGTCTCTACCCTGTCCCATGAACTGGGGCACGTGTTCCGACGCGAGCTTGACGCGCACGATCTGGGGATCGTTCGCTTTTGGGTAGACGGCGAGGCCAACCGGCTCAACGTCCTGGCCGACGAGGGCCAGATCGGGGCGGAGATGCGCGCGCGGCTCTTTGTGGACAACGCGGGCAATCCAACTGACTACATCCGGCCCGTCAATTCCAACGAAACACTCAGCCGGGCAGGTGAGGAAATCTGGGCCAGTGGGTTTGAGCGCTACCTGGCAGACGGAATCTCTCCGTCGCCAGAATTGAGACCCATCTTCGAGCGGTTCAAGGAATGGCTGGTCAACCTCTACAAGAAGATCACCGGCAGTGGGATCGACATCCAGCTCTCGCCCGAAGTCCGGCGCGTGATGAACAACCTACTGGCCGAACCGCTCCCCGATCCTGGTGACCTGCTCCGCGAGGCCAGGGACGTCCGCCCGGTTGTGCCAGGTACGTTCGACGAGGCGATGCAGTGGTACGGCACCGACGATCTGGACGAACTGGCAGGCAAGTTGGCCGATGAGGCAGGAAAGCACGAGCGGCTGAGCTCGCCCGATCAGCTCAAGTGGCTGGCGAACCAGATGGCCCACCGGAACCTCAAGGAGCCAAAGACGGTTGAGTTGTTTGGCTACAGCCGAGAGATCACCCGCGAACGCATCCTGACCGCCAAGCAGCAAGAGGCTCTGTACTGGAGCCTCCAGGGGATCAACCCCGAGTTGGACAAGGCAACAAAGATTCGCCTGGGCAAGCAGTTCCGCCAGCGCGAGAAAGAACTGACCGACTGGTACTACAGACTGGCAGAGGAAGCCAACCACCGGGTAGCGGGCCAGATACCGACCGAGCCCGCTCTCCCTCCCCGCCTGGCCCAGGAGAACGCCGAGAAGTTGGCCCAGGCAGACGGTTTGCGGCAGCGGGCGGCAGAGTCCGCCAAGGCGCAGGGAATCGACCTGAGCCAGTATCAGCAGTATTGGCAGAAGGGCGGGAAGCCGGTCTTTGGCGCACCTCCGGGCAAGGCCAAGCCACAGCAGTTGGGGATGTTTGCACCAGAAGAGGAAATGCCGCTATTCACCGGCACGGCACCCAGGGCAGAGATGCCGGTCTTTGCACCGGGAGAGGCAGCGGGCCAGCCAGCCCTCCCCGGTATGGGCCTGGAGATGGGCGAGGCGGAAAAGTATGCCGCCCGACCGGCAGGGGCACCGCCGCCCGCACCTCCCACTCTCGAAGAACTGCGCCCGCCAGCGGCACCCGAGGGCCAGGAAACGCTCTGGCAAGCTGGTGTGGGCCGGGCCGACTCGCAAGCCTTCCGTGACTGGTTCGGGGACAGCAAGGTGCTCGACCCGGACGGCACGCCCAAGGTGATGTACCATGGCAGCGGCACGCCTGGTTTTGAGTCGTTCGACCTCGCCAGGCAGGACCCGCAAGCCCTCTATGGGCCAGGCTTCTATTTCACCGACGACGCCGAGATTGCAGGCGGAGCGTTCATAGAGGACCCAATAACGGGCCGCCCGACCACCGCCAAGCCCGGCTATGCCCACAAGGCCACGCCCGATACCGTTGACATGGATATGCGGTCAAGCTACGTGGGCGCGATCGGCAACTCGCCCGAATACCGGCGCTATGTCGAGCAGATGGGCGGCTACTGGGAAGCCGAGGGGCTGAGGCAGGAAATGGGCGCGTTCATGCGCACTGGTGACCGCTACCTCCTGGCCCGGCTTGATGGTCCACCCTATAACATCCCGGTAAACAGAATCTTGGAAACAGCCGGGCTCGAAGGGCCGGGTGGTGTGTACCAGGTGTACCTGCGCGTCCAAAACCCCTTCCCGATCAACGACAAACTCCAACTCCCTCAACTCCGGGCGATCCGAGACGTGCTTCTGGAAAGGGTAGGCGGCGGGACGGGATACGACGCACACCCACTTGTCCGAGAACTGGTAGACCTGTGCAACGCAGCCGAGGGGGGCTGGACGCCGCTTACGACCGGCGATCAGTTGTACGGTGAGATGGTGGGCTATCTCGGCAAAGAGGGCACCTCCATGCTGCTCATGGAAGCTGGCTTTGACGGCATCAAGCACATTGGCGGCGCGATCAGTGGGGGCAGGGCACATCAGGTCTATATTGCCTTTATGCCGGAACAGATCAAGGCCACCTGGGCGCGCAACTTTGATCCGCGCTCGCCAGAACTGCTAAACCAGATGGGCGTACCCGATACCAACAACTGGACCCGCTACCTCCAGGCAACCGAGGCTCCCCGATCGACGAACGGTCCGCAGTATGGCGACATGGTACGCGCGGGCACCACCGCGACCAAGGAAGCACTCGATCAGATGCGCCAGGGTGTGGTCCGCGACTGGGGGAGCTGGCAACAGCCGGCCATGAACGCCGCTGCCCGGCGAGGGGTCAACGACTGGTTCAATCGCCAGGTAATGCCAAGCTGGTTTGAGCACCGAGCCGTGGGAATCGACTACGCGCGGTCACTGGCAGATGAGGCCCTGCTTGATTACACCAAGCGCCGTGGCTTTGACAAGTGGCTGTCCTACATCGCTCCCTACCATTACTGGTATACGCGCAGCGGCTACAACTGGGCAAAGCGCCTGGCAACCCATCCGAGTATGGTGGCCTCCTACGTTCGCACGCGCGGCGCCATGAAGCAGGCCAACGAGCAGGCCGGGCGACGGGCGCGCTTTGGAGAGAAGCTGCGCGTTCCCTTCCCGTGGTTGCCTGACTGGATGGGCGATGCCCTGTACGTCGATCCGGTCAAGTTCTTGATCCCTTTTGCCAGCCTGTTCCAGAACAACTGGGACGACAGCGAGCAGGCGGCGACGGGTCTGCGCGGGATTTACAACGCCGTGACCAACTTTGGATTTCGGCCCTACCACATTTGGGAACTGCCCTATCAGGCGGGCTGGTTCTCCAAGATGGGCGAGATGGTGGGTATGAGCCAGCAGCAAGCGCAGCAGGCCCTCGGCCCGCAGTATCCGGGCGGCTTTGGCATGGTCCTGCCCCAGACGCGGGTTATTCAGGCCGGGACAGCGCTGGCCCGCGAGGCCGGAGCCCAGGCGATCCCACCAGGCGGAGTGAACATCGAGGCGCCGTTCCGCCGTATGCTGGGTCTGCCGGCAGGCGAAGTATGGGACCCCTACCGGCTCAACCGTATGCTTGCCAATATGTCGGCAGAGGACCCCACCAACCGCGAGACGGCCCGCACGGCGCTGATAGCGCAGGAGCTGGTTGCCCGCGATAAGGATCAGGCCGGAAAGGTCTGGGACCCGGCAAGCCCACTCGCTCAGCTCGCAGCGCGCGAGATGAACTGGTCGCCGGAGGAACTGGCCGCAGCGCAGCAGATGCTCCAAGAGGCCATGCAGCGCGCCACACTCGAGCGCGGCATGGGCACTGTCGGCTGGGCGCTTGGCCCACAGATGGCGATTGAGCCTGCCGGCGAGGCCGCACAACTGGAGCTACAACGCCGGGCACGCGGCGAGGTCTGGACTCCTGGGCAACCGGAGGGCGGGCTGGGGAGGTATCGCCAGTTCAAAGAGCAGTACCCGGCGATCTACCCACGGATCACCCAGTACGGGGTAATCCCAGGGGCGGAAGAGACCGGGACGATGCCTCCCGGCGCGCGGGCAAACTGGATGGCGCTGAGCCAGGAACGCAACCAGATCAACGAGGACTACAACCGCCAGGTAGACGACCTGTTGCGGGCTCGCCCGTGGGACTGGGCCGGGCGCAGTGAACTAGAAGATGCGCGCAACGCGGCCCTCGATGCCCTTGAGGCACAATACCCGATTCCGGCAACCGGCAAAGAAATCCCAACTCTGCTGTACGGCATGAACCCGGCTGAGATGTGGGATGCGGTCACAGAACGCGATCTCCGTAAGATGCAGAAGCAAAAGCCGAGCCCGGAAAGCTACCAGGAGGGCGAGGAGGTCAACTGGTCGGCCTACTACGAGGCCGTTGAAGAGTGGATGAAGGGCCTCCCAGGGTTGGCAGAGGCGGCGCAGGGCGGCAAGTACAAGGGCATGACCCCGCAAGAGGCCATGCGCACTTTTGAGCAGCGCTACGACTCCCCCCTGGAGGCGGCCTATAAGACCTATCAGGAGACGGTAGCCGATCCCGCCTGGGACAAGTACAACGAGGCCAAGGCGGCAGAGGCGAGGAAATGGCCGGGCGTCGATGCGCTCCAGGATCAGTACTTCGACCTCGACAAACAGGCGCGGCGCGATTTCCTGAAAGTCCATGCCGAACTAAAGAAGTTCTGGGACTGGCGAGACACCCACCCCAATCCCTACAACCGGACGGTTGCCAAGGTTGGCCCGATTCCAGCCGTCAATCTCATTGGCGACATTCTCAAAACCTACAAGGGACAGGACTGGACCTCGGAACAACTCAAGAAAGAACTGGAGAATGTAACATTCCCGGCCCTCGGGGACTGGAAAGCCCTGCGGGCGGGTGAAGAGCCAGCCGCAGGCACCGGCCAGGCAGGCGCGGGCCAGGCAGCGGCAACGGGTGACAAGTGGTGGAACAACCCGCAGATATACGCCGAGATGGAGGAGCGGGTCAGGCGTGAGGGCTGGCGTGCGGTGTATGGTGAACCCTGGTTCGAGAAGTATCCCCGGCGCGGGCGTGCCCGTGGTGGGGGAGGGCGCACGGCTGCGCGCACCTATCAAACCGGGGGTACCTATCAGGCGGCGGCAGCCGGGCGTTGGACCCCAGGCGGATATGCGGGCCGTTGGCGGCCCCCAGAGGCGCTGTATGGTGGCCCATGGAAAGGCACAGAAGGTATCGCAGGCGGCCCATGGCGGGCGTAGTCTGCGATCGGTGTAGATGTGTACTCGTGCGTGTTGTCGAACGCAACGCGCGCGGCGAGTGGGTGATTCGGCACCAGTGTGCCTGCAAGCCCACACCGCGCGAGATGGCGGCGGCAGAACGCAAGGAAAAATACAGAACGGAGGAGCAGGAAAATGGCTAAGGAACTGAAACCCACGGCGGGCGCTGAGACGGGCGCTGCTCCAGCAGGAGCGGGCGCGCCACCTCCAGCGACACCGGAAGGGCAAGCGGTGACCCCACCGGCAGTATCGCCCGACATCCAGGCGCTGGTCGAGGAAGCGGTCAAAAAGGTTCGCACGGAGTACGAGGGCAAGGGCGGTCACGTCGCCAAGCTCAAGAGCGAGTACGACAAAAAGATCGCGGACCTCAAGCGGCAAGTGGAAAAGAAGCGGGCAGAGGAGTACCAAGAGGCCATGGGCCTTTTGGAACAGGGAGACCACGAGCAGGCGGCGCGTGTTCTCGCAGACCAGGTAGCGCAGCTCACCGAAGAGCAGCAGAATCAAGACCGGGAGGCACAGGTTGCCGACTGGGTAGAGCGCATCATGGGCGATCTCGGCTACGACCTCCAGGACGAGGCCGCAGCAGCGCAGGCAACGGAGTGGCTTGGCAGGCTCCAGGCGCAGCCCGACCTGACCTATGATTTTGTCATGGAGACCTCCAAAGCGCGCATCGAAGCAGAGAAGAAAGCAGCGGAAGCCGCTACCAAAGAAGTAGCCGCCCTCAAAGAAGCGATCCCTCAACTGGTCAGGGCAGAAGTGGCAAAGGCGCTCACTGGAGCGGGCCTGACGCCACAGCCGACCGGCGAGGGGGGTGCTCCATCGTCGGGAGATGATTGGCGCAAGTGGGACACCGGCAGGCTCATCAAGGAAGGGCTGGCCTCGCGCGCCCGCGCGCCGATAGTGAGAATACCAAAGGAGGACTAAAATGCCTATCTCACTGGTAGACTATGAAAACCTGATCAAGGACCCGCTCTCGCTGGGCCTATTCAGGAACCTTTTGCGCATGAACAGCATCATGAAGCTGTTCCCCGTGGTGCAGAAAAAGACCCTCCGGGTCACTGGCCAGGAGTGGAAAGACCTGCCCTCGGTGGCGTTCCGCGACATCAACGAGCAGTTCACGGACTCGACCGGCACGACCGGCCCGGCTGAGGAACGCCAGGCAATCCTGGGCGGTTCCTTCAAGGCTGACCGCTTGCTGGGCGAGCTGGGCGATACGCTGTACCGCGACCCTGTTTCGCAACAGTTTGATATGCACAACGTGTCCATTGACCGCACGCTGACCGATTACATCGTCAACGGCGACATCGACAGCAACCCAAAGGCGTTCAACGGCATCTACAAGCGGATGGGGATCACGGGCGGATTCCCCAGCTCCCACGTGATCAGCGCCTCGGGCACGACCGACAGCCTCAAGGTTCATGCCTCGGCCACCACGGCACAGCAGTTCTTCGAGAAGCTGGACGAGGCGATGTACGCTGCGGGCTTGTGGGGCAACGGGATCGACGGAACGCCGAGGGGCGCGCTCCTTATGAACAAGGCTAGTTTCCTGGGCATCCAGAAAGCAGCGAAGCTCACGGGCTACAGCATCGATCAGATCGATCTCTTGGGCTACACCTGGAAGTCGTACATGGGTATCCCGTTCGTCGATGTCGGGCTCAAGGTTGACAAGGTGACCGAGATCATCCTGAACACCTACGACCCTGGCGACGCCGGCAACGATGCGAGCCGCATCTTCTGCCTGCGGCTGACCGCACCAGATGGCAACGTGGACAGCCCTGGAGCTGACGGCCTGAGCCTCATCCAGGCGGCCCCGTATCGGACGCTCGGTCCGGAGGACTATGCTGAGTACCAGCGCTGGGCCGTTCAGTGGGTGCTGGGCCTGTGCCACATCGGGGACAGCTACTGCGCCTCGGTGCTGGAAGATTTCAAGATGGCCGCCAGCTAGGCGGATCGGGGAGGGGGATCGTCCCCCTCCCCACCTAGACAAAGGCAAAGGAGGTTTACCATGCCTGTTAGTGATAAAGAAATCCTACTGGCGTCTGATGTCACGATCACCGCCAACGGCAACGGCACGGGAAAGAGGACCGGCCCCGGTCCCCTGCACGGTATGAAGGCGTACCTGCACGCTGACAGCGAGACCGGCACCACGCCAACGCTCACCATCAAGCTCCAGGAATCGGACGATGACTCGACCTACACCGACGTTCCGGGCGGCAGCTTCACGCAACTGACCACCTTCGCCGTCCCGCAGTACGCCGAGATTCACGTCCACTGGACAAAGAAATACCTGCGCTACAACGCGGTTGTCAGCGGCACTTCCCCATCCTATGTGGGCGTCGTCATCGGCCTGACCCCCGGCCAGATGCCAACCACGTAAGCCGCACCCGCCATGAGCGGGAAGCGATCTCGGGAGGGGTGGGCTGACCCCTGCCCCTCCCCTGCACCTTGGAGGTAAACTATGGCAAGTGTTTTCACAAACCGGGGTCTGTACTTGATTCTGGGTGAGTATTTCCGGGCGGCGGCGGCACCGGCAGCCTTTTACTGCCCGTTGTTCACGGCAGCCACTGCACCAACCGTGGACACCAACGTAGTTGGGGACCTGACGCAGATCGCCACGGGCGACGGCTACAGCGATGGCGGACCGTCAAAAGCACGGTCGGCGGTGGGTTTTGACGTGTGGACGGAGGACGATACCAACGACCGGGCGCTGGTGCAGGTATCGGACGTGGTTTACACTGCCAGTGGCGGACCTATCCCGGCGTCGGGCAGCGGTGCTAGCTGGATGGGGATTAGCGACGACAACGCGACGGTCGCCAATCGCCAACTGCTAGGCGTGTTTGACCTGGTTAGCCCGCGTACCGTTTCCGACGGACAAACACTGACGATCCAAGATTCCGAGTTTCGGATCGGGCACTAGGGGGCCATGATGAAAATTCCGTTTCTTCAGTCCAAGGGCTTTCAGCCTAAAAACTATGCCACGAAGGACAAAGAGGGCGATGGGTGGCGCGTCGTGCCGGACGTGTTCTACCCGACGATGATCGCGCACATCCGCGCGGTGCTGGGCGAGGAGGGACTGCCTGAAGAACTCGTCGATCGCGTGCTACAGGAGGGCGTCGATCCAAAGATGGCGGCGCGGCGGTATCTGAGTTGGGCGCGCTCAATCTCCGTGCAGGGGTGGGCAGACGCCCAGTGCGCGCCAGAGGAGGTTGCGCCAGAACGCCTTGCCGAGCGGGCCAGTGCGCTTGAGTGTGCCCGACTGTGGTTCACGCGGGCGCTCAAGAACGCAGAACAGAAACCGATCCATATTCGCATCGAAAGAAACAGCACGTTCCGGCTGGGGAGGTAAAACTATGGCGGTACTACCAGACGCTGATCGCCAACGAATCTGGCGCGGGATGATGCGGTGGTGGTCACGGGCAAGAGAACCAGTGGCAGGGTGCCTGAAGGCTGACATCCTGGCCGCCGTCAATGCGACGGATGCCTGGATCGAGGCGAATCAAGCCAGCTACAACAGTGCCTTGCCAACAACGTTTCGCACTAACGCGACTTTGGCACAAAAGACGCTGCTGTTCTGTGCGGTGGCGCTGGCGCGGGTAAGCATCGACATGCTGCGCCGGGTATTCGGGGAGGTGGACTAATGGCTAGCGGAGATTCTGTTGTCCAGGTCCTGGCCGTCCTCCCACCCGCCACCACCGCCGCCACCCTCGACGTCCGCGCCGGCGGCTCAACCCCCGCTGAGAACGTCATCGTCTACGACTTTGACGCCGCAGCCAGCGAGTACATGGACTTCCTGTGCAAGCTCGAAGGCTATGCCGGCGGAGGACTCACCTTCACCTTGCCCTGGTCCGCCTCGTCGGCAACCAGCGGGGCTGCTCGTTGGGAATTGGGCATCCGCAGGGTAGCGGACGACGCCGAGGACATCGACGGCGCCCACACCTACGACACCAACGGCGTCACCGACACCTGCGCCAGCGCCAGCGGTGAGCTCTCCTATCCCACCATCGCCTTTACCAACGGCGCCGACATGGACTCGTGGGCCGAGGGCGAGCTGGCCGTTGTCCGCGTGTACCGCGACCACGACCACGCCGGTGACGACATGGCCGGCGACGCCGAGCTGTGGGGGGTACCCCTGGGGCTGGAGACATAACCCTTGGCCCGCCTGTTTGACGACGCGGCAGAAGAATATCTCACTGTAGCCAGCGCGGTCGTGACGGCAGCGCCGTTGACGATGGCCTGTTGGTTCAATACAAATGACCTTGCCGTAAACCAGCATCTCGTCACAATCACCCTCGCAACAGGCTGGCACTTCTTCTCACTGATGGCTGGGGCTGGTAGCCTTTCTGATCACGTGGCGGCCTATGCAGGAGACGCAGGCAGCTCATGGGCCGAAACAACATCCGCATTTTCGGTAAACACCTGGCACCATGCCTGCGCCGTGTTTTCCGCGGCCAATGCCCGCGCCGCCTATCTTGACGGCGGCGGAAAGGGCACCGATTCGACGAGCATTACACCGGCAGGGTTAGATACAACCACCATAGGAGTTGCCCGGCTAAACAGTAAAGGATACGCCTATACCTCTGGCATGGTGGCCGGGCCCGCAATCTGGAACGTGGCCCTGACCGATGCCGAGGTGGCGATGCTCGCGCTGGGGGTGTCCCCACTGCTGGTGCGACCCGCCAATCTCGTCAGCCACTGGGACCTGATTCGCGGCATCCAGGACCGGGTAGGTGGCTATCACCTGACCGCATCCGGCACTACTGTCGCCAACCACTGCCCCAAGGTCCGCCCCTGGTGGTTTCGCCCTCTGATCCCACACCTTGTCACCGTTGGCGGAGTCCAGGTCACGCCTGGGGCAGCGGCGGCGATTGCGGCGCTAATCGATCCATCCGTCTTGCTGGGCAGCACGTCCGTCGCGCCAGGAACGGCAAACGGCCTGGCAAGCGGGATCAATCCGCTGGTGGTGCTGGGCAGCATCACTTTTACGCCAGGAACGGCAACCGCCCTAGCGGCCTGTCTCGATCCGGCGGTTCTCGTGGGCAACGTAGTGGTGCAGCCCGGATCGGCAGAGGCACTTGCCTTAGCCCTGCTGGGAGCGGTAGTTCTTGGCAGCACGACGATGGTGCCAGGGAACGCCGCCGCGCTCGCGGCTCTTGTGGACCCCTCGGTAGTGCTGGGTAGTGTGGCGTTGGCGCCGGGGGTAGCGGCGGCAATCAGCCAGGCGCTGCTGGGTCTCGTCATTCACGGCAGTATGACGGTGACGCCGGGCGTGGCCCAGGCGCTGGCCTCGCTCACCGATCCTACGGTGGTCGTCGGCGGGAACATCTTCATAACGCCCGATGCGGCGATCGCGCTGGCGCTGGCGCTCGATCCAACCGTGATCGGAGGCGGAGAACTGGCAAGGAAGTTGAGGGCGCTCAATCTGTTTTGGAACTTTGGCACAGGGCTGCGGAGGTGAGATGTCACGAGTAGAGATCGGGAATCGAAACACGATCCGAGTCGATGCGGTGTTGACGTACACTGTGGACGATGACGCCACGGCGCCAATCAACCTGGGTGGCTTTCCTATCCTGGGGTTGCTGGTGCCGGTGATGAATGGCGGGCCAGGGATCACCGTGGAGGTTTGCATAGACGGAACCAACTGGTATCCGTTGCGCAAAAGCGACGGAACCACGGCGGCGGTCAGCATTACGGGTGGGGCGAGTGCGTTTTTCGTCGGCTCAGACGAGTTGACGCAACTCGCTGCGTTTGTCGGTCACCTGCACGACTGGAGTTGCGACGTTCAGGTGAGGCTCAGGACGAGCGTCGCCCAAAGCGCTAACCGGACCTTTACCTTTATCGGACTGGGGTAAGACGATGGCAGAATACCTAAAAGACCTGAGAACACGGCTCGCGCGTGAGGTCTCGCGCTTGGTGAGCGGCACGGCGACGGGCGGCACCACGACTACGATCATTGACACTGCGGGCCTGAACCGCTATACCGAGACGGACGCCTTGAAGGGCGCGATAGCCTATATCAAGGCGGCGGGCGGGGCAGCGCCGGAAGGCCAATGGCGCTGGATTACCGCTTTCGCCCCGGCGACCGACACCCTGACGGTAGACCGGGCCTTTACGGCAACAGTCGAGGCAGGCGATACCTACGAGCTATACCTTGCCCCGCTGGAACTGGAGCAGTGGAACGACGCGATCAACCAGGCAATCCTCGACGCCTGGCCGGAGGTGTACGATGTGGAGTATCTAGACATTGTACCGACAGGGGCGGATAACTATGCCCTCAACGCAAACACGCTAGCAGTGCTCCGGGTCGAGGTCGTGGCAAAGGTCGGGGGAGCCCTGCAAGGGCGGCATGGTCAGATTCTGTCCTCTTCTCTGTGGCAGGTGCAGGGCGTGCCACCTGACCTACGGCTCTGGCTATTGCGTCCGGTTCGCTCGACAGCAGACCTGACTATCAGGACCTGGACAAAACAGCGATACCCCGAGATCACAACGGCCACAACGGCAATCGACCTGGCCTACCTGATGGCGGCAGCCAAGGCCAACTGGTACGGGATGATGGCCGACGCCGCGCGAGTGCAGGCAGATCAAAGCTCCTTCCTCCAGTTGATGAACCACTGGCAGCAGGTAGCAGCGACGCGCAAGACAGAGCTTCGGATGATGCTGGAGGGGGCACAGGTGGTACAGGGAGGTAGTAGAAAATGAGCATGACTGGCGCGCAGTTGGTGACCGAACTCAAGAATAGACGGTCTGACATCGGCGGACTCAAACACGCCCACGCCCGCTATCTGGAGGTTGCCAATCAGGCTATCCGTGAGTACCCGCTTATGCTGCGGGGTCCACTGATCATTGACACCAGCATTTTGACCACCGAGGGGGTGCGGCGCTACGACTTGTCAACAGTTGTGGGCCTGACCGGCGCGGAGCAGGTGCGGCGGCTCTGGATGGACGACGACGATGGCAACGACGTGCCGATCGGGCGCTGGGAGATACAGAGCAGCGGCGGTATCCTTGCGCTTGTGCTGGACGAGGACCCTCCCGAGGCGGGCCGGACGATCACCATCGAATGGTCGTGCCGCCCAACTGAGGTTACGGAGGTCACGCAGACCGACCTTGATCGCGACTGGCTCTGTGCCAAGGCGATGAGTCTCTTGCTCTTGGAAGCCGATCCGTCCATCGAAGAGCCGGCCTACATTACAAATCAGATCATGCTATGGGACCAACTCCGGCAGGGGCGCGAGGCGGAACTGCTCCGCCAGAACCGGGCTCCGGCGCGCAAGGTCCGCACCTGGGCGAGATGAGCGGAGGCGAATGTGGGCCGAGAATATGACATCTATCTAAACGGCGCGGGCTACCAACTGGCGCGCGGCGCTGATGGTCGTGTGCTGTCCGGCGCCGCGCGTGAGCAACGCCGGGACCCCTTCACCAACTTTCTCAGCCAGGCACAGCGGTGGGCCAAGCAGGTGTTTCGCTTTGGGGAGGGCGGCGGCTTGGCCCGGTCAGACGGTTCTTTCCGTTACCAATCAGGCGAGTACGTTGACACGCGATCCGGCCTGCTGATGATGGGACCGGACCGGGGACTGTACCAGGAGAGGATTGCCACGGAGCGGGTTGCCTACGAGGGGCAGACCCTGAACGTTATCAACGTGTCGAATAGCGGCTATCGCGGCGTGGGCGAAATGTTCCAGGCCACCGGTCTGGGTGTCCGTCATTTGCAGGTTCTCGTAAAACGGGTGACCGAATATGGAGCGGCAAGCAACTTTACAGTGAACCTTTGCGCGAACACGGCTGGGCCAAAACCTGGGACGGTTCTTGGTACTGTGTCGGTCAGCCTCATGTACGAATCGCCGGGTTGGGCGCCCTTTATCGACCGCTGGCGCAGGCACAAGTACTTCTGGCTACAGGTGTGTTTTGCCGCTGATATTGCTCTCACGGTGGGAAGCTACTACTGGATAACGATAGTAAATGATCAGGCGCCAGCCGTCGTGTGCGCAGAAGATGGCGACTCAGGGGCAAGTAGTGCCACCCGCTCTACCTGGAACGGCACTGTCTGGTCGGACGGGGTACTGAGTAAAAACCTCATGTATAAGGTTCGATACGCAGACCAAATCGACGCCTTCCCGCGTGCCCTGTGCGATTTTCAGGGCGTGGATCATGTGTACCGTGTTCTCGCCGCAGCGGGTAACAAGATTCTGTATACCGAGGGCGGCCTGTGGCTTACGTCCACGACCCTGACGGGCGCTGTCGATGTTATTGACTTGCACGTATTCAATAGCCGGGTCTTTGCCGCTGTGTTTGGCGGCAACGCATGGACCTATGACGGTACAACCTGTAGCACGGTCTGGACAGACATCGGTGTGGTGGCCCGCTGTTTTGCCACCCACGACAACCTGATCTGGCGCGCAAACGGGCGCGAGGTCAATGCCTCTACCACTGGCCTAGCTGCTTCTTGGACCGCGACCGCCGTGGCTGTGGGTGATCCAGGAACCACGGTAGACGCCATGGTCTCGCACGGCGGCAAACTCCTCGCAGCCAAGGCCGAGGGCATCTTTGAGATCAGTTATCCCAGCGGTTACCCCGCCACAGGTGCGCCCACCGCCAACCTGATGCTTGACTTCAACACCGAGCGCGATTTGAGGTCCTGGATTCTCGATTGGCACTCCGGCCTGTACTTCCCAGGCCAGGCTGGCGTCTACGAACTCAAGAGCGGTGTGCTGCGCAACCTATGGACCGAGAAGGTAGACGAGGAAGCGCAGGAAGTCATTTCTGGGGGCGCGGGGTATTCTGACGTTCCGGCTTTTATGTCCAGGGGATCGGGATACACCACCCCCCGACGCTGGGCACCTATCTTTGATAGAGAGCCGGGCGGCTGGACTGCGGCCTGTGCTACGACCCGTGGGCTGGTGGCGATCCATTGTGATCCGCACCTAAACAGGGCCGATCTGTGGTGGTACGATGGCCGCAACTGGCACCCATTGGGGCCACTGGCGGTACGAACGGCTAGCGGGAAAGTTGAGGTGGCGGAGTACTGTGCCGCTGTTCACCTCTGGGACCAAGGCGGCGGCTGGGCTTTCCTGTACTACGGTTTTGGCACAAATATCGGTTTGATGGTCGTGCCAACCTGGACGAATGACCGGCTGAGCGATCCTGATTGCACCTTTGAGGGGGAGGACGGTATCTGTTACCTGCCGGAGTTCTGCGCGGCAGATCGTCAGACGCTTTTGGACTTTCACGCCGTCGCCGTGCACAGCCGCAACGTCGGTGCGTCAAACGGCTACGTCTACGTCAGCTACAAGATCGACGACGGAGGCTGGGCCGAATCAACCCAGATCACGACCAGTCCCTACGAACTGTGGGCCTTCCCCGCAGCCACGACCGGGCGTAAGATTCAGTTGGCAGTCCGCCTTGATCCGGTTTCGGCCCGGAGGGTAGTCGTCGAGCAGATCGATCTGCTGTATCAACCCCTGCCCGAGACGGTAACGACCTACCAACTCACGCTCCAGGTCTCGCCCAACATCGGGCGTGCCTCCGGGGCACCCGATCGCCGGACGGCCTCGGAGATTCTGAGCGGATTACGTGCTCTGCTTGAGCTAGATGAGCCCTGGACGTTCAACGATTGGCGAGGTCAGGATCATACCGTGCGGGCGATGGGGCTCACCGGTCAACTCGCGCGGCAGATCGAGGAATCGGGCATCGCCGGGTACGGGCTGGAGGAGCACCTAATTCTCACGCTGCTGGAAATCTAATGCTGGGCAAGATTCGCAACCTGGGCCGCGTGGGCAAGCTCAAGGCGCTGCCGGAGTTGGGCCAGGCCACGCGGGTGCGGGGGCCGTTGGTAGCCCCGATTGCGATGAAGGTGCGGCTGGGCCTGTTCGGGCCGCGCGGCGATCCCCTTGAAGAGTTCGCCATAAGGAGCGACATCGGCACCCTGCCCGAGCGGATCGTCTGGAAGTGGCTGGAGGATGGCGGTTATCAGTACGAGTACCAACTGGCCGCCATGGGCGGCAGGGATGTGGTCGGCGGTGCCGTGCTCGACTTTATCGTGTACGACCTGGCCGGGCGACCAGTGGCGATCCGGGTACAGGGCGAGTACTGGCATAGCTCGGCCTTCCCCTCGCGCCAGGCGCGCGACGACGAGCAGTACTACCGGCTGGTGGCTATGGGTTATGCCGTGGTAGACCTGTGGGAACAACGGATTTACGACGCTGCGATGAACAAGCGCCTTACCCAGTACATCCTGGGCGAGGTGTCACGAGCGCTGTAGAAAGGAACCAGATGTACAGAGCAACTGTAACCTACCTGGTGGGTCCGCACATCATAGCCGGTCGGGCGCCAGAGGCCGGGCTTGATGTACAGCTCATCGATCCCTAGTTCAACAGCCTGGGTACGGTGAAATCTGGGTCCAAGTCAGAGCACGGGATCGGCGGCTTTGAGTTTGTGGCGCCTGTTCCTTCTAGCGGCTATAAGTTGCTTGTCGGTGGCGAGGCGATCTATCTTACGCACAAGGCAGGTTTCACCTTTGTAGACATCCACCTGCCGGAGCCCTCGCCAGAGCCACCGCAGCCCTGGCCGACGCCATTACCTGAGACCTTCCCCTGGCACACCACCGGGATTGGGACGACCTACTGCACTATCCTGATGTGGCTTCGACCGGGCGATACCATCCCGATGCCGGTCATTTTGTGGGAGTATCAGCCCGTTGTGCGCATCCTGGACGGCGAGGTAATCACTGCCGATGACTGGGATCACAGCCTTGCCTATGCCCTGGCCGCCTCGCTACCCGGCCAGATCGTCGATGCCTGGGTGGAGATGCCGGGCCAGGAGAGTTGATATATGCACAGCCCACTTGTCACGATAGGTGGGGGAGTTTTATAACACGAACCCGATGAGCACAACTTGCCGATCTTGGCAATATATCCGCACGCCTGCCTTGCGCAGTGCACCCAAAAAGACGGCTTCAGACCGCTTGCCTACACGCGCCGCGATCAGCTCTTCGAGGTGGGCGCGGCGTTCCTCGGGTGCGGGCCGGCTGGCAATCAATGTGTGCAATTCGCCAAGCCGCTTTTGGCTTTCTGCATACTCCTCGGCCAGCTCGCGGTCGGTTGCATGGTAGATCGCCGGGTCCATCTGGCCGGCAGCCAGGGCGAGGGCCAGGCGCCGGCGCCGTTGTTCCAAATCCTCTGCACTTGTCAACAAGTGCAGACGTTCCTTCTCTAACGCAGCAAGGCCGGTGTCCTGGCGCAGCGCCTCGTCGAGTAGTTCTGGTGTTGTGAATTGCTCCAGCCAGGTAGAAAGGGCACCCAAAATGTCACTCTCCAGGATATGGTTCGGATGACAGCCGATCCCCTCTGGATTGCGCGTCTTGGCGGTATGCTTGCTACAGCGCAGGTAATAGACACTTGGGCGCCGGGACTTCACCCGGCCCATGCGCCGGCCACAGCGGGCGCAAAATACCACACCGTTGAGGGGTCCGCCGCGCGGGTGATTATAAAGGGTGCTCCGCCGTTCTCTCTCGCGCAGGATAGCGGCGTAGGTCTGGGCATCCCACAGCGCCGGGAAGTGCGGGCTGGGCTCGCTGTTGCGCGCACCTCCCCAGTGGCAGTACCCGGCGTAGATGTCGTTGTTGCAGGTGCGCCAGATGAGACTATCGTACCAGTGTCGCCCGTCCGGCAGGCGCCAGCCGGAGGCCCAGAGCTGCTGGAGGATCGTGAGGTAGGATTGCCCAGCCAGAAACAGGTCGGTGATGAGCTGGATTGCGCCAATATGCGCATCGAATTGCGCACCTGCGCATTTCCCCTGTTCATTTCGCACCTCGGCATAGCCGATGGGCCAGCGGCTGAGGGGAGGGAGCCCGCGCTTGACGCGGCCACGGATGCCGGTTGCATGGCGGGCTACCCGGCGCCGTTGGTCCTCGCCGGCACTCACCGACTTGACGGCTACCCCGTAGCGGTGGCCGAGATGGGCCTGCCCCAAAGGATGCGGCATCGAGGCATCGTAAATCTCACAGCCGTGCCGTTCGGCCAGGCTGTAGAACGTCTGGATCAGTGCCGGGTCTCGGCCCAGCCGGTCACTGTCCAGGCAGTGAATCACATCTAGCCTGCCCGCTTCCAGGTCCTCGCGGACCTGGAGATAAGCGGGCATTTCTTTTTCTGCCTCGTGCCAGAACACATAGTCCCGTGAATGGCCGGGCACCGAGTAGACGCGGATCACCTCGCCACCGACCGCGCGCGCGAAGTCATACCCGGCCCGCTCCTGAGCAGGCAGGCTCTCTTTCTCCTCGCCGGCCTGGGGCCTGCTGGAGACGGCGCACCACAGGCCGACGCGCCAGGGCGTCATTCGATCACTTTCCAATGCCTGACCGGCTGAAACTCATAGACAACGTATCCCTTGGCCGTGCGGACCACGGCTACACCCTCGGGGAGTACCTTCGATGAGAGTTCTTCCAAGATGTACTGTAGTGCCTCGGGCTCGATGTGTGTAAGCAGAACCAAATCATCAAAAAAACTGCCGACGACATGACATCGCGGGCTCTTCACCTCCTTTGAGAGAACTTCCACGGGGACGCGACATGACTCACGTATTATACCGCGCCGCCAGCCCTGAAGATACGGCTTTGTCACACCTCTTTCGGTTCCTCGGACGTTACCTGGGTCCGAGCCTGCTCCAGCAGGGTCTGCGCCAAGTCGGCCTGCATCCTGGTGAGTGTGATCAGGTAACGCAGGGTGTCGGGGTCCTGATCCTTGATCCTCTTCCAGACATTCAGGACGCCGGCCAAAGCAGCGCGCGCCTCTGGCCCGATGTCGCCCGATTCGCTGGCTGGTGCCGAGGGGAGGTGCCCCGCCATGCGCATCATTTCATCGTAACTACCGCCGAGATTGTCCGCGATGAGGCGCAGTGTTTCCGGCCTGGGGGTTTGCCGGTCACCTGACCTTAAAATCTTGCTGATGGTCTCGGGTGCGAGCCCAGCCTTCATAGACGCCTTGCGCATCGTCAGACGGTTGGACTCACAGAGGTTCAGAATGTAGCGGCCCAGCTCCGTTAGCTCCAGGTTTCCCATACTTCACCTATCCTTTTCGCGGCGTTCTGCACTCTCCCATTATACCACGTTCCACACCTGCCTGTCAAGGGTCTTATGTCACGGCCCGTGGACCAAAAGGCACGAATAGTACTAAAGTACTATTGACTCTGGGCGTGGCCTGTGGTACAATATCCACAGGTGCGGACCGCAGATCAGGAACATGATCCGCATCGCACAGAGGGAAAGGTGATTGAGGCACGGACGGCACTCAGGTTTGAGGACGACATGTTCCAGCGCATGGCACGGATGGCGGCGAGGGAGGGTATGTCCCTACCTGAGTTCGTGGTGTATGCAGCGTCCGTTTACATGGATGCGTTTTACCCGGAGGAAGGGGGAAAGAGGGAGGGAGAAGATGTGGAAGTTTCTTGATCCAACCGGCTGCACGTATTATGAGGGCCTGGCGTTTCAGTACAACCTACCGCAGCGGGGGCAAAAATGGTCCGACTGGACAGAGCACCCCAATCCAGTTGCGCCGGACGGCCGGGCCTGTGGAGCAGGGCGGTTACACCTGATGAGAAGTCTCAACGCAGGGTATGCCCCTACCAACTGGTGGCCGTGG
>JADDYB010000067.1_pt1 | contig 30204 bp, 29 predicted proteins | sample 8641941 | NCBI WGS metagenome assembly JADDYB01 (sample SAMN16275377, study PRJNA637457) | freshwater sediment metagenome | isolation source: Lake Kineret sediment | place: Israel: Lake Kineret | collected 2013
GAACGAGTCATAGATCAGACTAACAAAGCCATTGAGGAACACCATCGCATGCTTCAGATAGCAGAGCAGCAAAAGGAAAGAACAACATGGGGCGACAGAGCAAAGATTGAAAGACTTAGAGAAATGCTGCGAGCAAAATTCAGCGTTGCCTAAACCTGCAATTCTACTCAATCGGATATCCAGAATGTTTACAGACTCGTAGTTTTCAGTCTTCAAAAACCCTTCTGAAAAGCAGTGGAAACCATAGTTTTAGGACGAGACAAAAATTAAACGATTTCAGTCTCTACAAACTCCACAGAGTCTCGCAGATCAACCAACCGAACGTTCAATCTACATACAGCTGAGTCACAAGCTGCGTATTGATGTCGGATTTGGTAGGATCACACTACAATCTCTTCCTTTCTGGGATTTTGTTTACGAGTTGTTGCTCTGGTCATAGACAGACAAGAAAACCGTAGTACAATCGGGATTTGTGGGAGAAATCTCACTTTCAGGCATTCTAAACTTCACTATCTATCTTCACCTTCAGCTCCTGAAAGAGACCCAAATCGTGTCTAACTTGGCTGTGCAAACAAAACATATAATTTACAACAACACAGAAGATTAACGTTTAACAACAAATGACTTAGCATTCAGAAGGCTGAATTATGATTGAAGAAATCTTGGGCATTGTCAAGAAACATGAACATTGGCGTGGGAACCAATGCTTAAACCTCATTCCATCCGAAAACGTCATGAGCCCAGCTGTTCGGAGTCTTCTCTCCTCAGAACTTGGAAACCGCTACACCTCAAGAGACAATTTCTACATGGGTACGCGTTTCACAGACGAAATCGAACACTACGGCGAAGAACTGGCAAGAAAGCTTTTTAGAGCGGAAAATGCAGATCTGCGTCCACTTTCAGGTCATGTTGCTGACTTAATCGTTTTGGCAAACTTTGCAAAGCCAAGCGACACACTCATGTGTCTCTCTCCTGAAGATGGAGGGTATCCGGGAATGTGGAAAGAGGGCTTAGCGGGGCTCTTAGGTCTTAGGACGGTGGCTCTTCCTTTTTCGAGAAATGACAGAAACATTAGAGTTGAGCTAGCAAAGGAAGAAATAAGGCGTGTGAAACCCAAGCTTGTGGTTTTTGGTGCAAGTCTAATTACTTTTCCACATCCAGTTAAGGAGATTGTTGAAGTAGCACGTGAAAATGATGCGTTTGTAGGATTTGACGGCTCGCATGTCATGGGGCTTATTGCAGGTAATCAGTTTCAAGATCCGTTAAGAGAGGGGGCATACGCCTTGTTTGGGTCAACACATAAATCCTTTTTCGGTCCTCAAGGAGGCATAATCTTGGCAGACAAGGAGCATGGGGAGTTGCTGCAATCGAGGATTTACCCAGCTTTCGTTGACAACGCCCATTGGAACCGTATAGCGGCATTAACCTTAGCTTTGGCTGAAATGGAACGTTTCGGAGAAGCTTATGCAAAACAGGTTGTTCGCAACTCACAAACTCTAGGGAAAGCCATGTATGATTGCGGTTTTCCAGTTGAGTGCGAACACTTGGGTTTCACAAAGTCGCATCAGATAATACTGGATTTTGGAAGCTATGAGAAGGGCAGGGCCATAGCGGAGAGGCTGCAACGTGCAAACATAATAGCTGACTGTGTTATCAGAATTGGAACATGTGAAATTACAAGGCGGGGAATGAGAGAAAAAGAAATGTTGAAGATAGCTGAGTTACTGAAGAGAGCAATTATTGACAACGAACAGTATGAGAAGATAAAGAAGGATGTTGCTAAATTGGGCAAGGATTTTCAAAAGATGGAATACTGTTTCAGTGACTAATGCCAATTTTATTGAGTCATCCATCTTTCCATTTCAAGGAAAACTTGTCTCAGGAATAAGGCTGTCTCAGGCGCTTCAACTCCATCGCCCATGGAGACGCTAAAGAAACAGAAACATCATTCTGTCCTCGGATATTCAGGTATAAGAAGATCAGAGGGTTACGCTGAACTATTGAAAAGGCGAGCTCAATGTATATTGAGTAGAAAGCCTAAAACCATGTTGGGTTCTCTCATCTGCGTCTGGATTATGGAAACATGTCTAGCCATGAAGAAGCACGTGAGTTTGCAGTTCAACTGGCAAAGCAGGCAAACTCCAATTTATCGATAAGTCAAAGGAGAGAAAAGTAATTTTGCTTACAATCTTCGCATACCATTGAGATTTGGATTAGGCCAGAGTTCATTGCAAATGATTCAAAGTAGTCAATAATTCCCACTTTGTAAGCATTTGATTTTTGTATCAAATGAGAGTAAAGCTTAAATATTGACTCTTTCATTAACCTATGTCTTGAACCAAAAATTTAATCTAGGTGTTGAAAAATGGTCAGCGACGGAAGAGGACGATTGTTCAGAAGGAAAGACGGCAAGTTTCTAATCTATCTACCCAAAGACTTCGCAGAAGACAGCATGTTCCCGTTCAAAGGCGCCGACTCGGTGTTCGTGAAAGTAAGCTTCAAAATAGGCGATACCAACAAGCTGCTAATAGAGAAATGGAAGGAACCATCGCCGCCACCCGAACAATGAGCAATTGTCTAGAAGAATATGAAATCTGATCCCCCACTCCCATCTTCTATTTTTGTAACAAAAAAAATATCAGTGCGACAGTATATTCTAAACTAGCATTGGTGAAAGCTTGACTACGCTAAAAACCACCCTCAGAAAAATAGCGAAGGAACTGCAATACAAGGAGAAAATACGTGAAAAGGCACAAAGAGAGATGCGAAAAGCCACAAGTCTTTCCAAACAATCAATTCTCTTGATTCATCAAAAGAGACTGGGTGAAGCAAGAAAACTCGTTGAAGAAGCAAGGAAAGTCATTTCAGCACTCAGCGAGTTATCAGCCAAATATCCGAGAATTATCTATAGCGGATTATTCAGCGCTGCGCTTCAAGAACATTCTGAAGCAAACATACTTCTAGCGTTGGTTGAAGAATCTAGATTGGTTACACCGGAGGAAATCAATGTGCCCTCATCTGACTACGTGCTTGGACTGGCAGATGTCATAGGAGAATGTAGAAGACTGGCATTAGATGCTTTACGAGAGAACGATGTGAAAGGGAGTGAAGAATATTTGCAAACAATGGATGAAATCTACATTGAGTTAATGGCTATGGACGAATCGTACATGTTGATTGCGGGTCTCAGGAGAAAATGTGATGTTGCAAGAAAAATCATCGAAGCCACACGTGGAGATGTCACGCATGAAATAGGGAGAAACGAGTTGGAGAAATATCTGAAGCGATTTGAGGAGAAAACCAAGAAAAGACGACGCAATCTCACGGGATAAGATCACGTAGGTGAAAACAATATAAAACCTGTGTTTTCCGTTAGAAAAGCCCATGAAACGCAGTTGAAAATGTCTAAGCGCATTGTTTTTGAGGACAAACTGCCTGAAAAAATCCGCCTAGTTGCAGGTGTCGATATAGCATACGTTAAAGAATGGTCTATTGGCGCCGTAGCCGTTTTAGACCATGACTCCCTTGAACTGGTTGAAGCACAGACTGCTAGCTGTGAAACCAGCTTTCCATACATACCTACGCTACTCTCATTCAGAGAGATTCCGCCAGCGACTCTAGCTATCAGGAAATTGCAAACGCAACCAGATGTTTTTCTTGTCGATGGCCAAGGTTTAGCCCATCCATATGGATGTGGCTTTGCAAGTCATTTAGGCCTCCTGATACGTAGACCAACGATAGGTGTTGCAAAAAGTAGACTGTTTGGCAAAGTTGAAAGTACCGAGGATGAAAAAGGCGTTGCCTTCCTAAAATGCAAGGGTTTGATCATCGGTGCAGCAGTCAAAACGAAGAGTAAATGTAAACCTGTCTATGTCAGCGTCGGTCACATGATCTCTTTGGAAAAAGCTGTCGAAATCGTCAAATACTGTGCTCATAATAGTCGCATCCCAGCGCCAATCTTGAAAGCGCATGAAATTGCAGACGCAGAAAAACGAAAGATCAATATCGCTCTAGAAAACACTACTAGCCAGTGAGATCAGATTGCTTAACCCTAGATTGAATGAACTAGCAAACATGATCTATGACAAAACTCTTCGGAAGAAGGTCAACGAACTACTAGAAAACCCAACTTTTGAGGTAAATAAGAAAACACATTCAGGTCTTTCAATCGACGCTTCGCCCGGCGGATTGTCACATCACCACTGTTATCTAGGCGGCTATGTTGAGCATGTTGTTTCGACAGTCAACCTCGCGTTAGGAATCTGCGATTCTGTGGAGAAGGTTTATCATGGAAAAGTAGACCGCGATCTTGTCGTTGCTGGCGTTCTATTGCACGACATTTTCAAGCCTGCTACTTATGCTGTGAGGGAAAATGGAAACTACCATTCAACACGCTTAGCTGATTACTTGGATCACACGTCCCTCGCAGTTTCAGAACTCGTCCGAAGAGACTTTCCATTAGAATTGATTCACATAGTTGCCGCCCATCACGGAAGTTATGGACAGACGAGACCGCGTACGATTGAAGCGTTGGTTTGTCATCTGGCAGACTTGGCGGATTCACGATTAAATGGCGAAGTTTTGAGTGCAGCGTCATACCTCACAAGACAATCCACAGGTCAAGAATTGACGGGGCTAAATTCGAAGGAAGCCTTCGAAATAGTCCATTCGAAGTCGGTCGAAGGATGGGAAGGCGTGACAAAGACAATTGAAAAGATAACGCAGAGAAGGAAAACGCATAAAACTTAATAGCTCGTCCGATGTGAGAAGAGAAAAAGGGCGCTGTGAAAATGGAAATATCATTTGAAGAATTTCAGAAACTTGATTTGCGAATTGGCAAAATCACAGAAGCAAATCAGATCCCTGGTTCACGAAACCTCATACGAATGATTGTAGATTTCGGAGCGGAGAAAAGGCAAGCTGTTGCAGGGCTATTACAATGGTACAAACCTGAAAACCTCGTGGGCAGAAAATGTGCTTTCATCTTGAACCTTCAGCGGCGAAAAATGATGGGTATCGAGTCACAATGCATGATTTTGGCAGCTGAAGACAACAAAGGTAATGTTGTTGCGCTTCAACCCGAAAGAGACATTGAAGAAGGCAGTAGGATTCATTAGGCATTGCTTACTGAAATTGAGTTCGAATTGACAAATAGTTAAATATCTCTTTTATTGATACTTGCTGTTTGTTAAATCTAGGTTGGTTAAAAGAATGAGAAAGTTAAGCAGAGAAATCATTGCATTGATGATTGCCACATTACTATTAACAATATTCGCGTCTAGTGTAACATACGCTACAGGCGGCTTGGAGCAAGAAGGGATCGTTGAATGGCACGCTGAAGATGACGGTTACGTCAACGCAGTTACCGCTGGAAATGTTGATGCTGATGTCGACACAGAAATAGTAACAGCAGGGTATTCCTATAACAGATCAACGCATTTCTACAGCGGCGAAGTGAACTTGTGGAATTGGAACGGCACAGGCATGACCTTAGAACATAGAGAAATTTATGATTCCGCAGACTTGTGGTCAACCGACACGCGGTTCCAAGCAGCATTTCTAGCCGATGTGGACAACGAAACTGATGTAGAAATAGTTTTGGCGGGATACGGAAACTTCTTGGGCGCTCAAGAGTTGGGACTTTTAATTGTGGCAAATTGGAACGGCTCAGCAATGGAATCAAAAGCAGTACAATACTGGCCCGTGGTCGACAATGAAACAAAGTTTTTTGGTGCAGCCTCAGGCGATGTGGACAAAGACAACGTTACGGAAATAGTTGCGGTTGGCTATAGGAACATGACAACTTATTATGGAACAGGATTCCATGCAGTAATGACCGTGTGGAACGTCACTGACACGTCTTTGGAAATTGAATACGAACAAGAGTGGATGATTACAGGCGGAGAGACAATTGCACGTGCAGTATCCATAGATGATGTTGACAGTGATGGAGACTTGGAAATTCTGATTACAGGCGACTTCCACGATACAAACCTCGATCTCCGATGTGCTATGCTCAGAATATGCGAATGGGACAACGCTGATGAAGTATTCGTGTGGAAGGCAAGTACTCAATGGTATACTTATAGTGACACGGATTCGTATGACATTGCAACAGGCGATATCAACTCAGATGGCATACCTGAGATTGTTACAGTCGGAACGCAGACGGGCAGTGAAGCGACTAGCTCACAGGTCAGAGTATGGACTTGGAAAGGTGGGGTACTAACGCTAAAGCTCAGCGTCGAAGAGGGCGTTGTAATGTTCTTAACAGGAACTAGAGGAAAAGCCGTAGCGATAGGTGATGTTGACAACGATGGAGTGAACGAATTAGTCGTAAGCACAGACGTTTCATTTTTCCTCTCTTCAACACCCAACATCAAGATTATGGCGTGGAAAGGGGAAACCTTGACAACAAAAGACAACAAAGACTGGACACAAGCATCTCGAGGTCAAGACATAACTATAAGTGATATAGATGGCGACGGCGTAACAGAAATCTTGGCTGCAGGATATTATGCACCCTTCTGGATTGGACCACCGCCGAAACCATCCGATGAATCGGAACTTGGAATTTGGGACATCAGCAAAGTTGCAAGCACAATCACAGTAAACGTGGATTCAGCAAACATCGTCATCGGTGGTCACGTCACAATTAGCGGGCAAGTCTCAAACGAAACAGGCAACACTCCCGTATCGCAGGTAGAAGTAACATTAGAAAGTGCATACGGACCTCTTCCAGCTTTCACGACAATAGGCAAAGTCATGACGGACGAAAATGGCGAATATACTTTCGCGTATACCCCGTCAGCTGCAGGCAACTACACGATTAAGGCAAGTTGGAATGGTGATTTTGAACACGAAAAAGCAGAGAACACAACAGGTTTGACAGTGAATAAGGCTTCAAGCGTGATAACTTTAGCCCTGTCACAATACACAGCCGAAATAGGAGACACCATAATTGTGAACGGCATCATGTACCCTGCAGCATCAACGACGATAACCATGCAATATACGATGCCAAATGGAACAGTGATCACAAGCAATGTTGCTTCAAACAGCGCAGGTGCCTTCAGCGGCACTTTTACAGCTGACCAAGCTGGACAATGGTTGGTGACTGCGAGCTGGGAAGGAAACGCCCAGTATGCGCCAGCAGCAAGCCTTCCAATAACTGTCACAGCTCAAACAGTCGATCAGACAACACCACTTCTCGCAATGGCGGGACTAAGCATTGGTCTAGTAGCATTGATAGTAGCTGCTCTTGGAATCTACATGGCTTCGAAAAGGAAAACAGAAACTCCACCACCAGCAGTTCCTGCAGTGACATAGACAATATTCAATGTGGCAAAACTAAATCAAAAATCCCTCATTTTTCATCTTAGCTTAACAATTCAGCGATTTCTGCAGCACATTTCTCGCTTCCTGCCAAGTACTCAACCATTTCTGCGTCTAAGTCAAGCCACTTTGCAATGCCAGCCGCCATGCTTGCGTTGTTCTTGAAAATTATTCTCAGGTAAGGAAGAACCTCCTTTGAAGCTCTGGCTGCCGATATGTGATTTTTGCGTTTAACTTTGTGTCCTATACTCAGCTGCATCGCGCGGTCAGCCTTAGATCGCGACAGCATTTGTATGCGTTCAGGAAACTTGAACGGAATCCACCCGTGAACTTTTGTGTTCTGTCTAGCCATTGCTACCCCAGCAGTCATGTAGTCAATGACGTAACGCATGAGACTCCAATCTTGCACAGCGCGAATTCTGCCACGGTAGACATCCGCAATTGAAAGAGCATCCATAGCGGTGGCTAAATCATGTCTGTCAGTCAGGTGGGCAGGGGCATTTTCGTAAATCCATTCAAAAAGCATGTCGATGTCAACATCTGCCATATCCACGGCCTGTTTTGCGCCAATGCAGGTTTTTCCATACAGAATCATTCTTAACACGTTGAAGATAGTGTCCTGCCTATCACGGTAACCGAGCCATGAGACGTCATCATACTTCAGGCTGCTCTTGCCTTGAGCCAAAGTTTGAAGGTCGTTCACTGCTGAGCGGATGTCGCCCGCTGATCGTTGAGCGACAAATCTCAGTGCCTCTTCATCAGCTTCAACGCCCTCTTGATCGCATATACGCTTCAAAAGTTTTGCAACTTCACCTGCAGGCGGTTTCTTGAACTCTATTAGAAGACAGTAAACGCGAAGATTCGAAAAACGCGGGTCATAAGCGCTGTTTGCAATAAGCACTATGGGGCATTGCGCAGATTTCACAACCTCAGTTATTGCCCTAACTCCCCCCCTATCAGCACTGCCAGTCAATCCATCCAGCTCATCTAAAAGAACTATTCTTTTCCCACCGAACAATGATCCATATTGCGACGCCAATCCTGCAAAACGATTTATGGCATCCTCTGTTCGATAGTCACTTGCATTCTTCTCCACAAACTCCATGCCCAGGTCGTTAGCCAGAGCCTCAACTGAAACTGTTTTGCCTATGCCCGGTGATCCATAGATAAAAACGGCTCGTTTCTTAGGGACGTTGTCTTCCCATGATTTTACCCAATTAACTAGGTTCTGAACAGCCTCTTTGTTTCCTACAATTTCATCCAAGGATTTTGGTTTATGCTTAGCAGTCCAAGCAGTATGCAAAGCTCTACACCTAACTTGGCTTTGCTATTTCCCAGCCAGCTTCAACAAGTCTTGCCAACAAAGCGCTCAACTGAACCTCTTGATCAGCGCCTTCAACAAGTCTAAAATCTATCTCGCCAATAACGTCAGCCAGCTTTATCTTCCATTGCTCGGGAATATTCACCTTGAAGAGCTCTATGTGCATTTGACGGATGATGTCGCTTCCAGCCACACCGTATTTCTGAATCATTGCGCGAAGCTGTTTTCTCGCATCCAAAAAATCGCCCTCCATTGCAGTGCTCAACATTTTCTGCACATCTGCAGGACTGGCTCTTCCAGTAATTGAGTAAATAACCTTGGCATCTACGGGTTTATTCAAAGAGGCTGCAGCTTGCAAGGTGTTTATAGCCTTCCTCAAGTCTCCACTGCAAACGTCAAAAACGGCGTCAAGTCCATCGTCCGCAAGTTTCACCTTTTCCTTCTCAGCAATTGTTCTCAAATAGCGGTCATGTTCCTCTCTTGGTAAGTATGCAAAACGAAAAGGCGCACATCTTGATTGTATCGGTTCAATTATTTTTCCGCTGTAATTTGCGCAGAGAACGAAACGGCAGGTTTCCGTATAGCGCTCCATGGTTCGTCTCAAAGCCTGCTGCGCGTCAGACGTCATGTTGTCAGCTTCGTCTAAAATCATCATTTTAAATGGAATATCGCCGATCGACTTGATTCTTGCAAAAGTCTTCACAGTTTCGCGGACAACATCGATTCCTCTCTCGTCGCTGGCGTTCAACTCCATAATGTGCTCTCTATAGGAATCGCCGTAAAGGTCTCTTGTCAAACAGAGTGCCGCTGTGGTTTTTCCTGTTCCAGGTGGTCCTGCAAAAATACAATGCGGCACATTTCTTGATTTGGCGAAACTTTTCAGACGTTCAATTATCTCTTTCTGGTTAATGATATCACTCAACATTTTAGGTCTATACTTTTCGGCCCACATCTCAAAACTCAATGAACAAAGCCCTCCGTATAGCTTCATAGATAATATTGTTAATAAATGCTACAGCGCAAAAGAAAAGCTTTAACCCAAATGAAGCCAAGTTAGGTGAGACAATATTCGTTTATGCTGGTCTCGTGGCAAAAGTAGAAAAGAGGAAAGTTAGATGCGACCCAGCGCTCGCATCGCATCAACGATCTTTTTAACTGATGTGACATAAGCGGCTGTTCGCATGTTTACCGTAAATTGCTGTGCAGTTTGGTAGACGTCGCTGAAGGCTTCAGTCATGATTCTTTTCAGTTTTTCGTCAACTTCTTCGTCGCTCCAGTAGTATCCCATGCGGTTCTGAACCCATTCAAAGTAGCTTACCGTAACGCCGCCAGCATTTGCCAAAACGTCAGGAATCACATGTACGCCCTTTTCGTGTAGAATTTCGTCTGCTTCTGGTGCCGTTGGACCATTAGCTTGTTCAATCACAAGTTTTGCTTTAACATCGTTGGCGTTTTTCTCAGTTATCTGATTCTCTAACGCTGCAGGAATAAGTACGTCACAGTCTACTGTGATCGGATCCACTATGGATATCTCCTTTGCGCCTTGGAAGCCCTTTACACTGCGTGTCTTGTTCTTAAATTCTGCAAGCTCCATCGGATTCATGCCTTTTGGATCATACACGCCAGCTGTTGAGTCACTCACCGCCACGATTTTAGCACCTAACGCATACAAGTCTCGAGCGATTGGTTGGGCAGCATTGCCGTATCCTTGAATAGAGACGCGCGCATCTTTTAGGGGTATGTTGAAACCCTTTGCAGCTTCAAGTGTGACGAAGTATCCTCCTCGCCCAGTTGCATTTCCTCTTCCTCTTGAACCCCCAATGCTCAGGGGCTTGGAGGTTATGACGCCGGCGAGATATTCGCCAGTGATTTTGAAGTATTCATCTGCAAACCATCCCATAATCTGGGCAGTTGTGTTGACGTCAGGTGCAGGTACATCTTTGTCGGGTCCAACTACTCGAGCTATTGCGGCTGCGTAGGCTCTTGTCAGTCTTTCGAGTTCTCCGATTGACATTTCCTTTGGATTGCATGTGATTCCTCCTTTGCCGCCTCCGTAAGGAATACCAACAACACCGTTCTTTATGCTCATCCAATATGCAAGCGATTTGACTTCGTCTAAGCAGACTCCAGGATGATAACGAATGCCACCTTTTGCGGGTCCTCTCGCAGTGTTGTGCTGTATACGGTAGCCTGTGAAAACCTTTGTCCTTCCGTTGTCCATCTTCACTGGCAGTGATACTATCGTTACTCGTTCAGGGTTGCTTAGAACTTCAATAACATCATCATTCAGTTTCAGTATTGACGCTGCCTTTTTCAGCGGTTTTAACGCCTCTTCGTAAAGACTACTCTTCTGTTCAAGCATATTCAACACCTTTACGTTTGTAAAGCCAAAATGGAGAACGCCGTCACTTACTTTTAAGCATTACCTTCTGCATACACTGAATATTTCATGCAAGACAATGATATGGAAAGCCGACAAATATGAGCAGTGTCATCTACTCTGGAATTTGTTTTGATTCTGTATCAAATTTTTTCGACTGCAGTTTTTATATCTCTCCCAAACTAGCTTTAAACCATGAGGAAAGGAGACTGTGGAGAATGTCAACAAAGGCTTTACGTGTGATCAAGAAGTCAGACCTCATCTTTGAAAACTCAGTTGCTAAAGTTATCGCAAACAGAAACAGTCCTGAAATCAAGCTGGCAGGACTTAGTCTAGGTCCCTTTGAAGAGGGAAATGAGTATGAAGTCTATTATTGGGTGGCGAAAGAACTTGAAAAAGCTGGAATCGCCCACCATCGCGAGGAAGAAAGTCTTGACGCAACTAAACTGTACAAGATTCAATGGACGGAACGAGTGCAAACTGCGGGACAAATATCCAAGCTTCAGGATAGTTTCTATCCAAAATCTAGACGATGCATTCTTGAACTGAAGAAGGAAGCTGCCAAAGACCCTGAGAAGATACGTGAATACGAAAAAGTCAAACAGCTAACACAAGACATTGTAAATTCAAGATTGAAGAAGATTGTTTCAATAGCCTCTGCTCCAGCCCAAACGGAGCAAGTACTACGAAACCTTACAGATGAAGAAAGGTTTCTCTACGAATATCTCTACAATCTTATCAGCAAATGGCGCATACAGATACTAGAATACGGAGAAACTGAAGAATGACGGAAGAACTGGAGACAATAGATCCTCAAGAACGCTTCCAAGAATTCTTGAAAACGGAAGAATATAGACGGAGGATCACGCAAATGGCAGTATCAGGCAAGACGTCATTAGTAGTTGATTTTGAAGACCTCTTAACTTTCGATCAACATCTCGCAGAGGAAACATTGGAAAAGCCTGACGAATACTTGAAACACGCAAACAATGCAGCTTATGCACAATTGCAGATAGAAGATCCCGAATATGCAGAGAATCTGGAAACAATAACCATAAGAATTGTCCAATTATTAGAAGCTGCCAAACTGCGGAAATTAGGCGCAGACCACATTATGAAACTTGTCATGGTAGAAGGGATCGTTGTCCGCTCGACCCCAGTTCGTCCAATGGTAATGCAAGCTGCCTTCAAATGCAAAGGATGCGGAGAAATATCATATATAAACCAGACGGGAGAATTCTTAAAGGCACCCTTCGAATGCTCCAACCCTGCATGTAAAAGAAAAGGCCCATATGAATTCGTTCAAGAAGAATCTAAGTTCATAGACTCTCAAGACCTGAGAGTTCAAGAGAGACCAGAAGACTTACCGCCAGGACAGCTTCCCAGAACGTTACACGTAAAAATCGTGGGAAGTGAAGTGGTTGATGTAGCAAGACCTGGCGATCATGTTTCAATAGTTGGAATAGTTCGCGCTTTTGCCCCCACGCTTCCGCGAGTTGGAAAACTCAGAGTTTTTGTTCTGCATGTGGATGCCAATTCAATTGAAGTTTTGGGTAAAGAGCCAGAAACGGCGCTTCCATCACCAGAGGAAGAAGAGAAAATTCTAGAATTCGCAAAAGACCCTTGGATTCACCGAAAGATCGTCACTTCAATTGCTCCCTCAATATACGGATATGAAACCATAAAGGAGGCCATAATGTATCTCCTCTTCGGCGGTGTCTCCAAAATTCTGCCCGACATAGCGATAAGAGGGGAGTTGAACTCTCTATTGGTGGGGGATCCTGGAACAGCAAAGTCGCAGCTACTGCAGTATGTAGCGCGAGTTGCACCGCGCGGATTGTACACTTCTGGACGTGGCACCACTGCTGCGGGCTTAACGGCTGCCGTCGTACGTGAGAAAGGTGGTGGAATGAGCCTCGAAGCTGGAGCTTTAGTGTTAGCTGACAAGGGAATCGCATGTATTGACGAAATGGATAAAATGCGTCCTGAAGATAGAGTTGCCATTCACGAAGCGATGGAACAACACACGGTTTCAGTTGCAAAGGGAGGCATTGTTGCAACACTTAATGCAAGAACTGCTATACTAGCAGCTGCAAACCCGTCGTTGGGAAGATATGAGCCGCATCGCACAGTGACCGAAAACATCTCATTGCCTGTAACAATACTTTCAAGATTCGATTTGATTTTCGTTTTAAGGGATACTCCAAACAAGGAAACGGACAGTAAAATGTCGGAGCACATTCTTGAACTACATAAGAAAGGATCAAGTCCTACAGAGCCTCCACTCTCTCTGGAGCTTCTCAGAAAGTACATAAGCTATTCCAAAGGCATTAGACCTGTATTAACTCAGGGAGCACTACAGCGACTGAACGACTTCTACTTAGCAATGCGATCTGCAAGCGAGGCGGAAGGCTCACCGGTGGCAATAACTGCACGCCAACTTGAATCTCTTGTGCGCATCGCTGAAGCACGAGGCCGTGCAGCCCTCAGAAAAGAGGTTACAGAGGAAGATGCTGAAGCAGCCATTGCCATAATGAAGAAATCTCTCGAAGAAGTCGGGATAGATATGTCCTCGTACAAAATAGACATAGACCTCATAATGACTGGAAAGCCCAAGAGTGTGAGAGATAAACTGCAGACTATCCTTTCAACGCTAATGGAAATGGAGAAAGATACAGGAATAGTTGAAAAGACGGTACTTCTGAATGAACTAGAAACGAAATACAAGGTTTCAAGAGGAGAAGCAGAACGGTTGATTGGACAATTACTGCGCGAAGGGACAATCTACGAGCCTAGAGAGGGTTACCTAAAGAAGACGTAAACGTTAATGAAGACTCCTTTAGAAAAAGAAGATGCTGTTATTGAGCAGCTTCGATATTGGCTTCTTTGTAGTACTGAGCGTTTGAAGTAAAGGCAGTGATACCGACAGGTAGACCAACATCGTTTAATGCTATACTGTCAGGGTTCATTACATATATGACAATTGTCCAGCCAGATTTTAATGTTACATCGTCATCAGCCTGCCGAAATGACCGTGTAGAACCTTGAATAGTAATGTCGAAACTTAAGCCACTAATGTCAGAAGGGGTAACCTCCAGATCATCTGAAACAGTCACGTTGTTTGTCCTCCAGTAATAGACGTTTGTCCATGCGCATTCTTGTCCGCGCACTGACATTTTATCAAGAACAACGTCTTTTCCACCTGTGTTCACAATGACTATTGCAGCCTCAGCCCATGAACCTGTGGTATTGTACCAAACGTGTTGTTTGCTTAAAAACAAAGACTCCTCCTGTACCCTTGTTGTTGTGACGTTTATTGCGTAAAATGTTACGACCGTTGCAAGAAGAACTGAAACAACTAGCAAGATAAGTGTTGTTACTACGGTGCTCAAAGCTTTCTTGTTTCTTGATGGATGCATGCATTCATCTCCTACGTTGTGTTTAGGCTAGATAGGAAACGGACATGAAAAATAAGACGGTTTGTATGTCATAAACCGTAAGCAATCTATCAGTCATTATTCACGTGCAAAATTAGAAGTCAAAAACATACGGAAATATTCAGGATTAAGTTCTTGCAAAATGATTTCGCATTTCAAATAATGTTAAAAACGTACTCGTCGCTAATATCTGACCATCGAGCAGTGAGTAACTGATGAAAGAGATAATGGTTGTTGCTGGCACGCGCCCAGAGATCATAAAGATGGCACCAGTAATCAGGGCTTTACGCAAAAACAGAATCCCATCCATCTTTGTCTACTGCGGTCAGCATTACGATTACAATATGTCTCAGCAATTTGTTGAACACCTTGAGCTTCCTGTGCCTGATTACAGGTTTAGAGTAAAAACGCGTTCGCAGGGAACACAGACCGCGCGAATCATAATTCACATGGAAAAATTACTTAGCAAGACCTCGCCAGAAGTTGTCTTGATAGAAGGCGACACGAATGGCGTGCTGGCAACTGCCCTAGCAGCAGTCAAACTTGGAATACCAGTGGGGCACGTAGAGGCAGGATTGAGAAGTTTCGACCTGCGAATGCCAGAAGAACATAACAGGCGTCTAACAGATCACATATCAACATATCTTTTCGCACCAACAAAAGACGCCGAGCAGAACCTAAAAACAGAACACGTATGGGGAAAAATTTACGTAACTGGAAACACTGCCATTGACGCAGTAAACCAACACTTGCCCATCGCAGAAAGAAAATCAAAGATACTAGACAAAATTCACTTCAAAAAATTCGCGTTGGCAACGGCTCATAGAGCTGAAAATGTAGACGACGGCACAGTTCTCAGAAACTTCATGAAAGCTTTCGCAGAAGCTCCAATACCAGTTGTCTATCCAATGCATCCCCGCACAAGAAAACGACTGCGAAAAAGCAGAATTGGCACAAAAATCGAGCGATCTGGAAACTTACAGATCCTACCCCCCCTGGGATATTTGGACTTTCTAGTTTTGATGAAGAACTGTGAAATGGTAGTGACTGATTCTGGAGGAATACAGGAAGAGGTGACAGCACCATGCATTCGAAAGCCAGTTCTAGTCATCCGTCTTTCCACAGAAAGACCTGAAGCAGTCAAATCTGGCTTTGCCAAGGTTGTTGGTGTAGAGAAGAAAGAAATAGTGGAAGCTATGAAAAGAACATTGGAAGACCACAAAGAGTTGCCTAGAAAATCTCCTTATGGCAATGGAGATGCCGCCGAAAAAATCGTCAAAACAATAAAGGAAGAATCATCTTTCTAGCGCTTTTTACGAGATGTACGTTACTTTTTTGTCTTCTTCTTTCCGCGTTTCCTCAGCCTGCAATGCTCTTTTTTCTTCAATTCTCTGGAGTCGAGTAACCATCTTGTCGGTTTTTGCAATCTCTTCATCTAGTCCGCTTAAATCCACATCAAAAGCAAACAGTTCTTTCAACACCTCCAAAACACTCTTAGCAGCATTCGGATCAGGCAGATACCCACGGGTTTCACTCAGAAGGCAGAGTGCGTCAATCTTCTTAAGATGAGCTAGACCCAAAATCAAACCCGCTGTCCCAACAATAGGACTTCTCATCGGGCTAAGCATTGCCTTAGCCTGCAGAGCTTTGTTCAATAATTCACCATCAGTTGCCGCGGCAATAACTTTGGGCTTATCTTTTGCCTCCATCCGATAACCGCCTATTGTAACAATTGTTTTTACATTGAACCGTTTGGCGAAATCTAATATGCAATCAGAAATTTCGTATTGACCCTCAATGGTTTGTGCTTGGCTGTCGCCTGTGAGAAATATCAAATCGTTCTTTCCGCCTTTGTTCTTCAAATAGTAAAATGTTCCGCGCAGAAGTCTGACGCTTCCTTTCTTACCAACAAGCACAAAATAGGGAAAGTGTGGTGAATAAAGGTAAGCGAACTTTTCTGCCTTAAGTTGTCTTATCAAATAGCGGATAGCTATTTTACCTACAAGTCCCAGTCCGGGGAAGCCTTCAATCAGAATGGGGTTGCTCAACTCAACTTTGAAGAATTCTTTGATGAAAGTTTTCTTCACTCTGTTGAGCGCTCCCTCTTCATGGCCATCCGATATTTGAGATATTTGTCGTCAGGCGAAAATTTCGGTGGATGTGGGGCTCGAACTTTTCCGCCGCAATGAGGGCATTCATTCTCTTGCAAAGTGTATTTCGAACACTTGTCACATTTTCTCAGAAGCCAAACCACTATTTCTCCCTTCTGAACGTTCCCTCGCCGCCAGCTTTAGCGACATTTGAAACGATGTTCTGGGAAACTCTTTGGAAAATTTCTTCCGCATTCTTGTAGTTTTCCGCCATTACTTCGATATAGTATTTGGGTGCAGCAACAACATAAAAGCGGATTTTTGTCTCCCGCGATTTTTCATTTTTTTTAGCGTTTAAAAAGGCTTCTCTGATAATTTTCACTCCATTCGGTTTTCCACAACGGAGCTCGATGACGCCTTTCACTTTAACCAGTGGAACGTTAATCCTCTCTTTTGCAACTTCGGCGATAGCAACAGCAATGTTCTCAGGCACACCAATCTTTGTTAGAACTTCAGTGTCTTCCCTCAAGACTTTTTCAAAAGCCTCGTATAAACCAATTTCTTTTTCCATTGGCACTGCTGCTTTTTCATAAACTTCTTCCAGTGACAGCCCAGTTTTCTCAGCGACGCTGCGAAGTAAAGCCTCGGCTTTTCTCTCTTTCTTCCAAGACATTATTTTCTCGATTCTCTCTCTTTTTGTAACTCTCCTAAGCGACAAGTCTATGTGACCTTTTTCCGTGTCCACACGCAAAACTTTTAGAACGAGCTTCTGTCCTTCACGAACAAAATCACGAATGTTTCGAATCCAAGAAGAGGAAATTTCAGAAACATGCAACAGTCCTTTCTTGCCGTATTCGTCCAGATTCACGTAAGCACCATAATCAGTAACAGTTTCTACTGTGCCTATTGCCAAATCGCCAGCTTCAGGCCATTCCTCTTTTCTAACTGCCATTATGGCGTTCATCTCTATTCGAAAGATGCCACTATTTCGCCTTTAATTTTGGCTTTTCCGCCAGAAGGCTCTGCTAATTCAGCTGCACAGACATTGCAGTTGACCTTGTTTACCGCGTTGCTGAACACTATTTGTTCATTGCCGCACTTCGGACATTTCACTCTGATGAAGCTGCTTCTCTGCCTTGGAATTAGGTTTTCCCATTCAGACATACATCAACCTCCGTTTCATGCAATTACCAATTTTCGCAGTCGTATGCCATCTTTATGTCTCATATGACCGCAGATTTTACATTTTAGTCGCAGAGTTTGCTTCTTTGTAGTCTTTGCGAATTCTCTTTGAAGAGAATATTTCTGTCCACCGTAGCCTTTCTTCTCACGTTCATGGCGTCGCGCACCTTTAGCCAAGGCTCTTGGTTTTCCTGGCTTGTAAAGTGTGACTGCATGAGCCTGATGTTGTTTGCACTTTGGACAATAGGTTTTGACTTCTTTAGGAACATCCAATGTGACCACCCATCAACTTTGCATAAAGAAAACACACGTACTCTTATACTTTTTCACCAACGTGTCTGAACATTTATCAGCCTCCTAGAGAACCGTAGACTCTTGTGGGTTTGTGCAGGAATTAGTTGTCAACAAGCATCGCTTATTAGATAGTTTCATATAATTAGGACTAAATCACAAGCGACGGATCCACCGATGCAAAACAATGTAACCAAAAGAGTCAAAATCGTTCTGTTGAAAACGTTTCCACTCATTTCCTTCATCATCCCAATGATTCTGTTATACTTGCTGTTTCCAGCATCCTTTGAAACAACGTGGAAGGGCAGAACATACTACCTTCTTTTCCTGTGGGTGGTCATGCTTGAGGTTATTCTGAACTGGAATGATTTGACAGAAGGAACCGTCTTTAAGAAGACACCAAGGACACTTGTTTACGTTCTAGCTCTCGTTGCTCCTACAGTCTACGTGGTTATCGCCAATTTCGGCGGTTTGAACACGGCGATCTTGAATCTGGTTGAGCAATATGGGATGATATTACCGTGGGCAGATTGCATGCCCCTTTCAACCGAATATCTCGTCTTTGCATTGTTGTTTGCGATCATAGCAGTGCTGGGATATGGAGTCAAGGGGCTAAATGCGTTCTTACTCTCCACCGCATTTCTCGGGGTTCTTGGAGTGGTATACACATTAGACAATGTTTACCCCTATGGAGAATTCACCCCGTTCCAGATCGTTGTGCCTACGACTGCGACACTTGCAGCGGGAGTGCTTAATATGATGGGATACAACACTATTCTGAGAAGCGGCTCACAGGGCATGCCTACGTTGATTGCCAACGACTCGACTGGAGCATGGGGGGCACAGATCGCTTGGCCGTGTGCTGGTGTGGACAGTCTTCTGATATACACTATTACAGTTCTGTTGTTCTTGAGAAAAAGCGCTTTTCCATGGAAGACAAGATTGGTTTACTTCGTAGTCGGAGCAGCAGTAACATACTCAATCAACATAATGAGAATAGTGGCAATTTTCGTTATTGGAGTAAGCAGCGGCAATGCAGGCGCATACGCTTTTCATGATTATTATGGGCAACTGTACTCAATCATATGGATCGTGACATATCCACTAATAATGATCGGAACTCAGACACTATGGGAAAAACTCCGAGTGAAAGAGAAGCAATGAACGGCAACTTCTATGCGTAGCTTCAGCAAATCTTTCCAAAAAGAGGAACCTGCCAATTCAGGCTTTAACTGATTTCAACTTTCTCAGCTAAGCCCTGCTTGACCAGAAGTTGCGCGTTTCCCGGCGGCAAAGATGACATGTCTTCAATATTGAAAGGTCCGTAGGAGTTCATGTCCTCGCCGATTATTGCAGGGACATCCTTTAAGAAACGTAGAACAATGAATCCGCGTTCTTGTTCAGTTGAGATCGGCGACAAATGTCCCCGAAGAAGATTCTTGGCAAAGGTTTGGTAGGAATCCGCGAAGGACGAGAAGCTTGTACATAGTTTTCCTTCTTCAATTGTCAGCGTACTTGACGGCAACCTTTCACCTTTGGCCATTGTTTCAAGTAGCTTCTTGTAGCGCGTTTGGACAAGTTCACGGAGCATGCGTCTCACGTTTCGCAGTTCGGTTTTCAGAAGCTGCGCCTTGACTGTTCTTTTGTCAATCATGCGTCCTTCTTCTCTAAGAGTTTTCATGTAATCGGCGATTTCAGAGTAGAAACCAGATGGAAGACTTGCCAATTCGCTGCTCTGAAGCTCTTGTCTCCACAACTCGTAAAGTCTGCTATACATTCTACTCTATGGCCTCCGCTCTTCCCTTACAAACAAGTAGCACTGCCGCGGCGGTGGGCAACTCGACTTTTTGATTTCTGTAGGGACCAAATGTTTCATCTCCGAGGGTGAACTTGGGCGCGCTGGAGACAAAGACAGATGCAGTCCCCTTTTTAAAAGCTACCGCGTTTCTGAACGGATCAAAACTGTCAATGGCTTGAAGGGAGAACTCCACTTTTCTAAGGCCAGTTTTGCCATGCAACGTGTCAGCCAGCCTGATTAAGCGATGAATATCCGTGGTGACTACGGTGTCTATTTTGGCGGATTGGGAAGCCACACAGAAATCAATGATCTTCTCCCATGTTTTAGATCCAACACCCTTAACCGCGCTCCAAGGGATCAAACGATTCTGATCTTTCAGAAAATCATTCTTGCTTTTCAATATGCTATCTATTACGTTCTTAGTCACCCCCAAATTCCTGTAGTCTCCTTGTTGCGCGTTAAGCATAAAATCGTGTGTGCATTTAGCGATCCTCTTACGCCAGCCCAAATCGGGAAGCATTGAATCTTTCACAGCGCCTCCAACGTTGAGCTTTCGATTTAAGCCTTGAAGAACCGAATCAAAGCCAAGACCGCAGGCGTAGTCGACGATTTCTCTTCGGGCAACAGAATCAAGCGTTTTTATTGTTTCGCTTTCAACATGGACGTGGTAGCCGCGGTGTCCAGAAAAAAACAGGCGAGTGTTCTTCTCAGAGAGTCCGAAGTCATTGGCCAATATATTCAATAGTTTGATTGTCTCCGTTTTTGCTGACTCAAGACAGAGTTCGCAGGGCCAAGTGTTTGCATCGAATTTTTCGCCTCCGCAGGCCGGGCAGGTCTCAGGGGTTATGCCTTTTCCAGAAAAACCGCATTTGCCGCAAGTCCAGTCATCATGAATCTTGTCGCAACTGGTGGGGATGTGGTCAGCGTCAATGTCAAAAACCAAGTCTGCACCCAGCCAGCCTTTTCTTTCCATCTCAGCTTCTGGGTCATCATAATACGCACATGAGGAATACGCGTCTCGTGGAACAAAGTCGCAAAGGAAAGATGTCAGCTCTCCAGCGTCTCTGAAACTCTTGTGGCGAAGCATCCATCCCTCAAACGATGCGAAGCCAAATTCGTGTTTTTCGATTAGTGGAAAATTCTCATCTAGAGAAAAGTCTCGGTAGTATTCTTGAAATGCGTTTTTCACAAAAGTGACTGATTTCAAATTTGCTCAATCTAAAGTCTGAGCCGAAATGTAAAAAGGGTTTGGTTCTGGGATAAGTGAAATTAACGTTTACGTTGTGAGTGTTTGCTTTACTTCAAAGCCATACTGTGCTACAGGCTGGTTGTCGATTTATACTTTCTACGCATCTAAGAGACAGATAGATAGTCGTAATGATTCTGTGTCATATTTTGCTGATCGAAGATAGAAAACCCAGTTGTAAACCTATTAACATTGAACACCCTCTCAAGTACAGGAGAAAGGCACACCCACAGATCATGGCAGGGGATTTCGAATTCTTTAGAATCTCGATCAATGTCAACAAGGCATGTCTGAACATTGAGGGAAATATTCGTTTTTTGGTCTGGTGAAGAAAAACAGGCATGGATCTGCCGTAGCGAAGATTCTTCAGCAATAGTTTTCTAAGTGACTCATTTTCGTAATGATAGATTTCGGATTTGCAAAGGGTCTCTTTAACATTCATTTTCTTCAGTTTCTCATATAGATCGTAGTCTTCTCCCCATAGCAAGGCAGTGTCAAACATTCCGGCGCGTAATATCAGTTCTTTGACGAAGAAGCGTGGTTCACCGTGGAATAGGTTTATTCTAGTTCCATATGTTTGTTCGATTTCTTCATAGTAGTTTTTCCAAGTTGCAGAGCAAGAACTCCAGAACCCTTTTCCGACGAAAATTTCTGGGATTCTAGCCATTCCAGCTTTTTCATTTGTACACTTAGTGACACATTCTTTAACAAGAGAGCGTGATAAAGTCTGATCTGAATCTAGAAATAGCAGGTATTTACCAGTTGAGTTGGCTATTCCCATGTTTCTCGCCGTGGCTGGGTTGCATTTTTGTTGTATTACGTTGGCTCCGAGTTTCTTCGCTATTTCCAAGGTGTGATCATTGCTGAAGCCGTCAACGATTATGATTTCGTAGTAAGGATAAGGTTGATCTTTGATGCTTTGGAGGCATGCCATTAAGGTTTTTTCAGAGTTGTACGTAGGTATTATTATTGACACTTTGGATTTCTCCTGATTCGTATCCATTAATGCATACCTGCCCCACTCAAGGACTCAAGTAAGTGGCACGGAAGTGACTTCCACGTTGTCGATGTAAGCAACATTTTCAACGCCGTCAAAATCGTAGTTCACAAACTCCAAAATAAAAGAGTTCGGTAAGAAAGCATCGAACATTTGTTGCCATTTAGTGCTCAAGTCACAAGTAAAGTTTCCTTCGTGGGAAGTCAGTTGGACAGTGCAAGCGTAGTTTTCGTAAACTCCGTTGGGAGTTGTGAAAACGAGGGATTGGTTTCGGTAGATGTTGGAGATGAAAACTGCGAAAGTATCATTTAATGGTGGTTTGTTGTTGAAGCCTTCAGTGGCGTTTAAGCAGAATGAAAGAGTGACGTCTGAGTTGTTGGAGACGAAGACTTCGCGACTAATCTTGTTTGCATATTTCCATTCTGATGGTGTATACACTGCTTTGGCTGTTATTCTTAGACTCTTTGCGCCGTCATGATCGCTATCTGTCGTTGTGTTCGTATTTCCTACGCCATTTCCGTCAGTGCCAACATGCCATCCATTTTCATTCCAAAGAGTGTGCTCAAAATCATCTGAGAAAACCACGTTAGGGTGAGTATACTCAAGTTGGAAGAGATAGGAGTTGCCGAAATTTTTCACCAGTCTGAAGTTGGGATTGCCGAGAAACAAGGTTGGATTCCATTTGTATCTTTCAAACCACCAATATGCGGCGTCAGAACCTACGTAAACATGAGAAATAGACAGATTAAACATTAGATCATATGCAGTTTCGTTCAATACATTGTTTTGAATTAGATTAATCAAGGTCTGATAAGAGCGAGTGAATCCACTTGCTGAATATGGAAAAACGATTCTATGATGGGAAACTGAAGGAATGAACAAACCAGGTTCATAAGGACTGACAAGAATAACAGAGTTAGAAGACACGTTTTCTTTCATCCATTCTATCAAAGCATAATCATCTTGGGTAGTGACTGCAAACGATCTGTAGGAGCTATTGAGAATTGCGCAGTCCTCAGTTGCACGATAGTATAAGAAGGGAATTGTTGTAGATGCAAGAAGTGTGACAGCCAACAAGAAAGTTATGAGGAGATTCTTGGAAAAAGCCTTGAACAACTTCGTTAGGCTACAGTTTTGAAGGAATTTTAGAAGTTTGAAGTAGAAAACCGCTATGAGAATGTTTACTGAAATCATAAGGATTATGCCTTGATGTCCCCACGATATTATCTCAAAATCTCTTGAGAGGAAAAAGGAGATGAATGACAGAATATTAGCACTAAGGAAAATTGCTCCTGCAAAAGCCACCGTGGGCTTCACATCTTTGTAGTTCTTTGTTTTCCAAAGTAATATCGCGAGCCCACCAATTATGAATAGCATCAGCAAACGAAGCAGAAAGTGGGGAGACAGATTTTCAAATGCCCATGTCAAGGCTTGTGCCACAATGAATTGTTGTTGCGGATAACTCACAAAATCCGTAGGGACTCCGATGTTGTGTCCTGGATATCCGTAAAAGGCGAAGAACCTAAACAAGAAGGGGCTCAAAGGAAGTAAACTAACAGAAATAATGAGAAGGCACTCAAGGAACTTGCGGCGTATAAGACAATGTTTTTGAATAAGCCAGAAAACTACGACAAATAAAGCGATGACAATTAGAGTTTGAAGATATGAAATGATGAGTGCACCTCCATAGCCGAAAAGCAAACCTAACGCTACAAGTTCAGCAAAGTTACTTTTTCCTTGAGTGCGAAGCAGGGAGAAAAACAATCCTAGGTTGACAAGAAACAGAGGAAAACCAACAAGGAAAGGGTTTCCTCCCCAACTGACAAAAAGAGGCCAGCTAGAAATGAAAGTGAAAATGAAACTTAAGCCTAGGTAATAGGTTCGAGAAGAACTAAGTTTCTTGCCCAAAAAATATGCGCCCAACACGGAGAGCGCCTTAAAGAAGATAGTTATGTAAAACACAGCCTTGGGGACTTCGATATTCAAAATATAATAGGCGAAGGCAAAAATCACATGAGAACCCTGTGGATAAATTATTCCTTCGCCCACATAAGGCTGCAAAGTCAGTGGTATGTGACCATTCTCTAAAATAACCTCAACTTTAAGGGAATGTGCAGATTCATCAAAAGCACTGCCGAAGACAAGAGTAGAAGAAGAACTGAGGTCAATGAAGAGGAAAAGGGCAACCATTGCAAAAACAAACAGGCAATCGAAAATCATCCACTTCTTTTCAGTCAAAAAGGTCTTGACCTTGTCGAGTTTTGTTAACTGGCCTATAGCTTTAGAGTGAACAAAAAAGGAGAAAACAAAACCAAATAATGGAATTGCAAAAACTATGACCTTGTTAAAGAGACCAACGGGAAATATGGCAAATAGATAAAGAATTGCTCCGCCCAAGTAGATATCAAGGATCAGAATCTGCAGGAAATCCAAATCCGAGAACAAAGTGCGCTTTCGCAGAAAAACAATCCTGAGAGGTTCACCACTCAGCGCCAAAGCAAACATGAAAAAAATCAGTTGCAGTAGCAAGAGCATCATATATTTTCCCTTATAGTTTTTACACAATAGATGCTCTTAAAAGGTTAGCGTCGATGTCTCTCAGATAACCCGCTCAGAAAACAACATCTGACTATACACCGTCTTAACCAAAGAAGAGAGTAAGGCTAAAGGATATGAGAAAACTATAAAGATGGTGATTAAACATTTCGGAATGGAGAAGAATGAAAATAGTCGTCTACACTGAATATTTTCCGCCTAAACTCGGTAGCGACAGAAGAATATTTGAAATCATGAAAAAATTATCTCATAAACATGAAATCCATTTCATTGTTTTTCCTCCATTTCGAATGTTACTTGCCGAAAACCAGAAAGACAAGAAAATACTCCGTTTTCACGTTGGAAATAGAACGACAGTAACCAATCATGAAGGAATAAGTGGGCACTTCATGAATTTGTCGTCTAAAACAGCCCGTGTTTGGCAGAAATCACTGATACCGGCTTACATTCTGACCTGCTTATCAGTTTTCATAAACTCGCTGAAAACTCTCCGAAAAATAAATCCAGACATCATCGTGTTAAACTATCCAAGCCCTTACACTGGTCTACTGGGGTTCTTAGAGGGAAAACTTTTAAGAAAAACCGTCGTGTTGGACTTCAACGATTTAATAGCACAGTACAGCATCAATCTGCTAAACCTTAACGAAAAAGGTTTGATGGCGAAAATGCTCATTTTTGTCCAGAACTACATCGCCAGAAACGCGCAACTGGTGGTAGTACCCACCTCCTACATTAAAAAACACGCCAAGTCTCTAGGCATATCTGAAAAGAGATTAGTAGAGATATCTAATGGCGTTGATACACAAGAATTCAGCCCAGACAAATACAACATCACAGAAACGAAGAACACGCTAAACGTCAATGCAAAGCATCTCTGCGTCTACTGTGGACGGTTAGACGGATGGGCTGGAACAAAAATAATAACAAAACTTTGCGAAGCGGCAAAAACAAAAGAAGTAACTGCTAAATTCGCACTTGCTGGAAGCGGAGCAATGAAAGTTGGTTCTAAAGAGAACGTGATTTTCTTGGGAGAGATCAACTACGAGAAAGTGCCTGCTCTGTTGGCAATTGCAGACGTCGTTCTTGTTCCATTTCCCAAAAACGAAGTCTCTCACGCAGCAAGCCCACTGAAGCTCTTTGAAGGAATGGCAATGCAGAAACCGGTGATCGCAAGCAAAGTAGCTGGAGTTGAAGAGGTGATCGTAGATGGAGAGAACGGGTTTTTGGCGGATTCAGATAGCGTTGAAGATTGGCTTGAAAAAGTGCGGGCAATATTGGAATCTGAAGAAAAGGCAAAACAAGTAGGTGAGAATGCAAGGCGAGCAGTCATAGAAAAGTTTGACTGGAAACTCCTTGCCAAGCAATACGAAGAAGTTTTAAACCGCAAAACCACCCAGTTCAAACAGCAAGCATAGACAATGAGCATGGAAGCAAGGGAGAGAAGAAGTGAATATTACTCAAGTCGTAGCACGTTTTCCTCCAGCAATCGGCGGCATGGAAGAGCATGTTCACCAAATCTCACTTGAACTCTCGAAACGTGGACACAAAGTATCAGTAATAACGTCAAACGAAGTCGATGGCAAAACCTCCGCCGTGCAAGAAGAGACCGTGCAGGGAATACGTGTTTACCGACATCCTCTGTTCATGTCTAAACTGTTGCGAGAATATTGGTTCATACCCGGCGTTTTCAAATCATTCCAGAAAATTGGAGCAGACGTAGTTCACGTGCACGGCTACCGCTGCCTAAGTTCCTTTACGGCAATTTCACTCGCACACTTCAAGCATACCCCAGCCATATTCACTCCACATGGGATCTATCCTCCAAAATCTTTCAGCAACGCGCTGATAAAACTGTCATTTGACCGCACCCTCGGTCGACTAATGCTTGATTTCGCTGATGGAATAATAGCGTTGAGCGAGCATAACAGGCACTTACTTCTGCAGATGGGCGCATCAGCTGACAAGATAGTGATCGTTCCGAACGGTGTCAACGTTGAAACATACAGGAGTCTTCAGAAAAGCACGAAAACTCTCAAAGAGTTAGATTCCCAAGGTCCAATCTTGATTTATGTAGGCAGGATAGACTGGAACAAACGGGTTGAAAAGATCATTGAATCAATGCCCAGAATTCTTAAGGATTTTCCTTCAGCAAAACTGGTTATTGTTGGTCCTGATTATGCGAACTACTCAAGTGTACTTGCAAGTTTAGCGAAGAAGCTAGATGTTGAACGTTCACTGGTTATGACAGGCAAGGTTTCAACTGAGCGACTACTGGAGTTTTACTCTGTTGCTGACGCGTTCATAATGCCGTCTTCTTACGAAGGATTTGGTTTAAGCATGCTTGAAGCTATGATTTGCAGGATACCAGTAATTGTGTCTCCAGCTGGGGGACCGAAAGACATCTTGAGTCATGGAGTGAATTCTTGGTTTCTGGAAGAAGCCACGCCTGAGGAGATTTCTGAATCTGTTTTTTCAGTGTTGACCGACTGGCAATTGAGAGAGAAAATTGTGAAGAACGCTTTTGAACTGGTCAAAGCAAAGTACACTTGGGAGAAAGTTGTCGACGAGTTGGAGAAGAACTACGCAGAACTGGCTAAGATGCAATGATGTGACGCGTCTGGGAAAGAAGAGTTTGTTTCTTGTTCCTGGCGACTATTTCTTGCCTAAACCTACCTTCAAGATGTAGGAAAGGAATTCTCTGATTTCATTTTGAGAAAGTTTCGATTTACCTTTCTTCCTATTTACGAAAACCATCGGGACTTCTCTCACGTCAAATCTCTTCTTACAAGCCTGCCTTATGGTTTCTATCTGTATCTCATACGTTTCGCTGTGCAAGTCACCAATCATTCTTCTGACTAGAACCGTTGAATAACAACGCAAGCCACTTGTATAATCGCGTATCCCTGCACCGATTAAAAGGGAAGACATCAGATTAGCTACTCGACTAATTGCCAAACGGAATACGCTCCAATTAATTGCGCCACCGCCGTAGCAGTATCTGCTTCCTATGGCAATGCCTTTTCCCTCTATTGCAGCATTAATGACGCGGGGGACATCTTTGGGGTTGTGTGAGTAATCAGCATCCATTGTGACTATGTATTTGGGAGGATTTTTGAGTGACAGGAATATTTTGAACCCGTCGGTTATTGCTGTGCCGAGACCGAATTTTCCAGGTCTCACAGAAATCATGATGTTGTCATACTTCTTTTGCAAACTTCTAACCTTATTGGCTGTTCCATCAGGGCTAGAATCGTCTATCACTAGAATTGAGGATTTTAGGTTCAATCCTTCAATTTCGTTGACTAGTTTATCGATGTTTGCTGCCTCGCAATATGTAGGAAGGATTATGCCAACCTCGGATTTGATGTCGAGGTTTCCTTCTACTGACCGAAAACTCATTTTGCTGGGGTCACCTTTCCAGAGATAGTGTTGAGTTAATCAAGTATTTACTATATAAAGTCTACCGTTAAACAGCGCAGGTTCAGATTTTGTTTCCCGTTGACGTGAGTTTTCTTCGGTAGTAACCTAAGGGGTGACGTATCTTTTGGCATAGTGGCTCTGGGTTAATGCAGACGCCGTGAGTTTTGAGTGTTTCACATTTTGGGGTGGTGTATCGTGTTCTTGAGCCTCTTTCGCCTGCTATGTGTTCAACTTGGTATCGGGTCATTCGCTCGTTGAAGTCTGAGATGTTTTTGAACAGGTCAATCACGTTTTCTGGCGTCATACCGATGTTTATGAGGAATGAGGTTAATGCGAATCTGCCAACGTGTGAAAGATGCCGTCCTGAGGAGAAGGCGCGGTACAGGGAATCTATGCATGGCGGGAAAGCTGTTTGCACTATCTCTTTTGGGAAACCTTCCGTTTCAGTTTTGCTGATTCTTTCTGCTGACAATTTCTTGGCTTTTCCCACCATCTCTGCTATTTGGGCTGGCAGTTTTGGCAGTTCTTTCACTTCTAAACGTTTTTCGACGTGACGGCGAACTTCCTCGCTTAGCAGTCTTGCAGTCTCATCTTTTCCCAGATAGACTTTTCCATCTGACATGGTGCGGTTGACAAGCTTCCATTTCTTTTCGCGCAGGTGTGTTGTGTTTCGAAGATAGTCAACGAAATCCGTCAAGAACCTGTAGGGCATGTTGAGTGTGTTGTTCAGTTCAAGTTTCCATCCGAAATTCTGCGCAAATTCAAGAATCTTGTTTTCAGGCTCTTCCTTTAGATCTTGGTATGCTTGTTTTGCTTCTGCCAGAGCATATCTTTTTTTTATAAATTGGTCTTCGGTTGCGGCGGTTAGCATTATTGCCACGGGAAAAGACATTATTTCAACATCGACGTCATTCTGTGGGTTTCGGCTCACAATGGTGTAAAGTATTGCTTCTTCTAGTCTTTCTTCAGCACGTTTAAGAATATTGTCCAAACCGGGACTTGTTAGGTCTTGGATTTTCAGGTCAGGCATTTTCACATGTTTTGCTGCTGCTTTCAAGAAGGGGTATTTTGCATAGTCGTTTTTGGCGAAAACGGAAAAACCGTGCTGCATCATTTTTTTCTCGTTATTCTGTTTCGATTCGCGGTGCTAGGTAGAAGGTTAATTTGCCTTCTCTTGCTTGTTGAAAGTCTAGTCTTATAGGCATGTCAGACGAGAATTCTAATGTCGCAATGTCGGAGGTTGCAGCTGCTGTTTTTATGATTTCTGACAAGTAGCTTAGACTGAAGGTTGCTTTTGAAGGCTCTTTAGCTTCTAAGTCTAGGAGGGTGTCGCTGCCTTTCTGGATGGATATTATTGCGCCCATGAGGTCGCCGGCTGCGTTGAAAACTATTTTTTCAGGGTCTGCTTCAATCCGCACGTGGTCGCTCACGAGTTGGGCGTCTTCAATTGCTTGGCTTAAACCGTCGGTTGTGGCTTTAACTTTGACGTTGAAGGCTATTTTTGGTGTTGGTACTTCCTCTTCTGAGGCTTCGAGTGTGGGCATGGTGAAGTTTCGCGTGTATTTCCCAGTTATCTTGACCTGCAATTTTCCACTTTGGTCGTCGAGTGAAAGTTCAACGACTTCGTCTTTTCCTGCTCTTTTGAGCAGTTTCAACAATTCAGTTATGTTTATGCACATTTTTGCAGGTTCGGTGCATGTGTATTCCTCGAAGACTGTTTTGGGCCATTCAAAGTCAACCATGGCAACGCGTGACGGGTCCATTGCGCGGAGTTTTAGACCTTCAGGGTCGAGTTTGAATGTTGCTTCGTCTACGAGGATGGAGATTGATGTGATCATGTCTCTTATGAGTTTGGCATCTGCGACTTTGAGTTTAAACATGGTGATCTCCTTTCTATTGGATATGTTGGTTTGTTAAATAAAAGGTTTCACATATTAACTTTCAGCCTTAGAAAAAGAGAATTCTTTGATTGTCTGACTGTTGCGCGCGGGTGCCTAGACCCCCCCTATAAATAGAGGCTTGACTGGTTCTGTTGACTCTTCAGATGGTGGCTTGCGTTCTTGATCAGCGTTGTCCGCTTGTTCTCTCCATTCACTTTTAGACTACAAGCCTCAGATGGAGTTTTGCCATCTAACACGTCATAAGGTCGGA
>JADDYB010000068.1_pt1 | contig 30197 bp, 28 predicted proteins | sample 8641941 | NCBI WGS metagenome assembly JADDYB01 (sample SAMN16275377, study PRJNA637457) | freshwater sediment metagenome | isolation source: Lake Kineret sediment | place: Israel: Lake Kineret | collected 2013
GGTTACCGTCCGCGTCCGTTCCACCGGATGCATCGACGACGTGGATGATCGCTTCTGCACGTCTGAGCTCATCGAGGAACTCGTTCCCCAGCCCGCGGCCTTCATGCGCGCCGCGGACCAGCCCGGCGACGTCAATGAGCTCAATCGGGATGAAGCGGAACCCGTTACTGCACTTGCCACAGGTGACGCCGCCGATCGCCCGCTGGATCGCGTCCTCGGCACAGGGACAGCGCACTCGCACGTACCCCACGCCGATATTGGGCGAGACGGTGGTGAACGGATACGCGGCAATTTCCACATCGGCGAGCGTTGCAGCCTTGAAGAAGGTGGATTTACCCGAATTGGGCTTTCCCGCGATCGCAATGGTGATCATGTCGTTCCTCGCGCTTCAGTCTTCAACGGCGATCGTCTCTAACTGACTGACCACACTCCAGACTAAGGCCCGCGTATGTGCGGGGATATTTGGATTGGCCGTGAGGTCATCGAAGTCCGAGATCACCGAGGCCACGCGCACCGCCAGTGATTCCGTGCCATTGAGCAGCCTGTTCTTGAGCTCGCTCGTCGACTTCCGGATGTTCCGTGGTACCGTGGAATCGTCAATGATCTCCTCGAGCATCTCGGTACATCGCATCACAATCTCTTCCTTCTCTGACCGCGCCATACGCACCTCTCACCCCGCACTTCACCCGTAAGAAGACGATGAACGAGAAACAGGTAACCCTCCAAGAATATCTCACTACATTATTTCACGCGACCATAAAAATAAATACGTATCCACGTGTGGAGCGGCATGCGAGCACTTGACGAGGCGATCCGGGAAGGCTTAGCGTACGGGCAGCGGCCCGCGATCATCTTCATGCTCGGCGGGGTGAACGTGGGCAAGACGTACACGCTCACCGCCCTTGCGAATCTCGCGTATGGACGGGGGCTCAGGGTTGCGATCGTGGATACTGACGTGGGTCAGAGCTCGATCGGCCCGCCGTGCTGCATCGGTCTGGGAATACTGGAGCGGCCGATCGAGAAGCTCGCCGATGTGCCGCTGCACAGCCTTTATTTCGCCGGCAACACCTCGCCGCAGGGTGTCACCGGGGAGTGCATCCAGGGCGTCACGGCTGCGGTGGAGCGCGCGAAAGCAGAGAAGGCCGACGTAATCCTGGTTGACTCGACCGGCTGGATTGCGGGCGAGGCTGCGAAGCAGTTCAAGCTGGCCAAACTCGAGGCGCTCCAGCCCTCCGTGGTTATCGCCATCGCGGAGGGGGGCGAACTGGCCCATATTCTCCCGCATATCACGCACCGGGTCATCCTTGTAGCGCGATCACCTAACGCGCGGGTCCGACTGCGTGAGGAGCGCACGAGGGCGCGTGAAGCCGCGTACGACGCGTATTTCTGCGCTGCGGGTGATCGTGAGATACCGCTTACGCTCCTGGCCTGGCCCGCGGAAGCCGGGACCATCCTGGGACTCTACAGCGGTAGCGCTGAGCGTTCAGGCTCGTGTGAAGCTCATGAGAGCGAAATCCTGGGATTGGGCATCCTGCGGAAGGTGGAGTATGACCGGGGCATTACGGTCATCCACACGCCGGTTGCTTTTGAACAGGGCAGTGAGCGGTCGTTACGGTGGGTAAAACCCGGGCGGGTGAAGTTAGTATTCCGCGTGGGAGGGCGATTCAGTGAGGTGCCCGCCAACCAGTACCTGCCCTCAGAACCGCAACCCGCCGAGGATGCTGATGAACAGTGCTGCGGCAATGATGTCCGCGCTGGAGCCGGGATTTAGACCCGCGCGGACGAGCTCGGTGTCGAACGCCTCGAGCTCTTCACGGCTGCAACCCGTAGCGACCAGGTGCTTCGCCCGGTCCTGCACATACCTGCTCTTCTCCGGGCCAAATTTCAGGGTGATGAAGGTGTCCTCTTCAGCCGCGAGCAGCTGGAGATACGTGCGGGTGATCGCGTCATTGATACGCCTCTCTTGGGCATACTCGGTAACGAGCGTGGCGAACCGGAAGCTGCGCGTAAATCCACCCACCAATTCCCGTGAGATCAGATCATAGGACGCGGAGATGCTGAGGATCTCTGCAAGGGTAAGCTGCTTGTTCATGATCTCCTGCAGTGAGGCTTCATCCATCACGTCCAGCTCCGGGACGGTGCGTCGAACCTTCACCTTCGCCTTCGGGAATGCCCGGTAAACCTCGATCGCATCATCCACCGTGGTGTTCCTCATGATCCCCGCGGCACTTCGCTGGAGCTTCGGCTGCTCGATAGTAGGATACGCACCTGCCGCCATGGCTAACGGGATCATGAGCAGGAGCGCGCCGAAATGGGTGTTGCCGCCACGCTGCCATGCGAGGCTCGCTTCTACGCCCTTCCGCACCAACGCCCCCACGCCCGGTTCACCGGCACTCCCGCGTACTGCTGCCTCCCGGAAGACGGGATAGAGAGCAACTGCTGAGGCGAGGAAATGCTCGTAGCTCGTATCCCGGAAGTCATGAGTGCGATCCACATTACCCGGTTTCGGGTACGCGGAGACCTCAAGGAGCAGAGCCAGCTGCGCACTCCGCGCGATATCATCCGCGTTCATGCTCGTCAAATCGCTTTCGGGTCGCCGGAGCGACCGCTCAACACTGGGTGATTTGCTGCAGGGAAGTAAAAAGGGAATCGGTAACGTCGAAGTTCTTCACACCGCGTCTCGAATACTTTACGCGCTCGAGCAACGTGCTTGTCGGTTTCGCGGTCCTTCGTATCAGGGTAAGGTGAGAAATCCTGTATCTACGAGCCCCAGGAGGTAAAGGACGGCTATAAGCACCGGTTGATGCAGCAGGTAGATGGTGAGCGAATGCCGCCCTAAGAGGCTGATTCCGCGTATCACCGGGACGTGCGACCGGTCCCGCAGGTGAAACTTCCGCGTGTACTGTGGATAGAGCGAGTTACCCAGGAAGATGCCGATCAGCACCACACCAAACCACGGCAGCAGCGGGAAATAATCGAGCGAATGGTAATGCTCTGGCGTAAGACCCAGCCACAGCAGCCACGGATAGCCTACCGCTACCTGCTTCAGCACGATACCGAGCGCCAGGAGAAGGAGCCCGAGCATGAAATTGAATATCCTCAGCTGCAAGAGCGGATATGCCAGCAGAATCGCGAGCCCGATCAAGTGCAAAATGCCCCAGACTATCACGCCGTCCTCCAGAAAGAGCCAGGTAGTAAGGGTGATCACGAGCCCCCAGCCGAAGATCGTCAGGCCGCGTTTACCGTACTTGAGCGCCAGGTTCTGCTTCTGGCCTTCACGCGCCGCGCGCGAGTAACTGAGCGTGAGCGAGATACCGACCAGAAGCAGGAAGATCGTGGCGGTTGCGCGTGCAAGATAGAGCCAGAACCCTGCGTGCACATCCAGGGAGAGAACAGCGAGGTACTCGAGATCGTAGACGAGGTGAAACAGTCCCATCATGAGCAGCGCAACACCACGAATGAGATCGAGTTCCCAGAAGCGCTCGTTCAACTCAGGAGTCATACGTCCCCTCTGGCTGCAGCTTCCCCTGGCGAGCTCGGGCATGCCGGTAGCCCCGAGCGCCAGATCACTACCGGTCACGGCAAGCTAGTTCGGCGAGCTCATGCATCGCCTGGCTCGAGCCCTGGAGCGGCTTGATCGAGAGGTTGAACTTCCGTGCGAAGTTCTCGACCGTGTGTGCGTAGTCCTCGTCCTTCAGATCTGCATCGGTGAACCAGATCTTCACGACCCGGTGGTAATGGTTCTTCATCAGCTTGATGACGCGCTGCGTGTCTCCGGCCGCATACTGCTTCATCCGCCCGGCCATGATGGTGATCGTCGATTCGAGGATCACCTGCGGCTCCTGGATGATCGAGGCTCCGGCCGGCGTCATGAAGAAGGTACCAGCTTCCTCAGCCAGCAGCGCCTCCAACTTATCCCTGCCCAGCGCGATCTCGATGCAGTTGTTGAGGAGCGCGCCGTTCGGGCCCCGGGGGATGAGCACGGGCACGCGGGCCTCGTTGATGAGCCGCTCCAGATCGGCAGCCGAGCTGCCGCACAAGCCGTAGCCCAGAATGATCATCTCAGCCACGGCACTCAGGCGCTCGATGAGCGCTCTGAGCTCGATCAAGAGCGTCTGGGGATAGAGGTGCTGCTGCAGCTCGAACACCTTCACGATGATCGAGTCCCGTAGCGCACGCCCCTGGATCTCGTGCATGATCTTTGGAAGCGTGTTTGACCGCACGTTGAGCTCCTTGTCCTTCGCCAGCTCGCGTGAGAACCGCTCAATGACGCCGTGATAGTGCACGACCGTGACGGAATTCGCCGCGTCAGGCACGACGAAGAAGATGTCACGCACACCTGTTGCGCGGATCAGCTCGCGTATCTCGTTCCGTAAAATCTCGCAGGTAATGATACCGAGGTGCATGCATGCGTTCCTTGCTCGACCTACCCTACGTACGAGGTAAGAGAGCGGCTACGGGGTAATAAGGCTACGCTTCAGGCTCCAGGAGCTCGACGCCAAATTCCTTCTGGAGGAAGGCGAAGACATCCTCACGATTGATCCGGTGTCGCATCGGCACCTTCCGTTTCTGGATCTTCCGATCCTGGATCCGGTACCCGGGCCGCTTCAAGGCGACGCAGATATCCATGCCGAAGATGCCCACTGTCGGATCGTAGCGAATTCCGAAGTCCGTATGCTCCGCGACCCCGAACGAGAAATTGCCATAGGAATCGAACTGGCTCTTATAGAGCTTGTTCTCGATCTGGAAGCAGCGTTTCAGGAAATCGCGCGCGCGCGTCCCGCGCAAGGTCACTTTACAGCCGATCGGCTCGTGCTTCTTGATCCCGAATGGCTGAATGGTCTTCTTCGCCATGCGCTTGACCGATTTCTGCCCGACGAGCCCATCGAGGAGCTTCTCAGCCTTCGCCAACTTCTCGCCGCTCTCGCCGACGCCCATATTCACCACGACCTTCTCCACTTCGATCCGCCGCATTGGATTCTCTGTTTCTGTCATTTCCGCTTCTCCTCTTCCTTCTCGCTCTGCTAGCAGCCCGTTCAGGCTACGCGGCACTCAAGCCGGGCACCTCGATCTGCTGCTCGCCGACGACGAAGACCATATCCCAGTGACTCTCGAAACTCACCGCACCTGCGCTCGGCTTTATGCGCACCACGTTCGGCTGCGAGCTGCGGACCACCTGGATCGCTTCGATCTCACCGGTCTGCGCGGAATGGCTCCCGCCGACCACGACCACTTTGCTCCCCTCTTTGAATGGCAGATGCTTCACGATCTTATTATCCGGGATGGAGATCAGGAGAGAATCGTGCGTGTGTATCGCCGCGCTCAGCTCGCCGGGTAGTATGTTGCGACCGTCATGCAGGTTCAGCTGGATCGCGCCGTCCTTGATCATCCGCTTCCCGTTGACCCGGCACAGCTTCTGGGCCGCTTTTTCTGGCGCGATCGGCACCAGAGCGAGCCGTTCCTTCTGATCCATGAGCACATGATACTGCGCATTGATGCGGGGGATCGTGAGGATATCGAAGATGCCAACCGCGAACTTCTGGTCCTTCCGCACCTTGCCGTTGACGAGCACGCTGCCCTCGTGTAAGATCCACTTCGCTTCTCTACTGTTGTCTGCCAGCTTGAGCATGTCCCGCACCACCAGGAGTAACGGTATGCTCCGATCCTGGGGATGCGCCCCTGATCGCGGTTTCGCTGCCCAGTGTGTCCTTTTCCGCTCTATCTTCCAGCTGCGCGGCGCCGCTATTCGCTTCTGATGCTTTCCCATTTCCAGTCCATTACTCTTATGAGTACTCCTATAAATGTACCTTCACGCATAAGCATGTTTCACCAAATCCTCCGCGCGCACCTCGAACTCCGCCTGCGCCTGCGGGCTCAAGGTCGGCTTCACGCTCCGCAACGCGACCTCAAAGTGCTTTCGCATCACGCAGATGCGCTGGCTCGCCTCCTGGATCTGCTCCTCGGGGATGCCTGAGGCGAGGAACTCGCGCAATGCAGCCATCACCGCTTCCTTCACGATCGCGGCGATGTCCGCGCCGACGTATTTATCCGTGAGGCGTGCGAGCTCCTCGATCGCGATGTCATCACCGATGGGCTTGCCGCGGAGATGTACCTCAAAGATCCGCTGTCGCGCCTCCCGGTCCGGCGGCTGGATGTACATGAGGCGATCGAGCCTCCCGGGCCTGAGCAATGCGGGATCCACCATGTCGGGCCGATTCGTTGCTGCGATGACGATCACGTCCTTCAATTCTTCCAGGCCGTCCATCTCGGTGAGGAGCTGAGAGACGACGCGCTCGGTCACGTGCGAGTCATACCCCATCCCGCGGACCGGAGCGATGGAATCGATCTCATCGAGGAAGATGATACAGGGCGCGGCCTGCCTCGCCTTCCGGAAGATCTCACGGACCGCGCGCTCCGACTCGCCGACCCACTTAGAGATGAGCTCGGGCCCTTTAATGGAGATGAAATTCGCCTCGCTCTCATTCGCGACGGCTTTGACGAGCATCGTCTTGCCCGTGCCAGGCGGCCCGAAGAGGATAATACCGCGCGGTGGCCTGGTGCGGAGTTGCAGGAATACCTCGGCATAGCGCAGCGGCCATTCGACCACTTCCTTCAATTCCTGCTTTACGCGGTCCAGCCCGCCGATATCGTCCCACTTCACGTTCGGCACCTCCACGAAGACTTCACGCAACGCGGAAGGCTCGGTGTTCTTGAGCGCTTCGGTAAAATCATCCCTCGTCACGGTCAGCTGCTCCATCACTTCAGGCGGGATATCCTTCTCCATATCGATCTCCGGGAGAATGCTGCGGAGCGCGTGCATGGCGGCCTCTTTACAGAGGGTCGCGAGATCCGCGCCGACGAAGCCGTGGGTGAGGTTCGCGACCTCCTTGAGATTGACGTCCGCGGCCAGGGGCATGCCGCGGGTATGGACCTGTAAGATCTCCTCACGGCCGTTCCGGTCAGGAATGCCGATTTCGATCTCGCGATCGAACCGGCCGCCCCGGCGGAGCGCTTCGTCAAGCGCATTTGGCCGATTCGTTGCCCCGATGACGACGACCTGGCCGCGAGATTCGAGCCCGTCCATCAGTGAGAGCAGCTGCGCGACCACACGCCGCTCCACCTCGCCGGTCGTCTCGCCACGTTTCGGCGCGATAGAATCCAGCTCGTCGATGAAGATGATAGAGGGCGCGTTCTTCTCCGCCTCCTCGAAGATATCGCGGAGGTGTTTCTCGCTCTCCCCGTAATATTTGCTCATGATCTCAGGACCGGAGATGGAATGGAAGTTCGCATCTGTCTCGCTCGCAACGGCTTTCGCGATCATCGTCTTGCCCGTGCCCGGGGGCCCGTGGAGGAGCACGCCCTTGGGCGGCTCGATCCCGAGCCGTTCGAAGAGCTCAGGATGCCGAAGCGGCAGCTCGATCATCTCGCGAATGAGCCCGATCTCACGTTTCAGACCACCGATATCCTCGTAGCTGACCCGAGGCACGCCGATGGCCTCTTCACGTCCCTTGCGCAGGATGACCTCCGTCTCGATGTCAGGGATGACCGTGCCTAACGGAATCGTATTCGTGACGACGAAGGAGACGGGATTCCCGAGCAATTCAACCCGAATGAGCTGCCCCTTGGTGATCGGCACCCCTTTGAGCCTGCTCAATAAGTACCGCTCACCGCCCGCGATCCTCATGGGCTGCGTCGGTGCAAGCGTGATGCGTTTGGCATTTTTCGCTTTCGTCTGCTTTATCTTGACCCGGTCATCGATGGCCACGCCGGCATTGTTCCGGATATTGCCATCAATGCGAATAATCGCTTTCCCACTATCGGGCGAGTATGCGGGATGGACGATCGCGGTGGCCATGCTCTTCCCTTCGATCTCGATCACATCGCCCGGGATGAGCCCGAGCGCTCGCATCGTCTCGGTATCGATCCGTGCGATCCAGCGACCAGCATCGCGGTGATACGCCTCGGCGACCCGTAATATGGCTGATTTGCCCTTCTCCTCGTCGTCTCCCATCGGTCGTTCCGTCCCGTTCAGAGTTTTATTAGTGCGGCAGGAGTAAATAAATTCTAAACGTGCTGATTTAGTAGAGAAGGTTAAGTAAGGGAAGGAATGGTGCGAACAAAATGGAAGAAGAGTTGCTTATGATCCCGGGTCCGGTGCCCGTGCTACCTCGTGTTCGTCAGGCGATGGCCCGACCGATGATCAACCATCGGGGCGATGAGTTTGCTCAGCTGATTACGGATATTGTGAAGAGCCTGCAAGGGATCTTCCAGACCACGAACGACCTCCTTGTCCTGAGCGGCTCGGGCACCTGCGCGATGGAAGCCGCGCTCGGCTGTCTGCTCCGGAGGCCGCGCGACGGAGGCATGGGTGAGGTGCGGTGCATTACGGTCGCGAACGGCAAATTCGGCGAGCGGTTCAAGGAGATAGCAGCACGGTACAGCAACGCCGCGGCCGTTACCGCGCTCGACTTCCCCTGGGGCCAGCCGATCGAGCTCGAGCAGGTAAAGGCTGCGCTGGAGCGCACGCCGAGCCCCAAAGTGGTGACGATGGTGCACAACGAGACCTCCGTCGGACTGCTCAATCCCGCGCGTGAGCTGGGCAAGCTGGCGAAGCAGCACGGAGCGGTCTTTGTGCTCGACTGCATCACCTCGATCGGCGGCGATGACGTGCCGGTTGATGCGATCGGTGCGGATATCGCGATCGTGGGCTCGCAGAAATGCCTGGGCACGCCGCCGGGCCTGTCCGCACTATCGGTCAGTGCGAAGGCGTGGGAGCTGCTGCGAGAAAACCCCGCACGGCCGTTCTATCAGGATCTCGTCGCATACAAGAAGAGCTATGATAAGAAGCAGACGCCGTATACTCCCGCGCTGCCGCTCTTCTTCGCACTCCATGAAGCACTCGAGGTGATCAAGGAGGAAGGCATGGCGCGGCGAATCGCACGCCACCATGCGATGTCCAGAGCGGTGCGAGCGGCCGTGGCGAGCCTGGGCCTGAGCATGTTTCCGCAGCTCAATGCGGTGAGCAGCTACTCGAATACCGTGACGGCCGTGAAGCTGCCGGTGGACCGCGGCATCACGGATGACACCCTGCGGGGCGGTATGCGGAAGCGCGGTGTCGTAGTCGCGGGTGGTCAGGAAGAACTCAAGGGCAAGATCTTCAGGATCGCCTCCATGGGCGACATCACGCCACAGGCTATCACGAGGACCATCGGCACCTTAGAAGAGGTCCTGCTCGAGCAGAAGTTCATGGCGCGGAAGGGCGCAGGGGTAGCAGCTGCGGCAGAAGTCTTAGCGCCTCTCTCGGTATGAGGGCGATAGAAACGGATCCCCCACGGTGCGCCTCGTATCCGCATTTAGATGAAGAGGGGTTTGTCTTCAGGCTGATGACCGTACTCGCCAATTGCGCCATCTGCCCGATCGTCTTCAACGTGTATGAAGCTTTGAAAGCCGCACTCTGGCATAAGGGGCCCCTAGAGGATCCAGACCGGATTGAGGAAGGAGACGAAGACGACGCGCGATGAAACTTGCGGGAGAAGATGTTGAGCTCTTTTATACGTTACATCGTGCCTTGCTCGTCTTCCTGAATCAGCGTGAGAATGTGATCCCGGGTGTGAGCACCGTTGAGGACTTTCTCGAGCTCTCCATTGAGTCGAAGAACGAGCTGAGAGCCGCCTTATACGAGCACCCGGAGACGATCGACGCCTTTGTCGATGAAAATCCGTACAGCTTCTCGGCGGGTGACTTAGCGATTGTTCGTGGCTGGAAGCACTTCCTGAAAGGCAAGTTCTATCTCTATCAGTATCTCAAGAAGTACACAATCTTTCTCGATGAGGGAAGGCCGCCGAAGGCCTACGGGGTGGTGGCGCTCATCAGTGAATTCCAGGAGATGCTGGGGCCAGAGCACCCCATTTATCTCAAGGCGGTGCTTCTACCGTTTAAAGGCCAGATCATCTACGATGGTGTGTTGTTCTCCTATCCTATCCACTTCGGGCCGGGCTATCGCCGCGACTTGAAAGAGAGATATCAGGAGGCGAAAGCGCGGTTTGGCATCATTACCAGCCTGCCGCATGAGGCGCATGTGCCGAGCGATGCGGAGCTTTTGAAGACGTATCTAAGCAGTGATTCGCTGCAGTTCAGCCACCAGGTGGAGATCGATCGGCTGCTCGAACGTGACCCCAGCCTGTGCACGGTCTACCATCAGGAGACGGGCAAACGCGATGCGCGGGTGGTAGGCCGCCGTTTAGCGCGTCTCGGGCTGCGGAACGCCTGGTTCGCGCTCTACTATGGCGAGGTCATTGCGGGCGGGAGCACGAGATCGGAGGTAGCGCAGCTCGTGGATAAGCTGCTGCCCGCAGAGCAGCGGGATTTTGCGTACCTGTTCCATCTGAAGGGAAGTACAGAGGCGAAACATGTTACGGCTACCCCAGACGCAGGGGAAGATTAAAGTCGTCTCGTTTGACGTTGACGGGACGCTGGTGAGCCCGGGCTTTGTGGATGCGGTCTGGCTCGAGGGTATCCCGCAGCTCTATGCGGCGAAGACGGGTGTGAGCTTCGAGCAGGCGGTAGCGTATGTACGGCGCGAGTACGAAAAGATTGGAGAGCACCGGATCGAGTGGTACAATATCGCGTACTGGCTGCGGAAGTTCGGCCTGGAGATCCCGTACGAGACGCTCTTCACGCGCTATGAAGCTCTGCTGCGGATCTATGATGACGTCGAGCCGGTGCTGGCGGCGCTGCGGGACGCGGGCTATACGCTCATCGTCAGCTCGAACGCGGCGACGGAATTCATAGATTTCCAAACCAAGCCGATCAAGGGCTATTTCACGCACCTCTTCTCGGCGACCTCCGATTTCGGGCAGGTGAAGAAGACGAACGGGTTCTTCGCTCGCGTGTGCACGATCCTGGGCGTGGAGCCGGAGGCGATGGTGCATGTCGGCGACCACTGGGTCTTTGATTTCCTCAATCCGCGGAAGATCGGCATCACGGCCTTTTACCTCGATCGCGAGCAGAAACCTAACGGAACTATAGCAGCGCTGCGGGGCGAGGAGCAGTATATTATCCGCGAGTTAAATGAGCTGCTCGATGATCCGGCCGATCAGCGGACCTAGACGCGCCCCTCAACACCTTCTCCTTACAGCTGGGAGAGGGTTCGCCGATCAGCTCGAAGACCGTTTTCACGTTCGATCACGCCGCATATCGGAATCCTACGCGCCGTAAAATCGCCTCGTGTTCGCCTCTTCAGAGATAGTCCCCTAGTACAACTTTACCACCGGTATCCACCCCTCGTGCCGCTTGCCGTTGATGTCGAAAAACTCCGTGCACGTGATGACTCCGCCAGTCGCGTTATACGATGAAGCGTGTATGATCTGCGGATACGAGCCGGTGACGATGACGTATCGGTACTCATGATCTTTCAGCAGTGTGACCTCGGTGAGCGTGATATTATGCCAGTCGCCCTGATAGCCACTCCATACGCCGCTTGTAATCAACGTCTGGTCTTCGTAAAGCTCGATCGATTTGGTGTGCCCACCGGTCCCTGTGCAGGAGTAGGTATACAGAGTGCTCACGGTGAGGTTCCGAGACGGTGTAATAGTACCAGTAAACGTCCCGCTGATGCTTGGGTAGCTGCCCTCACTGGTGTCGAAGATTGACGGTTCTGCTTTTATCAGCGGTAGCCAATCGCCACCGTTTTGGATCCATCCGGCTGAATTGTACGGCAGCAGCGTGTTACCCAGCCCATCACCATCCGTGTCCTCGCCCGCATAATTGCTCCAGTAGTTCCCGCCGAGATACGACCCACCCACGATGTTTGTTCCGGGGGTCCGGGTAATGTTCCATCGGTTCGTGCCGAAGTCGAGGGCATTTTTCATATTGCCAAAGTAGTTGTTGCAGATGGTGTTGCCGCTGGCTGAAGAGAGATAGATGCCGTAATAGGTATTGTTCGAGATCCTGTTGCTCGTGATAGTACTATTCTCCACAAAACTGAGATAGATACCGTACCCCGTGTCATACCCTGTGTTCGAGTGCACCGTGTTCCCAGCGATGCTATTGTTACGGGATGGTATATACCACGAACCGTATATCCAAATGCCATAGCCGTTCGAAGCCACGGTGTTGGCGGTTACCTGGTTATTGCCGGACTCCCACAGGTATATGCCGCCGCGTTCGTTCTTCGAGAAGGTATTGTTACTTACCTTTATATTCGTTGAGTTGATAACTAACATACCCAGGAAGTTATTTGTTATTGTTATATCCTTAACGGTAATATTATTGCATGACAGCAGTGCGACATACCCGGCATTTGGATCTATGGTGATGTTAGACTTCCCCATTACATGATACATGGGTCTGCCATTAATGGTGTTCGAGGTGTCTATATCTTGATAAAAATCAGAATCCCAGAAACCAGCTACGCCGAAATTATAGGTATTATTCTGGAGTTTATTATCACGCAGCCTGTTGCTACTGGATGATTTTAGATAGGCCCCATAGCCTTTATTAAAGGAGATGTTGTTACTGTTGAGGTTGTTATTTCCCGAATCTTCGAGGCGGATACCATCACCGGTATTAGTTGCTATCATGTTCCCCGTAATATTGAGCCCCCCGGCCGATTTCACAAACATGCCATGGCCTTTATTGTTTGCTATGCTATTATTAGAAATTGTCGAATTAGAGACAGACTCAGCTACAATGCCACTGGAGGATTCTGTGGCCGTATTATTCGTTATGGTGTTATGCTCTATTGTTGCATATCTTGTGGACCTAATATAAACTCCGTATCCATTAACGCTGCCATTTCCATTATTTCTTACAACGTTGTTCCTGATAGTACTATTGTATGATTGTTCTGAAACTATACCATACTGGCTATTAGAATTTATCAGGCCCTCAGCAATGATCGTGTTGTTCGAGCACCATAGCTCAATCCCATTACCAGTGCCATTTTGGCCATAATCGCCACCGCCACGACCACCCGTTATACCTGAAATGGTGCTGTTACATACGGTGGTGTTCGGTGACAAATACAAATAAATACCTGTACCCTTGCCGCCATTCCCATCAGTGCTGAGCCAGTCGTCGAAACTGCCACCAGCACCACCGGAAATCGTTGAAATCGTGTTATTTGCTAGCAGGTTATTCGTCCCTTTGTACACGTAGATCCCGGCGCCAAGCCCGCCGGTTCGCGTCAAATTGAGCGGCGAATCATTGCCCGGTGCCCCGGTTATATTGATTATAATGGTATCATTCACTCGATTGTTGTCTGATGCCACATAGATTCCTGCTGAGCCGTTCGTCACCGTAAACCCCCGAATAACGCAATCATCAGTGATCACTCTGATGACATCATCGCCTCCGTTGCCGTCAATGATCGTCGTGCCTTTGTTCTCGCCAATGAGCGCTAGGGGTTTATCTACCATTACCTGCCCTCTATACGTCCCGCTATGCACGTAAATGGTATCACCAAGACCTGCAGCATTCACCGCTTCCTGAATGCTCGCGTACGGGCTAGAGCCGTACCGGGGAGCGGCGCGGGTAAACGCGAGGGTAGAGGACATACCGTCATCAACCTCGAGGGATACCCCGGAAGCGCCGCCATACGTCTCCTCAAGCCCTATGGTACCGCCGAATGAAGCTAGGTAATCACGAACCCATTGCGGTACCTTGCCATCAAAGACAAAGACGACCTCAACGGTAGAACCATATGCATTCCGGCATGCAGTAATTATATTGCTTATCTTCTGCTTCAATTCATTCTGCTTTTGCACTGATTCATATACGCTCCAATCATTAATATCGAACGGCACAACAACCTTATAGGTCCCATCTTGCTTCATTATGATAATAATACTGGCTGCTATGCCACCAATACTCGTTTCAATTCCAACTATATTCTGCCCTTCTGTCTTAGATTGTGATGCAATTTCAGCTGCAAATACTGCTCCTGCGTCACCCTCAGCAATTTGATCAATTAATTTATTAGAACCAGGAATGTCCTGTATATTATTAAGATTATTTAACAACTCCGAGGCTTCGTCGCCCGTGTCCACTCCGAGGTCGTCATAACGCTCTGGGTAAATGTTATGATCTTCTCCGAGGCCTTTTACCGCAGTTACAATATTGTCTGCTGCTACTTGATCATGTATTCCATTTAGCTCTGTTAATAATGTTTGAGCACCCCACGAATAAATATTAAAGACATTGTTGAGCATTTCGCCGGTGAGGCCACAGAAGGGAATTACTTCTACAACGGCTTGTAATAAGTTCCATCCGTTCTTCCCTTGAGCCACCTGATCAAGATAATAGGGCGTGTCTCGGACGAGTGTCAAGTATGGTACAAGATTTGATAAGAGTGCTCCAAGGAGCCGTGACTGTTCGCTAATGCGGTCATTGTAGGGGTTACTCCACGCGCCAAAAACAAACCCGTCCCAAAATGCTTTCCAATTAATGTCACTGAAAAAACCCCAGGAAGGATTGGTTGGCGATCCCCCGGAATAATGGTAAGAAATAATGAAGCCAAATTCGCCGGTTTCGGGATCGGTCGCTATATATCCAATGCCGGTCCACCCGTTTATCGGCACCTCTCGTTCTGGAATGATTACAATGTTGTCCCGGTTCACCTCTTCCTCAATCCAGTCCCAGACATAGGAAGGGATCATCCAGAGCTCTGACCGCCGCGCATCCAGGTTATACTTGGAGATCAGGTAGATAGGTATTCCTTGCCTGTTAGCTTCCTGCAGGACTTTGACGGTGGAAACGGAATCGAGGCCATAGAGCTGTTTAAAGATGCTGTGCTCCAATCCCGAGGCGGTCACGCCAGTAGCAAGCATAAACGCTCTGGAGGCATTAACCTCACCTACAGCCCCGAGAACATACCTGCTGACATCTATATACATCCCTCCTTCGTCGACCGAGCAAAGACCGAAGGGGCAGGCTACTTGTAAATCCAAACAGGTTCTCCCATAAGCTGGTGATGAACGGTAGCTTCTCACATCGTAGGCTGCAGCATGCAGGGCCTCGAAGAAGTCGCTTTCCAAGAACCAGCACATCCCGAGCAGATGTAATTGCCGTAAAACATTATCTGCAAATGATTCGTTCCCCGGCACGTCGTATTCGTCGAGCTCATTCTCGACCTGTGAAAGGGAAACCGTACCTACATTGAAGAGCAAGGCGTATAATGAGCCGAAGGTAAACGTATCGTTCACCGTTCGTGGCGTGGAATTCAGTGGCTGATAGAATTCTAAGCTAAGCTCTGCAGCGCGGCCTAATGCTCTTGCGGATCCCGTGGCTACAGGCTCGCCATCAATGAGTAATACCGGCTGCATATCCACATAATCGGCCGAATTTTTCCAGCCCCACTGCTTCAGTTCCTCACGATCCCATTCGGTAGCGGGATTGAACTTGATCATTACTTTCTTGCTCGCAATCTCAGGGGTGTAAAACGTATAGTTGATGAATCCTTTGAGTTCTATCCGGTGCTGGTACTCCTGAGGTATCTCGGCATACACTGCCAATACCGAGACGACTTTGTAAGGGAGTGTAGATGGCAACGACGTTGAATACTCTGTGGTGAGATTCCAGTAGCCAAAGAGCTGCTGCAACGTGCGATTCCGCAGCTCAGGGTCATTCATGATTGCCTGACGCGTCGCATTGACTTGCGCTTCAAAATGCGTTTCAAAGAGGGTCTCGTTCACACCCGTTACCCACCCCTGCTCCTTATTGTACGATGCAGTTCCTAATGCCTCAGTTAGAAGAGCGGCCATGGCCGTCGCATTATACGGCAAATTCAATCCTGGCACGTAGTCGTAGAGTTTATAACTTGGATCCACGGCTACCCACGTCGCCGAGCCATTTTGTGGTACGTATGCCTCCACCCACATATGTTCGAGCTGTATCCAAAAGGTACCTTCTGTAAGATTGTAGACGGTGGCCCCCGGAATACCCGTCTCATAGACGAGTTTTGAGACGTAACGCGTGTCTTTAACACGCAGCCATTTGGCTGCTTCTTCTTCAGGAACTTCAATCGTGCCGTACACATATCTGGCTGGTATTCCCGATTCGCGCAGCAGAGCAACAAGGAGATTCGCCTGGTCGAATGAATTCCCAGCATGCTGCTGTATGGTCCAGTCAGAACCAGCCATCAACCCGAAATAAGGCTCAAAATCGGTGGTGTTCCGCACATAGTAGTAGATTTGGACCGGGTCATGCTGTAAGTCCGCAGCCAGTTTTTTTATCTCGCTTGAGGCATTCACCGCCAGATACTCAGATGAGTCTTGAGCGCGGCTGAGGGCATGTGCCGTTACTTCTTCCGCCTGGGCACTCAAAATCCGTGGCTGCGGGGCAGTCATCTCGGCAGGTTCCTGAAGCAGCCCACGTAACGACTGCCCTTCGGAAGAGCAGCTAGCAGCTTCAAGCGCCCTTTGCAGGTCTACCAGTTCAGGTGCGCTGAAAGCAGCTGGTCGTGTTTCTGATGCGTGATGGGGAGTAGTCTTGTATTGTTGGATGAGGTGGATGAAATTGGCTGATCTTACCTCAAATTCTTCAAGAGATTCAAGGTGTTTCGTTAACACCACGTCACTAACTTCGCCATCAGATACCAGTTCCTCTAGTAATGCGGTGGTATTGGCTGCTGAACGCCTTACGTTAGTATGATTTTCCAGAACCGCGTCAAGAGCATTTTGATAGTTTACCGTTAAATCCGCGGACACCGTACCATCTTCGAGGTCCTTTTCAAGTCCCATTGTAATTTCATAGAGATTGTTAACAGCGTTACCTAATTCCCTAATTGCTTCCCTGTACGCTTGAAGCACCTGTAGATCAGATAGTTCACATTTGCGGCTAGTATCACTGGCATACAAACGCGAATTTGATCTATCACACGATGCGTCATACTTCGAATCGTCAAATGCGATACAAGGCATCACACCGCTCAGCACAATCACAAGGATACATGAAATTGCCATTAGCTTCAAAATCGTGCTCTTTTTACTCATTGGATTCTGTAACAGTTGAAAAAAAAGGGGGTATATAAGCCTTTCGATTTTTTTCCCACGTTTACTGCATCGTCGCAAGGAATCACACATACGGTCAAAAGGTTTTGTGGTGGCACGGCACTCGCCGCCGATTTTTGTTGCGGTAACCCAGTATAGCTTTCTGCTCTTTTATGCTGCGAGCGCACCAATAGTACTCACAGGGACGTACTATGCGCGACTACGAAGTGAGATGTATACGCTGCGGTGCGCGCTACGCGACGAACGAGATCATTTACACCTGCCGCGCCTGCGGCGGGCTGCTCGACATCACGTATGATTACACCACGGTAGATGCGGAAGAGATCGTCTGCGCCGGTGGTGCTGGTGTGTGGAAATATCGTGTCCTGTTGCCCTTTGGCGAGGAGACCCAGCCGATCACGATCCAGGAGGGTAATACGCCGCTCTACCGGTGCGACCGGCTCGCGGAGCTCGTGGGTGTGAAGCACCTGTGGGTGAAGCACGAGGGCTTGAACCCCTCGGGCTCATTCAAGGACCGGGGCATGACCGTGGGGGTAACGAAAGCGGTGGAGCTGGGTGTGAAAGGTGTCGCGTGCGCCTCGACGGGCAATACCTCGGCATCGCTGGCGGTCTTTGCGGCAAAGGCCGGGCTGCCCTGCTACGTGCTGCTGCCGAAGGGCAAGGTCGCGCTGGGCAAGATCGCGCAGGCGATGATGCACGGCGCGCGGGTATTCTCGCTCCTCGGCAATTTCGACGATGCGCTCCGGGTGGTGCGGCTCCTCTGTGAAGAGGAATCGCTCTATCTCCTGAACTCGGTGAATCCGTACCGTTTGGAAGGCCAGAAGACGATCGCCTTCGAGGTTGCGGAGAAGCTCGAATGGCAAGCGCCGGATCGCGTGATCCTCCCGGTGGGTAATGCGGGAAACATCAGCGCGATCTTCAAGGGCTTCAAAGAGCTGATGACCCTGGACATCACCAACGCGCTTCCCCGCATGACGGGCATCCAGGCGGCGGGTGCGAAGCCGGTGGTGGATGCGATAAAGAGCGGCAAGGCGGAGATCACGCCCGAGGAGAAGCCGGAGACCATAGCGTCCGCGATACGCATTGGCAATCCGGTGAATGCGGCGAAGGCGCTGGTTGCGATTCGCAGCACCGGTGGCGTCGCGGAATCGGTGACGGATGAGGAGATCACGGATGCGCAGCTCGAGCTCGCCCGTGTGGAAGGCATCGGGGTAGAGCCCGCGAGTGCCGCGTCACTTGCCGGGCTGAAGAAACTGGTCGAACAGGGTGAGATCGATCGCGACGAGCGCATTGTCTGCATCACGACAGGCCATCTCCTGAAGGATCCAGAGCGGGTGATCGCGATCTGCGAAGCGCCGCTGGTGGTGGAAGCGGATGTCGAGGCACTGCGGCAGCTCGTGAAGGAGACACCGCCGATACGTTGTCAAACCGGTTTATAGGCCGTCTGCTGATGGGTTTTAGGCACTTAGCTGAGGGGTTGCAGGCCGTATGCTGCTACGATCTGCTCGCACGGCTGTATGATGCCGCGTTCTCGCACGGCTGTATGATGCCACGTTCAATCCAGCCGCGCTCGTTCAGTGCCACCGGCACCTATATGTAACCTGGAGCACGAAGTAAGTAGTAAGAGGCTGGAAGCGATCGGTATGGAGCACGAGGAAGGGTTAACCGCGGCAGAGATGGCAGCGTTGGATGAGAATTGCGCATACTTCGGGCTGGTGCCCTTACAGTTGATGGAGAACGCTGGCGCCCGGCTCGCTGCGGAGATCGAGAACCGGCTTGCGGAGCTTCAAAGGCCCGGCAAGGTGGCTATAGTAGCAGGAACAGGCAACAATGGCGGCGATGCCTTCGTCGCAGCCCGGCACCTGCAGGGGCACGAGGTGACCGTGCTTTTGCTCGGGCATGCGCAGGATATTCGTACCGATGAATCACGAGGAAACTGGGAACTCTTGCAGGGGAGTGGCCATCAGCTCGTGGAGATCACGGATTCTACTGAGCTTCGTGCCCGCGCAGAGCTCCTGAACGGTTCGGATGTTGTGGTTGATGCGATCTTCGGCACGGGCGTGAAAGGTAGGATCCGCGAGCCGGAAGCGACGGCGATCGAGCTGCTGAACCGTGCGAAACCGCGCGCGCAGGTTGTTGCGGTTGACATCCCTTCCGGGCTGGATCCTGATACGGGCGAAGCGGTAACGGCCGTGCAGGCTGATCTGACCGTGACGTTCCACCGGCCGAAGCGTGGCTTGCTCGTTGATAGAGCCGCGGCGTACGTTGGCGAGCTGGTAGTTGTGGGAATCGGCATACCGTCGTGGCTGGAGCGGCTAGCGGGGCCCGGAGACGTGCGCATGGTGGTGAAGCGACGCGCGGACAGCCACAAAGGCGATAACGGCCGCATTTTAGTTGTAGGCGGCGGCCCGTTCATCGGCGCGCCCACGCTGACGGCGCTCGCGGCGCTCCGCGCTGGCGCGGACTGGGTTACTGTAGCAGCCCCGCGAAGCGTTTCCGCTATTATCGCGTCATATTCGCCCAATTTGATCGTTCATCCGCTCTCTTCCACGGTGCTGGTGGAGGATGACGTGCCAGCCATCGTTGATCTGGTAAGGAAGCACGATGTCGTGGTGATCGGCATGGGTCTGGGCGCTGCGGCAGCTACGAAAGCCGCGGCGCGGGCTATCATCGAGCATGACGCGAGCAGTAAGGTGGTGGTGGACGCAGACGGCTTTTACGGGCTGCAGCTGCCGCTAGCGTCCGGGGAGAAACGGGTCATTGTCACGCCACATGCAGGCGAGTTTGCGAAGATGGCGATTGGTGCTACTGGCTGGCTCACGTCGGTGCCGCCGGAGCACGACCCTGAGGCGCGTGCGGTTTTTGTGCAGGATTTTGCACGCCGCAACGGTGTGGTGACGTTACTGAAAGGCCCCACGGATTACATTGCGGACGGCACACGGGTGAAGCTGAACCGAACCGGGAATGCGGGCATGACGGTGGGCGGCACGGGCGATGTGCTGGCAGGCCTGGTGGGCGCGTTCTTTGCGGTTCATGATGATGCCTTTAAAGCGGCGACGGCAGCGGCCTTCGTGAACGGTGCCGCGGGCGATCTTGCCTTTGTGGAGAAGGGTTATAGCCTGCTCGCGACCGATGTGCTCGAGAAGCTACCCGCGATTCTACGCGCTTATTCGTGATAAGGGGAGAGCGCTGCGTCTGCCTCTGCAACTCGATCTTTACTAGACGCTTGCAGTGAGCAGCTCGAGCGCGGCGTGATACTGCTGGTAGGTCGACGAATCGAAGAGCACGAAGACCACGTTCCGGAGCGAGGTCTGCTCGTGCATGAGGAACGATGCTACGGCCTGTAACGCGACCGCGGCGGCCTCCGCGACGGGATAGCGATACGCGCCCGTACTGATCGAGGGGAATGAGATGCTGGCCAGGTGGTGCTCGGTCGCCAGGTTGAGACACGCCTGATAGGCGGCGGTGAGCAGCGCAGCCTCGTTCGCTCTGCCGCCCTGCCAGACCGGCCCGACGGTGTGGATGACGTACCGAGCAGGGAGATTCCCGCCGGTCGTAATCACGGCCTTGCCGATGGGTAAGCGTCCCTGGCTTTTAACGATCGCTTTACACTCCTCGAGTATCGCCCTGCCACCGGCGCGATGAATTGCGCCGTCAACACCGCCGCCACCGAGCAATGACGGATTTGCCGCGTTCACTATCGCGTCGGTCGCCTGCAGCGTGATATCGCCCTGCAGCAAGGAGATGGTAGTTTGGTTAATCGTCACTTCAGCGGGCATTTGTAACCCTTACCTCTTTGCTTCGACCAGCCGAGCGAGTGAGCACGAAGCTACCGTTCGCGAACTGTTGCAGCACCTACCGCAGCGCGAACTGCCGCACGATATTTACCTGCTCTTCGAGCTGGAGCGCGCCGCGAATCAGTCCTTTGACGTGCTTTATGGCATCCTCGACGGGGACGCCCCGTGCGACAAGGTACGCTGCGGCGACCATACCACTTCGCCCAATGCCGCCGACGCAATGGACCAGTGCAGCATGGCCGTCCCCCGTTTCGGTAAGCAGCCACGCGACGAGTTTTTGGAGCTCCGGGAGGCGCGGTATCCCGAAATCGGGTATCGGGAGGTGGTTCACCTTCACGCCCAGCAGCTGCAACTGCGCGGGATCGTACTCCAGCTCCCAGTCCTCCACGAGCACCGCGACTGCACTGAAGGTGCGTGCAAGATCTTCAAGCTCGCGGGAAGCGGGCATCGGCGAGACGGCAAGATGCTCATCAATCCAGGTGGTCATTGCTCCTCTCCTCACGCCACATTCTATTCCGTCTTTTCGGTACTTAAAGGCGATACCAGCCAGCGAGCGAGCGGCGTCCCGCGGTCCAAGTAGCTTCACGGGGTGATCGATATGTATGAGACGCGTCTAGTTTACTTACGCACAAGGAGGGTGAGCGCTATGCCAGCGCTGGCAATCTGCTATCGAGCTGAGCTCAAGGATTATGATTTCGGCGCGGGCCATCCATTTCGCGGACGCCGCTTCCCGCGGTTCTATCTTATAGTTCATGAGCGCTTTAACGGCTTATTTTTGGTTTTTGGGAGCATAAAATGCCACTTTTTAGGTGATAGATACGCAGGGGGGTATTTTTTGGTTCTTGCCGTCTTCATTCCTTCTGCTATCGCCGCTTTTTCTTTATCGCTTCGACCTTCCGCTTTCACTGTTTCTTCCCCCTTGCTTCGCTTTCTCACCATTTTTATTCATAATTTGTAAGAGCCACCACACATCCGAAATTAACTTTTGAACGCCCGTTTGACTTTGCGTCTCGATAGAGCGTTTATTTGTATACTGTATTTTTCAATCGCAAACCATAGGTATTTAAGTACAAAATACTTAGAATATAACAAGAGAGGCAAAAAGAGATGGAAATGAAAGCGGTTGATAAGATGGCGGAAAATTCTTTGATACGATGTATAGATACGGGACTGTCAACTTGTTGGGGGTTGAACATGGAACCATCAAATCTAAACCGTGCATTCGGGAAATACGGTCTGATTTTCAAACTCAATGAGGGACTTGAAGACTTTTCAAAAGCAGAGACCTAACGTGTAATAGGTAATCCCTAGCCTAGTTCTAGGTATAGAAGCGATACGGGACACCGTTGCGGTGTCCCAACTATGAGCGCTTAATCTTCGAGTCTATTCGAAGACATAGAGGCAATATTAACAGCATTCATGTGGATAAGATAGTATTATACTTTCTTAAAGAGTCATCAGGGAAATGAAACTGAGGGAACTAATTACGGAACTTGAAACGGGTGGAGATTACGAACAGGCACGGCAGGTACGAGAAACATACCGAGGGAGCAACAAAATGGTGGCACATTTGGGGATCAGGGAACTAATTACAGAGCTTGAAACAGGTGGAGAATACGAACAGGCAATTAAGGTAAGAGAAGCACGCAGATGGACAAATAATGGTGGCAAATTCGTAAACATTTAACAGATGAATATATAATTATTACTTATTAAATCACCTATTCGTTTTATAGTAACTAAGTTTTTCTAATATTTTATTTTCATACCAGCGCCACTTCATATATATCTTATACTCATTAACGAAGGGCTGATGTATGTAGTGCTTGCTGAGTGAGTGTTTAAAACCGCTTACTGCGCACGGTGAAATGAGCACATTTGATTACGTGTGTATCATGATTCGGGGGCGCGATCACCCCAGCGAGTGCATCCATTCTGCCCGTCACCGAATGCCGCTAGCTAACGGGAAACGGATGAATGAGCTGCACAATAAGGGCAGGGGGGCGGATGATAGTGCTGTAATAATGTTACCTGCCCGTTGGAGGAGAAGTACGGTTCGATAGCTTCGATGCTTGAATCCACGTAATTTTTAACGTCATTATCCACCACTGCTTCTTCTGCATCGCTTCGTCTTCCGCTTTCATCACTGTATCGTTATTGGACACGAATGTGCAAAAATGTAACCTTCCAATTCAGGATATGATTGACGGTTGAAGAACCTTCCGTTTGAAGTCTTCTCGTCGTGAAATCCCCAACCAGAGCCTGCTCTTCATCCCAACTCAGGATCGTTGATTTTGTGCATCGGCCACTTCAGGGGGGATCATAACCTCCTAGACCTCGGATGGTCGCAGTGGTGCGTGTGTACGTTCCATGCCACGTCATCTCGAGCTATCCACTGAGACCACCGAGCTAAAATGCGAGACTCAATCATGTTCTGAACAACGAAAAGGGCTTCATCCGAGACATATTTTCGCCAAATAACGTATCTCAATGGACCCTTATCGCCTCAATTCATACCTAACGTTGAAGAAGGAGTGCCGAAAAAAGGAAAAAGGGAAGGGAAACCGCGATCACAAAAATCGCTCACTCAGAGAGATCTTCAATCGTTTTTTCGTTCGTATCCCATATCCCGCCCAGCCAGAACGTGGGGTAACATTCCCGCTACCTGGTTTACTGACAGAATCGGGTATGTCTTAAACTTTATGTATGGTACGTACTTCCAGTTCTCCAGGGTGATCTCTTGTTCAGTCCCTTCACAGATGGCGTAACCGCCGAGTTCGCCACCAGCAAACATTCCCCAATCCAGAGTTTTCCCCCGCTTTAAGTCCTCTTTGACCATGTTCACCATCATAGTCTGATGACGGATTTGCTCTTCAGGACTCTCAGACATTCTGTTCGTATCTATTTCCCAAATTGTTAGAAACTTTGCCATCTTTACCACCTCCTTTTTGGATTTTACCCTCTACGTGGTAGATAGGTAGGAGTTACATAAAAACGTTCTCCAAGTTCGGCGTTACCAAATTTTTACCCCGTACCTCCTGTAATCAGTGCGCGCACGTATTGTTGCCGTATCCCTGCTCACGGATTTACCGCCTCCTGTAAGGTCCCATGCGATCATATACGTCAGCCGTCGTATTGGTGCTGTGCGGAGGTTGAACGTTAAGAAGGCGACTTTGTTGACCCTCTGCTATTTATAGTAAAATTAAAAATGTCTTGGAGTTGGCATAATTGTTTGATCAATCTGCCAACTCCACTTTACTCAGGTTTCCCATTTAACAAACAATGGCATATAACATATCTTCTTCATCGTCATTTTGTTATCCCCCTTTTTTATCACTTTTTTTATCCCGCTTTTTTGTCCTCTTCTTTACTTAAACAACAATCTTGAAGTTGGCATACTTGTCTGTTCAATCTGCCAACTCCACTTTACTCAGCTTTCCCATTTAACAAACAATGGCATATAACACATCTTCTTCATCGTCATTTTATTATTCCCCTTTTTTTAATCCCGCTTTTTTATCCCGCCTTTTTATCCTCTTTCGCTTTATTAAATATTTATAGTATAATTTATATAGTGTTTTAGAGTATAAATAGCTACTACTTGTTTAACACGAGAAACGGTCCACCAAATACCTAACCAAACCTCGCACGCTCCCTTTTTTTCTGCTTCGTGCTAACGGCACGAGGAGCTCATGCTCATTCGAAGAGCGTGAGCGTGAGCATCATCATAAGAATCCCGAGGATAATGCCGATATTGGTGGAATGCTCGTTTCCGTACTTGTTCGCGATGGGGATGAGCTCATCGAAGCAGATGAAGACCATGATCCCGGCGACCAGCGCGATCGATGCCGCGAGCACGAAGGTATTGAGGATGGGGAGGAGGATGAGAATCGCGAGGATAGCGCCGAACGGCGCGGTCAGCCCGGCGAGGAACGAGTAGAGGCATGCTTTGCCACGGTTGCCGGTCGCGCAGTAGAGCGGCACCGCGCAGGCGACCCCTTCGGGAATGTTATGGAGCGCTATGGCAATTGCAATAGGGATCCCCAGTCTCAGGTCCGCCAGCGCTACGAGCGCAACGGTCAGCCCTTCGGGAAAGTTGTGGAGCCCGATGCCGAGCGTCGTCATGACCCCACCGCGGTACAGGCGATCGCAGTGCGCATCCACCTGGCCGTCGAGGTGGATGTGCGGAATGAGGCGGTCGAGGAAGTGGATAATGAGCAAGCCAATGAGGAAGAAGAGATTCGCACGCGCCAACCCGATATCGGCCCGCGCGCTGCAGAAGAGATCGACGAATGAGATGAAGATCATCACGCCGGTCGCGAAGCCGAGGCTGATGGAGAGGTACCGCGTATCCGGCCGTGGAATGAGGTAAGCGACGAGGCTGCCGATGCCCGTGGCGAGCGCGGCGAGCGTAGTGAGGAGGAGCGCCTGATAGATGCTGAGCGTGGAGATCATAGGGCCTGTAGGTAACGTTGGCCGGGGTGCTGATAAATTGCACGCTCGCCAATCCGCAGTTAGACAACTGCATGCTCTTCAAGATCCGCAGCAGACTCTTTTATGCTCTGCTTCAGTTGCTCTTCACGAGGGAGTGGGTGGTGAGGTGATGCAATCGAGATGGACCTCGGGGAGCGGTTCCAGCAGGAGCTGAAGTATCAGCGCGGTAAGCTGCCGGCGTGGCAGCTTGACTGGGCGCGCAAGCCGGGCATGTACAAGCAGTATCCCGCGGATGTCCCGAAAGTGCAGCTGGACGAGCCGCAGCGTGAGGGCGGTGCGCCGCTCTGGGACGTGCTACAACGTCGGCGGAGCATCCGCAAGTACTCGGGCGAGCCGTTAACGAAGCATGAGCTTTCGCAGCTCCTGTGGAGTTCGCAGGGCATATCGAGCCGTTCGCAAGGGTTTGCGTTCAGAACCGCGCCGTCTGCAGGTGCGTTGTATCCCCTTGAGACGTATCTGGTGGTGAATGCCGTAACGGATATCGAACGTGGTGTGTACCACTACGCGCTGGACCGTCATGAGCTCGACCAGCTCCAGGTGGGTGATTTCAGGCTTGCGATCGCGAAGGCTGCACTCGATCAGGAGATGGCGTACCATGCAAACGCGGTCTTCATCTGGACCGCGGTCTTCGCGCGCTCGACATGGAAGTACCAGCAGCGTGCGTACCGGTACGTCTATCTTGATGCGGGCCATGTTGCGCAGAATGTCGCGCTGGCTGCGGTCGCGCTGGAGCTCGGGAGCTGCCAGATCGGCGCGCTCTACGATGATGAGGTGAACGCGTTGATCGGCGTGGACGGCATTGATGAGAGCGTGCTGTATATGACCGTGGTGGGCCGGCTACGGTAAGCCTCTGGCGAGCACGCGTCTTCGCACTTGCATAACGTTTAAGATTGCCCAGCGCGTATCTCCACGTAGGTATGGCAGACCGCACCGTCTCAGAAGTGCTGGTGGATCAGCTTGCGGCCTGGGGCGTGGAGCACGTCTTCGGACTGCCGGGCACGAGCTGCTTGGGCGTGGTGGATGCGATCCGGAAGCACGGGACGGTACGGTTCATCAAGGTACGGCACGAGGAAGCTGCGGCGCTGGCCGCTTCGGCCTATGCGAAGCTAACGGGCAAGGTGGGCGTGTGCCTGACGATCGCCGGGCCGGGTGCGACGAACTTGATCACGGGACTCTACGACGCGAAGATGGATCGCGCGCCCGTCTTAGCGCTCACCGGGCAGGTGAAGCTGCAGTATATCGGCCCCGGCAGTTTCCAGGAGATCGATCAGGACGTCCTCTTCGATTCCTTCTGCACCTTTAACAAGACGATCACTACGCCGGAGCAGACGATTGAGCTCGTCACGCTGGCGTTGAAGCACGCGCTGGTCGATCGCGGCGTGGCGCATCTCGCCCTGCCGAACGATGTCCAGAAAGCGGCGTACGATGCTGCGATCGAGCCCCGTGAGGGCCGCATTCCGGCAGTGACGATCGTGAACCCTGCACTGCTCGATCGCGCAGTGCAGTTGATCGATGAAGCGGAACGCCCGGTGATCATCGCCGGCTGGGGCACGCGGCGGTACGGTACGCAGCTCATGGCGCTCGCGAAAAAAATCCACGCACCGATCGCGACGACCTATCGTGCAAAGGGCGTTGTGCCTGAGGATCACGAGCTTGCACTCGGTGTGCTCGGCGGTGTAGGCACGCCGATCTCGCGTAAATTTGTCACTACTGCGGATTTGCTGCTCGTCTTCGGATCCTCGTACTCTGAGAAGACGAATATCCCGCAGAAAAGAACGATCCAGGTGGATTTTGATCCCCTGAACCTGGGCAAGGAGTTCCCGATCGAGGTGCCGCTGCTGGGCGAATGTGGATTGGTGCTGGAGCATTTCCTGCAGCAGGTGCAGGAGCGGAAGCGGCCTGAGCTCCTCGAGACGCTCAGAGCGGAGAAGCAGCGCTGGTACGCCAAGCTCGATAAGGAGGCGGATACCACTGCTGCGCCGTTACGTGCGCCGTACATCATGAAGATCCTGCAGGAGCTGGTCGATCCCGAGGCCATCATCGCGCTCGACGTAGGCGATAACAGCTTCTGGTTCGGCCGTAACTTCATGATGCAGCCGGGTCAGCGGCTGCTGATGTCCGGCTATCTGGCGACGATGGGGTTCGGGCTGCCCGCGGCGCTGGCGGCGAAAGTAGCCGCGCCGGCGAAGCAGGTCGTCTGCATCACGGGCGATGGCGGGTTCGCGCAGGTGATGGGCGAATTCTCGACCGCGGTCGAGCAGAACCTGGCGATCAGTGTGGTCATCCTGAACAACGAGGAACTGGCAATGATCAGTGTGGAGCAGCGGCTGGAAGGCTATCCGAAGTTCGCCACGGCGCTCATGAACCCGGATTTCGCGGAGTATGCACGGTCGTGCGGCGGCGTGGGCGTCAGAGTAACCAAGCCCGATGAACTGCGTGCCGCACTGGTAACCGCGCTCGACGCAAAAAAGCCCGCGCTCGTGGATATCGAGACCGATCCGGGCAGATTTTAGGCACCGATGACGACGGAAAAAGCAGCAGGAACCGTGAATCCGCTGTACGCGTTGCACGGCAAGCGCGTGAATGCGCACACGCTGGAAGTGGCGAGAGTGCAGCCTGGCGCGTTCGCGGGCGTCTTTTCGTTCAGCCTGGCCGTTGCAGGCAAGACAGTGGTGAGCGGGCTCTTTTACGAAGGGAGCAGATACATCAAGCCGTGGCTGGAGCTCGATTACATGCCCCTAGCGGGCGACGAGCTGGACCCGAGCGGTGAACCGCTCTTTCAGCTGCTCGCTAAGGAATTGATACCACCCGGCGGGCATATCTCGGTCGCTTATTTAGTGCATAGGATAACGGCACGCGCGCTCCTGTCGGGCGTGCCGGCCGCGGCGACGCCACTCGGGTTTTTGCTGTGGCGCTGCGGCTGCCGGTGGTACAAGGACTGGTACTTCGCAGAAGGCTGGAAGGAGGGCGGGATCAAGCTGCAGGGCGAGAAGCCGTTAACCGAAGAACGGGCACAGGAGAACACGGCGAGGATCATAGCTGAACTGACCGAGTTTCTGACGAAGGGCGGGTATGTGGAGCCGGAGGTGGAGCAGGTGTGTAAGGAGCTGGCACGGAAGATTGTTGGCGAGGCGACCGAAGATCAAGAAAATCATGGTGATTAACGAGAGAACGCCACCTCGTACCCCACTCAGCGCAGCGCGGGTGAAAGGAATTTAAAGGTGAGAACGTTACCTTACCTATGGCGCGATCATTGCCGGTATCCAAGGAAGTCTACGAACTGGTCTCACAGGCGCGATTGAAGGGCGAATCCTTCAGCGACGTTATCCGCAGATTCTTCTCCAGCCAGCGAATTAGCGATATTCCGAAGATCTTCGAAGAAGGGGACTGGAACAAAGTAGAGGAGGTCTTTGAAAACCAGAAAGAGCTGGATGCGAATCTTTTACCGGGAAATCGGCTTCAATGAAGGAGGTAGTGGTCATGAGGATTACCCTTTCCACCTTCTTGAGGCGTTTCTGAGGCGTTCATGAGGCGTTTTGTGCTTGTGAATTTATAGCAAGAATGATTTTCTTGCTGGTCCATCAAGTAATAATCTAAATCTTTTAATAAATCCTGCGCCTATGATTATCTCGTTCTCAGTCGCTTCATCTTCTTGCGCCTCTACATTAACAGGAATGGGCACTGAAGAGTATTTTGGAATACGGATGCAGCCGTGAGCTACTCTCATAAATACATCCCCGCCTCTCGATTGATACGGTTTAGGCTCTGGTTCCTCCCATCGCTCGAATCCCAATTCAGTATAGAGCCGCATGGGTATACAGAGCTCACCATCATAACCAGTATCGATTAGTACGAGTTTTTCCCCGTCTGCGTCAGAAGGATACTCTGAGCCCTCATATGTAGTTAAGCGGATACCTAAATAAGGAGAACAATTAGAATAATCCCAGCTTATATCGCTTTCATCGGCCATCTGATTTTACTTTTAACTTGATTTTTTGGCTCAACTTTAAAGATGAACCTATGGTTTGCATCCAGGGCTACATCTTTTACTTGATCAAAGGAGGACCCTACTGCTTGAATATCGCCTTTAGCGATCACCACATATTTCCCTCTATTTTCCTCCAAGAGCTGATTTTTGTGTTCGGAATAATATCGCAGGTTATCCTCCCTTTCCTTATTTATCCGCTCTAATTTGCTTATACCTCGAGAATACTGGATAACCGATAGGCTTTTTTCCATTTGTTGTAGTATTCTATACCACGCGCGAGCTTAAAAAGCTTGCGGTAATGCACCTCTGAGAACAAGCACCGTTCATCGAGCAACTGCTGAGGTTTGCGTGGTTTTTTTAACCGCCAGAGGACGGCTGGCCGTGCGTGCCAGCTCCTTTACCAGCTGCGCTGCGGCTTCGCGCTCGTCTTCTATATCAGCTTCCGTAAGGAATTCGTAGGCAATGCCCAGTTTGTCGAGCAGGAAGGCGAATTCGACACGAGTAAGCCCGGCTAACTCGGCAGCACGGGCCAAACTGATCTGTTTTGAGAGGAGCAAGCCGAGAACGAGGAAGAATCGTTCCTTCTCTTCATAGCCGCCAAAGAGCGGGAAATCGGTAACGACAGCTCGTATCCCCGTATCCACCTCTGCCATAGCTTACTTTTAGTGCGCGCTCATGTTAAACCTTTCGAGAGAATATTTTCAGTACATCAAAAGAGAGGTAGTAAGGGAGAATACCTGCACCAGCCTGGAGTATCCGGTCCTTCAGGTCCGGTGTCAGCGGCACGTTCGGAGCGATCGCACGGCGCGTTCGGAGACGAGATCCACCTTCACGCCGAGCTGCTCTTCGAGGAAGTTGCCGAGCCCGACGTGGAAGCGCACGAGGAGATCGAGATCGCTGTCGTGGTTT
>JADDYB010000069.1_pt1 | contig 30188 bp, 28 predicted proteins | sample 8641941 | NCBI WGS metagenome assembly JADDYB01 (sample SAMN16275377, study PRJNA637457) | freshwater sediment metagenome | isolation source: Lake Kineret sediment | place: Israel: Lake Kineret | collected 2013
ATCTATAAAAAGTGAAAATTCTCAAAGTATGTACACATTTATACCATGACGGTACCTTACAAATACACTACCTGCAAGTCTTTAATCTATACAAATGTGCAAAAATGTTTTACATTTCCATCTACTGATGTTACAGAAAAAGGAGCTAGGAATTTTGCAGATGCAGACAGGAGTCCAGATGGAAACGCATTCTGGATACGTGTGTTTCAGGGTGCCTTTTCCTCAGTTGCAAGGCTATTTCATGTCATTGGTCATGAAGGTGTCCATATTCTTGATCATCTAGGTAGCAAAGTGCCAAGTAATGAAATGATGGAAAAGAGAGCGTATGGTTGGAATCGCGCGCATTCTTGGATATTTCCCTGGACCGTCTTCCCACCCTTTGGGGCTACACCAGTGTAGGGGGTTATCTTATATAATGAGTATTACATTGTAAAGCAAGGTGAAACATATGAGACATGGTTGGTGGTTGGTTGTGACATTAAGCACAATGTGTGCATGTAGTGAGCCCTGTCAGTGGAACCAGTATCTGGGAAACCCAGGGAGAACTGCTTATGTATACGGCAGTGGACCAGATTTCCCCGAAATCTTCTGGGAAATAACTTTGGAAGGTGAAGTTGACCACCCCTTCATATTTGAAGACAGGGTAATCGTCTCTTGTGACACGTACTGCGTCTTTCCTTCTCCACCAGAAACAGCGCCCCAACAGAATATCGCAGTAATCGACTTGTTGACCGGCACACTCGTGCAGAGAATTGTTCCTGAAGAAGACTTTCTAAATGTATATGCAGTAAAAGAGACTCTGATCCTTGGTGAGACATATGACAAGCTTTACGAAATCGATATCTCGTCTGGAAAAACGACTTGTGTTTCCGATATCCCTATGAAAGCTTTCTGTGATCCCCGTTGCTATCCTATTATCCTATCCGATACAATAGTGTTTCCCACCACACCTGTGGTGTGCATCTCCATAAGCGACTACAGATTACTGTGGAATCTTGAAACGAGTCTGGGGTCTTTATATCCAGAAAATGGAAAAATCTTGAATATTGCAGCCTCGCAAGACCGGATATATATCATCATTGACGAAGAAAAAGGGAGAAGAATATGGGCAGTGGACTCGACTACAGGGGCTTTTGTCTGGGTAAGTGATCCCCTCACAGTTTCAGAAATCGCTGCAGACAGGTTTGCTCTTTTTGCTGGCGGAGATAAAGTGTATGCCTTGAATGCTGAAACAGGCAAAATGCTCTGGACATTTGAATCGACCCTTAACTCTAACATAATGGTAGGAGGGGGGGCAGTCTACTTTAGTGATAATGAAAGACTCTATGCAGTAGACAGAAAGACCGGAGAGCTCAAGTGGGAAAGTCAATGGAATGGAATTCCATTGTGGATAACATACATTGTTGGATCAGGGGATATGGTTATTTGCAGTAATGTCTTTGATTTGTCTTCTTTTTCCCAGGAAAACGGCACACAACTCTGGAATGTACATTTTCGGAACAGTACCGACATGGGGACTATAACGAAGCCATGTCCTGCTGTAGCACAGGATATCCTCATCACGAGGAAAGATGGAAAAGAAGAAATACTAGCTCTGGCTTCAAATCCCGAATTGTTCGTAAAGCAGGGTGACGCCTTTGTATCTGCAGGGTCAAAGGAAAAAGCTGGCAATTCCTACAGAAAAGCTGTGAACCTTTACGAGAAAAATGGGAATATAGAAAAAGCAGAGGAAATCAAAAAAAGAATCAGTGAGCTTGGACTTCCCCTGGAGACTCAATCTCCCACTCCTTCAGCGTCTCCCCTGTCATCTGTGCCACCATCATCGGAACCTCCACCACTCACGAAGAAATCTACCATTTTCATCGCATCAATTGCTGCCATTATAGTGTTAATTATGGTCGCGATCTACTATTTTATCAAGAGAAAAAAACAGTGAAAGAATATTAGTTAGCTTTTCCTACCTCCATCGCACTAACAACTATGAGGTCGGATTATGGATAGGTACGATTTGTTCCTTCCTCACAGAGGGGTGGCTTCCAGTGGAGCGTCACAAAGGGAGGTTGCAGCGAGGAAATGGTCACTGCGTGTCTCACACTGAACCTATTGCTACAGCCACCAGTACCAAATGGGGGCACTCTCTGCTTTCCCGCGACCAATCAAATCAAGGGATTTCCCGTCAATTCTTGCTTCACCTTCAGTCTCAAAGAGGAAGTTAGTCCATTTTATGTACGCATAGTAATTACGGAATTCATACTGGCGGAAATCAGTTATGGTGGCAGTCATTTTGAATGAGTTCTCCTTGTTCTTTTTATTACAGGTGAAGCATTCCCCGACAATTTTGGAATAGTCTTTCCTTCCTATGGCTTTTTCCAGAGTTTCACAGGAGCGAGCCTGGTAATCAGAGAACTTATGGAAAGTATCTCCTTTGTACAACCAGCACTCATCCAGAAAAGGAATTCTCACACCCATAGATGTTTCTATCAGCAGATCGAAGACTGCTCCATCATCTAGATGTGTCACGAGCCAGAACCATTTTGAAGGCCAGAGAATGGGAATTTTAGACCAGTTTCTCTCGTACCAGCCTTTGTTGCTTTCTGACGCAACAGTACGACCTTCTATAGTACCCTTCAGGGAAGCTGCAACATCCCCAGAGTGGAACCAGCCGCCACTGACCCAGGGAGAAAGTGTTCTCTGGTAAATGGAGGCAGTGGGCTTGTTGATCGTCATGGTAACAGATATGTCAAGTTCAGGTGTTTTCACCCCCATAGAATAACCAGGGAAATTCCCCTCAACCCATCCCGTGTAGGCATTCTCAGTAGAATCTTTGGTTTTCTTGGGATATTCTATCTTATACCCTAAGTCCAGCTGCTCGACTTCTGCTTTCGTTGTGATATCGAAGAATTTGTCGTAATCTTTGTCTTCAGTGTTTCCATCCAGAGAGTACTGTTTCCCATTAAAGGAGATCCACCCAACAGTGCCCCACCCGAGGAAAGACCCCACGAATCCCAGCATGAAGGTCAGGGGGATTCCATCTACCGGGAATGTACACAAATAGTGGAACCATTCTCTATACCCCATGAAACCATCAAAGATGCCGTCATTATGGAGCTTTTTGTCCTCACATTTCACGTCCATGAATAGAATACGCTGTCAGGTTTTATAACTATTTCTACGCAGCAGTAGTGGGTTTCCTTGTTCAGCTATTCTTTTTACATCAACACTTCATCGATTCTGGTAGCTCGCTCACCTTCAGAGATCCTTTCATGCAGTTCTTTTCCCGGACCTCCTGCCGCACCTTACAGAAATCAGGAATCAGTACAAGGAGTCACAGGAACTTTACCACTTGATTCGAGAACGAGTCATGATCCCATAGGTGTCTATGGGCATTTTTCTGTCTTTAACAGTGACTGAACCTGCTATCCTCGAAGCGAGTTCCCAGTAGTGAGCATCCACCCACAATCCCATTAAAATCTGCTTATGCTGGTAGCGGTGCCGTATAGGATAGATGTCCAGGTTTACATTGGATGAGGAGACCTTGCACGTCTTCAGAACGTGTTCTTCATCCACTACAAAATCGACCTTGACATCGAGGTCGAGCCACTCGCCATTGGTGAACATGACTGCATACTTGTAGTCATACCCTGAGTAGTCTCCGCGTGAAATCACAACAGAGTAATCATTATGCAAAGCTACAATCCAGTTCCAGGTGACATTCCGGGGGAAATCGCAGAACGTGTGCTCCCTGCATCCTTGAGTATTGATCTCGTAGGTTCTCCCAAAGGCGTCCAGTGTTCCTGACACTGTGTTCTTGGCATACAATTCGCATTTGAACTGTTTGTCCCAGAAAGCTTCAATGATCTTCTGAGGACACTCAGGGGAGTAGAAAAGATCTGCAGAAAACTCGGAGCTCTTGATCTTGAGTTCCCATCCACCTTCTTCATATTTGCCCTTCACTGAAGTGGTTCCCTCTTTCCCTTCACCGTACAGATCGGTAGAATCTCCTTCCTTCACGTCTGTTTTGGCATCAAATTGTAACTCGATCTTTTCGTCCTTCTTGAAGTTCCATATGGAGCTGGTGAGATGATCCCGAATTTTTGACTTGACCAGAGAATAGGAGAAGACCAGGCTCTCTCTCTGGGAAAAGAAGTTGAAGTTCCACCACTCCTTGTATTTCAAAAAACTTCCCATGTCATGGTACCCTTCTTCTTTCATCGAACACCTCCCTCTCGTGCGTATAGGTCAATCTCTACATTCTCGTTGTCCACTAAACCGAGGAGCTCAGTGAGTGCATCAGTTCCACACTTGTCGCAGAAAAAAACATCTACAGGTTTCCCTGCGTCAAGGAGGACATATCCTTTTCCCCGTGATGTTTTCACTTCCAGGGTGCCGTATAATTTTCGCTGTTCTAAGAATATGAGGAGCTTTCTGAAATCTGCGTACATGGTGTGCAGTCTCTGGGTAGGTCTCTCTCGTAGGGTCATCACGAAGATCTGGAGGATCTCTTTGGGCAGTTCATACACATCAATTTTTCCGCGTTCAATCTTGGATCGTTCCATCGTGCTGCGTCCATCCCGGTCTTTTACTGGCATTTCGTCCCGGAATAGTTCATATCCATCAAATACTGCTCCATCGTCAAAGAAGACGATTCCCTCGCACGCGTCGAACGTTAATTTGAGCAGTCCAGTGAGCTTTCGTTTCTTCAGTTCTCTGGTGAGAGACCCTAAATCGGTGAACCTTGTCTCAAGGTCGCCGTAGATTTTCTTTTGTTTTGGCAGTTCCATTTCATCACATTCTTGTCTGCTCACTGTATCAATTGTTTCTCACCATTAGGACATGTAGAGATAGTGTCAGCCGGGCAGCTCTTTTATATGATAAAATGTCAAAGAAGATGTATATAAGTCTTATGGTAAGAGTAACTTACAGTGAGGTTGGGTGATTTTCTTGGGGTATAAAATGGGTTTTGGATCGCCTTATCTTTTTTTTGGAGGTAATGAGAAAATAAAGAGGTTTTTAGTTGATGATGACTGGTGATGAAGCTTTAGATCAGGAAGAATTCTCAGCTCAAGAGGTTCTGACATAATACTGACAACCTCTCCGAGGACCGTGAGGAGTCATAGTGAGGAGTGACGTACTTTTGAAAAAACGTAACCATGTCCTGGTCTCCTGCCACCATTTAGGGGGAAAGAGATTTCTCAGAAGAGCTATAGAGAAAGCACAGAAGGTAAGATTATGGATAAAAAAGAACTTGTGCGAATGTTATCTTCATTCTTGTTCACCACCTTTGTATCTTTCTTTATATTTCAGATGCTACAATGTATACTCTTTTTCTCGTAATTTATAATTCCATCCCAGAGATTCAAAAAATTTTGGAAGTTCTTTTTGAGTAAGGGGTCCATTGATTTGAAATCCCTGAAATGTTCTCGGCCCTACCTGCGCATCTTCCCTCCCGCTGTAGTGCACTGGCCACACCTCTTTGGGAGGCGTCATCCCCTTGTCGCTCATGGATTTGAGGAACCTCACCAGTTCTACCACAGAATTGTGCCTCGTTCCAGGTCTCTCAAATACGGTATTACAGTCGCACATGAACAAGTCTACCTTGTTGAGAAGTTCTCTTTCTCGAGGATCACGCAGATTCTGGGGAACGCCTGGCTCATCAACCCAGGGTGGAAAGTCCCAGGCTGTACAGATTTTCACTTTTATTTCTTTTAGCTCAATCACCCAGATAACGGCTCCTTTGAAGTGGCGTGAGCTGTCAATGGGGGTAATCCTTATTTTTTCATCAAAGAGGTTAAATGGTTCCAAGGGGGTGACAGGAATTAACTGGAAAAAGCTATGTTCCACTTCGTATTGAAAGCGGGTTTTCAGCATATCGAGGGCATCAGCGGAGCAGTACACGTTGATTTCCCTTTCTCTGTAAAGGTTACTTGCCATCATTGATTTGGTTAAGAGGGGAAGCTCTGCACAATGATCAAAAGCAGCGTGAGTTACCAATATTCCGTCTAAACGTATTCGTTTTTCAGGAAGATTTTGAGCAATTTCAGCCAGTCTTCGAATCGTTCCTAACCCACAATCAATGAGTAACCCAAAATTGTCGTTACCAGATTTGTGGTAGAGGTAGCCTGCTGTGTTCCCTTCATCTTTTTCATTGTATGCAGTTCCGAACCCTGCACACTGCATTCTGTACGGCCAGGCATTGGCCCGATTTAACTGAAAATATTTTACTGTCCAGTTCATAGTATCCCTCTTTAGTCTCTGTATTACAGATTTTGAATTTAAGGGTTTTGGTAGGAAACAGGGTATGTTCCGAGTCACTGTAATGAATCTTTTGAGTGACCCTTTTCAAATACCTCTATAACCAGTTAGTGCTCTCAAGTTTTCAACCTGTTACACCTGTAGCATCGAAACTCGGTGGATAATTCAAGAAAAAAGTAGATCTCACCTTATGATTTTTTGGGTTATGAGCTAAGAGAGAAGAAAGAAAATATGAGGGAGTGGTCGGGAATTCAAGAGAGAGAAATACTGTATCAGAACGTAATTTATAGGTGAAAAAGGTTGGTAAATAGCGAATGCATAGATAAATTTTTAAGCTGGCAACTCATTGAAGAAAACAAAACGGAGGTGATCTTATCTCAGAATTAGAGACAATTTTCACAGAACATTGGAATCATGCAAGGCACTGTGAGAATGAAAGGCTTTGGTTCACCAACATTTACGCTGCAGTTATAGCTGCTATTCTGGTCTTCATAGGAAGTATGGATAGCAATGAGCAGTTAAATATAGCTCCAGTTCTCTTACTTGTCCTGTTTGGTCTCTTCTTGTCTTGGCTTGGATTTAATGTTGTGATTACACTAACACTTGGACACCTGCACCACATCACGAGTATAGTAATGATCTTCTACTACTGGGATAAAATAGAATTCTACAGACATCCAGGAAAACCTGTTCTTTTCATGAACATACTACGACGTTTCTACGAATTTACCTTTTCCCTCTTCGTAGCACTTCTCCTCTTCTATATATCCTCCTTCTGTGTCTATCTTGAAACACTCCATACACATCCAGTTATACTCATTCCAGTCGCTTTCATCGTCTTTATCGTCTTTGATGCATTGTATCTATATAAATGGGAGCAGTATTCTACAGACAATTGGGTTTTCGATTCTGCATTGAAGAATGATACAGAAGGTATCTACCGACGCGAATGGAACACATGGTTTAAAGATCCAGATTTCCGTGAGAACATACTGGAAGATGCCAGGCGAGGAGGTATCCTGCCGTCACCCAAAAAACGTTGGATACAAAGGATATTCTGAAAATTGCAGAAAGAGCAGTGCAACATCAATTTCATGTATGAGAATTGATAACCTGTTGGAAAGCAACTCTTCTTCTTTTTCTTTCCTGTTCATTGTCTTTGATTCGGGAAAACAATTTCATGAATCTCTTCTAACTACTAGAGCGTAGACAGATAGATTTTTAAACTGACGAATTACAGAAAAAGATATAGATAGATAAGTTTTTAAGCAGGCAACTCATTGGAGAAGATAAAACGGAGGTGATCTTATCCCTAAATTAGAGGCAATTCTCAAGGAAAACTGGGAGCATGCCCGATATTGCGAATACGAGATGATCTTGTTTACTAGCGTCTATAGTGCTATTGTGGCTGGTGCACTGGTCTTCATGAGCCAAATAGATTACAGTCAGCAGATAAACCTCGGGATAGCTCTTTTGCTTTCTATCTTCCTTCTCGCTTTTTCTTGGCTCGGATTCAAGGTGGTAATCTCTCAGTCATTGGGACATCTGAATTACATTCTAAACGTGTTGATGATCTTAGATCGTTGGAACAAAACAGGGTTCTACAAGGATCCGAAAAAACCTTTCTTTTTAAAGAGGGCGTACCGGAATTTCTACGAGTATATCATCGGCTTCTTTGCAGTCCTCTCACTATTCTACATATTTCAAATATTTAACCTCACCAAGCAACGACGTGATATTCTGTTCTCACCTCTATTAATGATCTTGTTCATTGCAGTGCCCTTCATTGTCTTTTATTTCATTGAAAATGTATTATATCGATGCAAATGGAAGAAGTATACTGAGAAGCGTAAATTGCTCATAAAGGCACTACGAAAGAGTAAGAAAAGATTATTTCAACCTGATTGGGACGAGCAGTTCGAGGATATGGAATCCGAACTTTGGGAAAAAATAAAGGACGAAATCACGTCAGAAGAACTCCAATCATTAGAAGAGCGTCTTTTGAGATGCGAAATACTCTCTTGCATATACACAGAGATCAACAAAAGACTCTCTTGCATATACACAGAGATCAACAAAAGACTCTCTTGCATATACACAGAGATCAGCGAAATACTCTCTTGCATATACACAGAGATCAGAGAGAACGAAACTGAACAAGGCGGAACAAAGAAATCAGGCTAAATGTGATCGATCTCCCCATGTCTACTGCAATATGGTGCCAGATAAAGAGAGGTAAGAACGACCATTACATTCACAACCATAGAAAAGTGTATAAACAGCATCACGCCTCAGATGTCATGGTGATACAATGAAAACTGCATTAATAACAGGAGTAACCGGACAGGATGGAAGCTACCTAACCGAGTTCTTACTAGAAAAACGCTACAAAGTGTACGGATTAGAAAGAAGAAAAGCATTGTCAGGACTCGACAATCTCACTAACGTCCTAAACAACCCAAACTTCGAATTAGTAGAAGGAGATCTTCTAGAAGAGAACAGACTCAATGTGATCATAAGAGACATACAACCAGATGAAATATACAACCTAGCTGCCCAAAGTTTCGTCCCCTACTCCTGGACCAATCCCGTCTATACCTGCAATGTCAACGCCTTAGGCGTCGTTCGAATGCTCGAATCAGTCCGCCTCTACTCCCCCCACAGCAAATTCTACCAAGCTTCGAGCAGCGAAATATTTGGAAAAGTCCAGGAGATGCCGCAGCACGAAATGACCTACCACTACCCACGATCCCCCTACGGCTGTTCAAAATCCTTCGGGTTCAGCATTTCCCGAAACTACAGAGAAAGCTACGGGTTATTCGTGTGTAATGGCATCCTCTTTAACCATGAATCAGAAAGACGAGGAATAGAGTTTGTCAGCCGCAAAATTACCCGCACGGTGGCAGAAATAAAGCTCAAAAAATCGAAAACCCTCATTCTCGGCAACCTGGATGCGAAGCGTGACTGGGGTTATGCCCCTGATTACATAAAAGCCATGTGGATGATGATGCAGCACAGCCAGCCGGACGATTATGTTGTCGCCACAGGGAAAGAACACACAGTGAGAAAATTTGCAGAATTGGCCTTCAACGTGGCAGGAATAGATATTACCTGGGAAGGCAAAGCGTTACAAGAAAAAGGAATGGCTGGGGGAAAGGTTCTCGTTGCAGTATCAGAAAAGTACTACCGACCTGCAGAGGTGGATATATTGCGGGGAGATGCCTCAAAAATAAAGAGAGTTTTAGGGTGGGAGCCAGGTACCACCTTCGAGGAAATGATAAGGAAAATGATGAAGTACGATCTCGCCGTGGTGAACCAAGGTCATCACGTGAGGGATTGAAATGGAAGGGTTAATCCTTTGCGGTGGCCTGGCCACCAGGTTGAGGCCTTTGACCTACACGAGGCCCAAAATTTTGCTGCCTGTAAACAACAGGACCATCCTCAGCTACCAGATGGATCTGCTACGAGATTGCGACCAAATCATTCTGGCCACCAACTATCTCACAGAGAAGATTGAAGAGCACGTCAAGACCAAGAACTATCAGAACATCATCATAAACAGAGAAAGAGAGTTTTTAGGTACTGCAGGAGCAATAAAGAATGCTGAAAGATTTATTCATGACACTTTTTTCGTTTTGAATGGTGATATAATTTCATTCGTCGATTTGAAAGAACTCTTGACCTTTCACAAAAAGAAGGGTGCCATGGTAACCATAGCCCTGTGCAGGGTCGAGGACCCTTCCCGATACGGTACCGTAATTCTTGAAGGAAGTAGAATTCTCGAGTTTATTGAGAAACAAGATCCCTCCCGAAAAGCTCTCGATGAAAACTCCCAGAACCTCATAAATGCTGGAATTTACGCACTTGAACCAAATTTCTTAGATCTTGTCGAAAAGAATAAGACAGTTTCCATAGAGAAAGATGTGTTCCCCACACTTGCTGATAAAGGAGAACTGTATGGGTTTGTGTTTGAAGGGTTCTGGACTGATGTTGGGGTACCAGAAGAGTACATAAAAGTCAATCTAGCCTTGAGCAAGTCCCCGTACGTGGTGGGAAAGAACTGCAGGATTTCTCGTTCCACGATAGAAGAATCAGTACTTTTTAATGATGTCTTCATAGAAAATTCAATTATTAAAAGATCAATCATTGCAGATAATGTTTGTATTCGGAATGCTTTTATCGAGAACTCAGTCATTGCAGAGAATGAGAAAGAGAATGAGTAATACTATTTCATTCTGAAAACCTATGAGTCACCTTCTTGATCTCCCTTTAAATACACCTTCCAGAACGCAACAGCCCCAATAACGATCAAAGGCCCTAATACCACTCCCGACACGCCAAAAGCGAATAACCCAGCCAGGAACCCCACCAGTAAAGGAACAGCTCCAACCTCCTTCGTCCTCGCTGTCAACGGCCTCACTAAAATGTCAGGGAGAATACCGATGAAGAGAGCACACAACCCCAAAAAAGCCACACTCTCTATCAACCTCCCCTCAAGGTACAGCCCCACTGCTATGGGGAAATACAGTAAATAAGCACCAAGAATCGGCAGTAATGCCAAAAAGGCAGTCATGACAGCCAGAAACAGAGGATACGGCAGCCGAAACCCATAATATATGGGAATACTGATGACACCCGTTATAATGGATGTCAGGAAAAAGCTCCGCACCAAATGTTTGATGCCCCGGTCAAGAATACTCAAGAATTCTCGAATCTTTGCATCTTTCACGGGAATGTGAACCTTCTTCCACACCACGAAAAAGGATAAGAGCAGCCCCAAGAAAACATGAATGCAAAACATCCCCAGCTGGAATCCAATCCGAATCAACAGATTCACCCCATTATTTGCCATAGGATACTGCAGTATAGTACCAATGGAAAAGTCTTGAAGAAGGGCAAAATCAACCTCCAGAAACTCCTTCACGTGAGGGTATTCAAGCAGTCGTAGAATTTCCCGTATCATCTCGTCCACGAGAAGATAGAACAACGCGCCAAAGCCTGTGACAATGAGGAAAAAACTCACCAGTGAAGCGATGAATCTCCTCTTCGTGTATTTCTCAAAGAAGTCAGTTATGGGGTTCATGAGGTATACTAAGACCAGTGCAAGGCAGAACCCGGGAATTAATGGTCTCACCATGTAGATGAAGAGGAGTAATCCACTGAATACCAGAAACGTTGAAAGCAGCTTTCTGTCGAACATTGTCCCTCTGTTTCACTTCCAGCTTTTATACCTTTCTCTCCATTCTTCATTTCTCTCCATTCTTCATTCAAACGTTCCGCTCATGGCCATGATGAACTCCTCATCACGCTACGGCACTATTCCAAAGAGTCCCATGACCCAGGGAGAGACATAAGCCTCAATGATTGCTGCCCCGACCAGTAAGGGGATCACCACAGTGAACAATTTTACTGACTGCCATCCAGGGCCAATCTCTCTCAAGAATACCTCTCTCCCCGATGCACCCGCAGGAGGGAATATGAACCCAATACACGCCTTCAATGATGACACAGCAAATCGTAACCCTACGCCTGAAGCCAGGACAAGAGCGGGTATCTCCAGTACACCATGAGGGAGTATTGCTATGATGAAGTGAAACCAGCTCATCTGAACAATGTGGGGAGCTAACCCAATGACAATCCCATTAATAACCATGGTGAGAGGAGGTAAGAAGAACCCTATCAAGGGGATAAAGGCGAGTATACCAGAAAAGGTGGCTGCTCTGGTATTATTTCCAAAGAGGAAGATGGCCTGCTGATATTTCGGAATTGATTGGATTTTCTCTGCCTCCTGTGCCATCTCATTAAAGATGGAGGCTGCAAATTGCCCCAGTGTGCTCTGCAAAAGAACACCAGCCGCAACACCTAGAAAGAGCAAGAGGGCAGCCATGACCATGTAGGGTTTCGTTTCGTGCAACAGGGTCTTGATATCCTGCAGAGTAGTTTTCCTTGAAATGACCACGAACAGTGAAATTGCTAAAAGAGACTCAATAAATCCTTTTTTTACCAGTAAAGAGGTAGATAATGCTAAATCTGTATAAAATGCAGTGTAGAATGTGAATATAAAGTGGACAGCAAAAAATGCAAGGGACAACCCTGTGATGAGAATGACCCTCAGCCAGTTGATTTTTTGGTTCATGGTCAGGTTTGACTGGGAGTCTTATAAATCTTATGAGAGGTCATCTTCGTGTGAGTCACTGTGTTCAAACGTGATTTTGCCGATTCTTCAGGCTAAAAGAGGCGGTAAAATCGCTGCACAAAAATTCTCGTCAGCACGTGAAAGACTGGCTGCAACCAATGGGTCTCGTACTACCTGACAAGACAGCAGATTTCTTCAGGTATCTGGTCTCTCAAAGACGTAAGATTTGAAAACGATGCCAGAACCCACCGAAGTGTTTTTACGTCCCTGTTTCTTAAGAGAACCTTCCGCAAATTGAACAATCGTACGAGACGGAAACTCTGGAGCAGCCCTTTCTTATCCACAGATTCTGTCTCCATCTTCATGAAGGTCATAACTCCTTTCAAAAAAAAGGCGTCTGCCAGATGGATGATGTAGTCTACGATCCCAGAATTTTCAAGCATTTCTGCTATTTTCTCTGGTTTCATCAGCTCTAGATCTTCTTCTGATACGACCCCTCTTTCCAGAGCCAGCAATAGAGCCGAGTTCACCGATTTGGTCCGAATGTCAATCAAAAGGTCCTGCACATCATCGTACAGCAAGCTCGACTTGAAAATATACTCATTGCTCTTCTTCAACAAAAGGATGTCCTCATTCAAGTCTATCTGGCACAGATCGATATCTATCCACACATTACCTATGCTCTTCTCTGCTATGCAGTTCACGTACTCTTCCAGTGAGGGCCAATTAGTTCTTTTGTGCAGTAAAGATGAAACCTGACCTTTCACCAGCTTTGCACAATCTTTCAAGTACAGGGTGAAGGCAGGTGAACGATGATCTAAACTGTGGTATATCCACGAAGCCAGTTCGCAGGCAGAAGACTCTGCCATCTTTACAGGTGAACGTTCCTTCCTCTCATAAGTGCCGTGGATGAGGGCACACAAGTAGTTCTCCAAGGAGTCATGAGCCTCCTCCACGGTGTGGACCTCGTCGTTCAGGTTATCGAGCAGTTTTGAACCAGTTCCCAGATAGGCCTTGGCCAGAACGGAGTGTAAGATCTCCTCTTTCGTGCATTCCTTGTAGAGCAGGGGGAGCGATTCCATGGCTGCCATCAAAATGGCATAGGTACAGTGTCTTTCCTTCATGTACCCTTTTTCTAGGAGTACTCTATATTCTAGGCATCCAGTGGGAAGGTTCATTAACTGGTGTCTGCAAACAGCGCTGGCTTGATTGATTAGAGAGAATGTTGCCCAGAACCTCAAAGATGGGCAGGTTGCATTCCATGCTATCCAGAGGTCGGTCCCAAGGGTTCTAAACAGGCTGCTTGTAGTTCTTCTCATGACGAAGAGATACTATCTGTATTTAAGCCTTTTGCGGATAAATTGGAAAAATTCGTGATTCTCGTAATGTTTTTGAATAAACCGTAAATTTATCTATGAATAAGGGATGTAGGACAAAGATAATGGTTTTATATGAGAAGATAGACAAGGGAGGATTATACAGTTTTTGTGAAAAGATAAGAAAGATAGGATTATATCCTCGTTATGATAAAAAAGGAACTCTAGGAGAAGAAGGTTGAAATGAGGTTGACTGATTAAGTGAGGTTACTCAGCGGCACAATCTGGTAAGTGTATCTGTGTTACGACTTTTTTTCTACTTCTTTATAATATCTTCACAACTAGCGAGGATGATAGAGTTAACCTCTTTTTTTTGAGAATTTGTCCTATACTGTTTCCATCTACTGCATCAATCTCCTCTGGTACACTTTTCACAAAATGGCTTTTCAATCCTCTCTATCGGCTCCCCAAACAGCGTGTAGTCTCTGTTTTGTGTGACAATTTTATTCACAAACTGAGACCACATCTTGACGATGAACCTGTAAAATTACGGCTGCTTTCGCCACAGCAGAAGAATATGTACTTCTTGCGTTCTGGAGGTAAGTTGATGGTCCTCCCCAGACCTGTGATTCAGTTTTGACAAAACGTGACAGCGAACTGCAGAACCATTAGTCGATCAGTTGATCAGTTGATTAGTAAAACCTTTTAAACTGCTGACAAATTGGGAAGTAGGTGATTGCATGAAGATTGCTGTTATTGGAGCTGGAACCATGGGACGCGGGATTGCCCAGGTCTGTGCCATGGGAGGTCACCAGGTTGTGGTGCGTGACATTGATCAGAAATTCATAGACAGTGCATTCTCCACTGTGGAGAAGAGTCTTGCCAAATTTGTGGAGAAGGGAACGATCTCACAGAAAGACAAGGATGACGCACTGTCTAGAATAAAGGGCACCACGAATTTAAAGGACTGCAAGGATGTGGAATTTGTCATTGAAGCTGCAGTCGAGGACATGAACCTAAAAAAAGATGTATTCAGAGAACTCGATGCTCTCCTCCCGTACGAGGTTATTATTGCCACGAACACGTCAAGTCTATCCATTACAGAGCTGGCTGCCGCAACTTCCAGGCCGGATAGGGTCATTGGCATGCACTTCATGAACCCGGTCCCCTTGATGAAGCTGGTGGAAATTATCCGGGCGCTCACGACCTCGGACGAGACTGCTCGAAAGACTGTGGAGCTGGCAACTCTTTTGGGGAAGACTCCTGTGGAGGCAAATGACTACCCTGGGTTCATTTCCAACAGGATACTGTGCCCCATGATTAACGAGGCTGTCTTCTGTTTATATGAAGGCATAGGGAGCAGGGAAGCTATTGACACGGTGATGAAGCTTGGTATGAACCACCCCATGGGGCCCCTTGCCCTGGCGGACCTGATAGGGCTCGACGTGGTGTTAGCAGTGATGAACGTTTTGTATGAAGGGTTCAAGGATTCCAAGTACAGGCCGTGTCCTCTTTTGGTAAAAATGGTGGAAGCAGGGCACCTGGGAAGGAAGACAGGGAAAGGATTTTATGAGTACTGACGTTACGATCGTGAAGGGAGATATATCTCGTATTGAAGCAGATGCACTGGTCAATGCAGCTAATAACTATTTGTGGATGGGTGCTGGGGTAGCTGGAGCCTTGAAGAGAGCAGGAGGGCAGGAAATCGAGGATGAAGCGGTGAAAAAGGGACCTATTCCTGTAGGAGGAGCCGTGGAGACTAAAGCAGGGAGGTTGAAGGCGAAGTATGTCATCCATGCTGCTGTCATGGGACAGGACTTACGGACGGATGAAGTTATCATACGAAATGCTACCCGAAATACGCTAACACGTGCAGAGAAGTTGGGAGTACAGAGTGTGGCTTTTCCTGCCTTTGGGACAGGAGTTGGAGGGTTTCCTCTCAAGCGGTGTGCAGAAGTCATGTTGGACGAGATCATAAAATATCCCAGTTCTCTCAAGGTAATGGTGGTGCTCTATTCAGAGGAGAGTTATGACATATTCAGGAACGTTTACCACGCTATGAAATAACTTTTCTTCTTTTTTGGCTAAAGAAAGGTGAAAGAAAAAATAAATAAAATGTAAAGAAATAAAAAATTAAGGAAGAAAAGCTGAAAATTTAGGATGGTAATCGAGCTTTGTACGCGAAGACTTCCTCCAGAAGGGTAATAGGCATGGTTCCCTCATATATCACTGTATCATGGAACCACTTATCCGTAAATTTAGGTCCCACCATCTTCTTGACCTTCTCCTTTAACTCTTTGAGCATGTGCTTCCCCAGTAAATACGAGAGAGGATAACCCGGTCCTAAAGTGTACCTCTTCACCTCTGCCACTGCAGCGTAGTGTTCCATCCCTGTCTCTCTCTTCAAGAAGTTCACTGCTTCATCAAAGCTCATCTCTCCCCGTGATAACTTCACATCTACCACAATTCGAACCGCTCTGAATAAAACGTCTCGTGACTGCGCAAACAAATACTCCTTACTGGTGTTGTACCCTGCTTTCTGCAGGTACTCCTCACAGTAGTGAGCCCACCCCTCAACGAGCTCCGTCCCTTCTGAAACCAGTTTAGCATAGACATCTGTTGGGGTGAAGGCCCAGCGGACCTTGTGCGGGTGGTTGTCACTGCAGAAAATCTGGACATGGTGTCCGGGATAGGCCTCGTGGACTGATACATTCGTTATAGCAGATATGTTGTGCTCTCCCAGAATTTTCGGGTCTTCAGGCGGCGTTACCCAGTAATAACCAACCCGCTCCCCCACAGCGGGAGCAGCCAAGTATGCAGCGAGAGGCAGCTGGTACCTGATGTATTCAGGGGTTTCATCCACCAAAAGGGTTTCCCCTTCAGGCATGGTAACAATGTCGTGACTGATGACAAATTCCCTGCTCTTTTTGATGGAGGAGCGGTACAAATCCAGGACTTCTTTGAACGTGGGAGGATGTTGAGACTTCACGAGGCAGGTCACTTCTTCCACAGATTTCCCAGGAGAAATAGATTCTGCCAATTTTTTCAGGTTCTCTTTCTCTTCTTTGATCCATTTCCACCCCATATCGATCAGCTGGTCCCCCGTGTAGGGTATTTTTCTCAACACAAGCAGGGTCTCAAAGTTTTCTCTCCCCATTACCCAGGGGGTTTTCGCTGTCGGAAGGATGTCATTGAGGAACTTAACGTAGTTTAAGAATGACTTCTCCACCTCTTTGGCAGCATCCTCAATGTCACCTGCGTCCTGGGAGGGAATCTCCTTTTGGGAGGCATCCACGATAATAGGGAGGAACTTCAGTAACCCTTCCGCACCCTCTATGGCCATTTCTGTCCACAATCGGGTAGGATTGACAACCCTGGTCTTGAAGTCCTCTATGTACTGAGGTGTCTTCTTCAGCCGCGTGTGTAAGGGATAGAATCGCTCTTTCCCTGATCGTATGAACAATGAGTTTAGGGCAGATGCCACCTCATTTGCAGCATTGGGATCCATGAGGTGGTGCCTGAGGGTTTCATCGACAAAAAGCCAGATTTTCAATTTGTGAATGGCTAATTTCCTGGTTATTTTCTGATCAAAGCCCAATCTTGATTCATCAATATCTTGAAATCTTCTCAGAAAGTCTCTGTCCTGTTCTATCTCTTTCTCACGGTCAGACAACTTTCCTGATGGCATTTCAGTGTCATACTTAGTGAATCCAAGATAAGAAGCGTCCTGAGGGCGTCTCTCCATACACTCTCTGATGAACTCTTCCTGTAACTGGTCAAACGCGTGCTTCATGAGGGTTCCTATGCATGGTATATAAATAGGTTTTGGGAGGCGAAAGGTGAGGGCATCCTGAATCAGGATAAGTCCTGAATCAGGATATGCATGCTTATGTATTGAAGTCTAGGGATGTAACCTTTTTAGACTTTCATAATCAGTGGGAGTGAGGTGAAAAAATGAACCTAGAAGGATGGCCTTTCGAATCCCTTGGTGGAGACAACAAATTAGGTGAAGGAAAGCCCCCCGGGGGCGGCGGAGTTCCCAGTTATCTCATCTGGGTAAATAATCATAGCATAAGACGTATCTAAAGAACTGAAACGGAGGTGATAAAAGATGAGGAATTAGAGAAACTCTTGGGAAATATTGAGGTAAAAAGAGGTAAAAATAGTTTCTTCAACTGTTTAAGCTATACATTAATCTAAAGTATTGTGCTCCCCTTATAAGTGCTCAAGTTGGTCGCAGAATATATAAAAGAGCTATAACATATAGCATCTATCATCTGAGTTTTGTGGATGGTGTGGCTTCTTGTTCCTAGTGAACCGGAAAGAGGATAAAGGAGTCTTCCTCTTTTCACTTCCTCCCTCTCTAGCCACAACTGGAGAAAATACAAAAAGCGTTCCTGACCAGCATTTGAGAGATTCATGATACAGGAAATCATAACTTACACCTAAAAGCTTAAAAGCTCAGATCTTGTAGTGAATAATGCTGAAGAGAATGTCATAACCAAGCCAAAAACGAGGTGATACAACATTGTCACTGACTTGGTTTTTCGTGGAAGATCCAAAATCTTCAATGGAGGAATCAAGATGAGTGTAACATCTGCTGCTGATTTGATGGTGTTGCTCCTTTATGCGAAAGGATACACGAGAGAATTCAATGAAGAGATTAAGGGTATAACGCGTATGGAGAAGCTGATGTACCTTCTTCTCAAAGAAGGTGGCTTCAAAGAAGTACTCTCTAAAGAAGTTACCTTTGAAGCATACGATTTCGGGCCATACTCAGCTGAGGTCTACGACTTGTTAGAGAGCTTAATTATGATGGGCATCGTAGAAGTACGGGAAGAAAAAATATCTAATATTAAAGATATCATTGATATTTATTGTGCAGAAGAGGAAGGACAGATTGAAGAAACTACTGGAAAGATAATGGAAGTCTATTCTCTGACTGAAAATCGTGGTCTTAAGATAGTGAGTAAACTACTCCAGGAACGTGTCACAACTGAAGAATTTGAAAAAGTAGAAAAGATCAAAGCAAGGTATAATGCTCTAAAACTCGATGATCTCCTTAGGTATGTTTATAAAACATATCCTGAAAGTGCAAGGAAATCAAAAATTATAGAAGAACTTGGCTTCGGAAGGAGACCCGATCTAGACCCTTTCGAGCGCGAGGAGGAGATGTGACATGATAGGATATGTAATGGACACTTCGGCTTGGATAGAGTTTTTCAGAGGCTCTCCGGAGGGAAAGAAAGTTACCGAGTACATATTTCCTGAGCTAACCGAGATTGCGCCTCTGATCACTTCGACGTTAGTACTTACAGAAATGCATAGTGTTTATGTTAGAAACGGCAATGGAGATAAATTTGCTGAGGATTTAGAGCAAATTAAGCTTCTCAGCAGACTTGAAGATATAATAAATGAAAGAAACGCAATTAATGCAGGTATCAAGCATGCCATAAATCGAACCAAAGAGAATCAGATAAGTTATGTAGATTGTATTCTCTGGGAACTCGCCGAAGAACGAAATATGAGAATTCTGTCGATGGACAAGCATTTCAAAGATTGTCCACAGGCAGTTTATATCAAAAAGGAGGAAGATAATGAGGTCTGAAGCAGATATGGTGAATATGGTAAAATTATTCTTCGAAAAACAAGGTTTTAGAGTGATAACTGAAGTCCCCATGCTCTCAAAGAAGATAGACATAGTCTGTCTAGATCCGAGTACACAGCAGATCATTGCCATAGAAGCAAAACTCCAGAAATGGAAACGTGGTTTTCAACAGGCTTTGACGTACCGCATCTCTTCGGATCTTGTTTACCTTGCAATCCATCGCAATTTTTCTCATAGAGTTGATAATGAACTATTACAGGAAATGAGTGTAGGTTTGATTGTCGCTGATCAAGATGGAGTGGAGATAACATTTGAAGCCTCAGAACATAAAATCATACACGAAAAAGTCAGAAAGGAGGTAGTATCTTATTGTGGAGGTGAGTATTCTGCCTTCTTTTAAAATATTCTACCGAATAGGAATGGCCCCGGAAAAAAAAGTACTAGCACCTGAATTGCCTGGGATTGCATATCATGGCATATGTTTTAGTGCAAATGTTGCATGTTTTGGCAAGACGTGGGTGTCTCAATTCATTAATCTTCTACGTAAACCATTTTTCATAGATCCCATGACCTATGCTTTTCAATTTCCTCTTCAGAATATTTCGAAAGGAAATACATTAAGAAAGTCCTTTTTAAGGCTGGCCGAGATATATGGAGATCCGATTAAAACCATGATATCTAGTGGACGTGAAGTAAACCCCTCGGATCTTACTGACGACGATGTTGAATCTATGACAAAAAACATTTTTGATTTTCAAGAGAGTACTGCTACGTCAGAGAGCAGCTCCCAGAAGAGTCTTGTTGAATTTGGAGAATGGCTAGGCGAGAGAGCTACAGAACAGAAGCCTGAATTCATAGTATCTCCTTATTTCTGGTTTGACTCTCCTGAATCGGACTTTTATTATGTAAATTTGAGAATCATGAAGCTTGGAAAGAAATATTCTTCGAAAATACCTGTCTATGGAGTAATTTGCACTAATGTAGAAACGCTATCTAATGACGAGTGGGTGTCGAAGATAGTATTGGATTTTAGCACAGTTGATGGGATTTTACTTTGGATATCTGATTTTAATGAACATAGAATGACCGGAAATGAGCTGATGAATTATCTTAACTTTGTTCAAGAATTGAGTAGAAACAGAACTGTGATAGTGATGTATGGTAGTTACTTTTCGATGATTGCATCTAAATTTGGATTGACCGGTATCTCACCAGGAATTGGTATAGGCGAATCAAAGAATGTAAAAGAACAGCCTACTGGAGGAGCTTTTTCAAATAGATATTATGTTTTCCAAGCAAAGACTATGACAGTTGATGCAAATGCTAGAAATTTTTACATGGAGAACCCTGAAACTTTATGTAAGTGTAACATATGTGGGGGGAGCAAAGTTATCAGCAAAGAAGAGATCCCACCGTTCTTTGATGAACTCACACCTCTGAAGGCCAAAAGGCACTATTGCATGTGTAGAGCCTTGGAATTAGAAGAGATAGAAAAGAACGATATAGATACAATAAAAATTGTTTTAGATTCAAATATTAGATTTTGTTTGGAGAAAAAAATGGATATGTTATATGGTATCGAATATAAGCATCAAGCTAGGTGGCATTCAGCAATTTCTGATTTTTCTGTACACTAAATACTACAAGCGATCGGATTTGTTCTTATTATATTGCAGTTTCATATCTGAATCTGTAATACAGGGGAGTTTGACACATTTTCCCTAAGGCAATTGCCGAAAATGTGAGAATAATTTTTGAATGTCTTGAGAAAATTTGCCAGATTCATAGATCATAACACCTGAGGCTGCCTTTTTGTCCAGACTCAAGTCAGCTCTTGTTAGAATCTCCATTGTTCTAGGAAGCATCATTAAACCCAAAGCCCTAAATATGTCAGGTCCCCATCTGCAATGATCCAAAACAAAATCTTTCAAAATAATTTCCGTGGGTCTGTGTTCTACTGCATCGTATATTCTTCTAGATATAGGCTTTAATCCATAAACTCTTACCTCACATACTTCTTGAGGATTAAATTTCCTAATCAAGCCAAATCTCTTCACGTACTGCTTCGCAATAATACTTCCTGCATGTACAGTTGCTGTATAAATACCTTCATGTTCATGTTCTTTACATACTATCCTTAAACTTTCAAATTTCTCACCATTAATCCATGAGGATAGATCTTTGCTGACTTCTAATAGTTCCTTTATACCACCTAAGGCTTCCATTAGAAAGTCCTCCTCATGTCTATTATGTTTTTTACGGGGATCATAGCTTCATTTTCACTTCTAAGAAAGATTTCTAAGCAGAGTTTCTTTTTTTTCGGGCCGATCTTGAAGTTTTTTCACTGAAGCTCCGGAAGGTGAAAGGTGAGGGCATCCTGGACCAGGGCGTGTGCTTAGAAGACGGAAAGATTTATAAATCTCTAAAAATAGTAGCTACTATACGAGGTAGTTGATTCGATGAGAGGAAAAGAAATGAAGGTGACAGGATGGATAAAAGAAAAGTGAACAGAGAAGAAAAAAGAAAAGGAAGGAACAAAAGAATTCTAAAAAGAAAAAATGATCGTGCCGTGATATGTACTTGTCTGATTTTAGTCATGTTTTTGTTTTCAGGCTGCATTGATCAAGGTGCTGACCAGACTCCAGAGAGTGGGGTAGAGATCACCCTTGTTGGCAACGAGGGATTCTTAATTACTGCTGGTGATAAGAAGGTTCTCGTCGATGCTACCTTCTACGGAGGCCCTGCGTATGCCCTTCCCTCTGAGATCCAGACCTCACTGGAGCAGGCCCTTCCGCCCTTTGATGGGATTGATCTCATTCTCATTACCCACTTGCACCAGGATCACTTCCATCCACTCGTCACCGGTACCTGTCTGGAGAACAACTCTGAAGCAATTCTGGTCTCAACAGAGGAAGTGATTAGCCAACTGGAGATAGCTTTTCCCAACTTTGTTAAAGTGAAAGGAAGGATCAAGGCTGTGAAACCTGAGAGAGGTAAAAAAGTTGAATTCACCTTGAATGGGATCAAATTGGAAGCGTTAGACATGCCACATGGCGGAAATTATCCTGGTGTGAATATTGGATTTCTTTTCACCATTGGTGGAATGAAAATACTTCACACGGGAGACTCTTTAATGACCTCTTCTAACCTTGAGGTGTATGACCTTTCTCGTGAGAACATTGATGTTACCTTCTTACACTACCTGTACTTGACAGACGCTTCTCTGCATGAAGCAGTACCGAGGATACAGGCGAAGCACCTCGTTGCCATGCATCTTCAAGTCCCCTGGTATGACGATGACCGTGACCAGATCGTGAATAAAATAAAGACTGATTTCCCCGATGTCATAGTGTTCACAGAAGAAATGAAGAAAATACGTGTTCTTCCTGAAGTATTTATTTTATCCTCTTCAATGGCTGCAAATGAAATTACCTCACAGGTTTCATTCAGATAAAATAAAATCAATGACGAGGGGTCAGGAAATTGAACATTCAAGCCTATTATACTGGATCCTTAGAGATTCTGGAGTCTGACAATTTCTCAGACGAACTCCTTTATAAAATAGATAACATCCTATGACACACATTGTCAAACACAACACTATGGTGGCAGCTCCTACAAGGGAAGACACCAAAAAATATGCAATGCACCCTCCAGACGATAAAAAGAAATGAAGAAATACCATACGTTTATAGTGATAGGTTCATGCATGGACAAACAACCAATTAAGAGAAAAGATATTCATTGGGTTCTTGGAGTAATAGTGGTGTCAGAGAAGGGTTCATGCTCAGATTTCATGCTCTCACGTATGGTGTCACCATTTAACTCTATCTCTTTGACTGGAAGAGAGGAGATTACCTGTCCGAAGACAGAAGTTGACCAGGTTCTGAAAGAGAAATTAGACAATGCCAGATCAATATAAAAATGGAGCCTTCAATCTGCGAAAAGTGATAAAAGGTAATACTTAGCTCGTGAGTGTATGCGGCCGGCGGGATTTGAACCCGCGCTGCAAGCTTGGGAAGCTCGAGTCCTGCCACTAGACTACGGCCGCACAGATGGTAGTAGAAGTGGAACTTTATAAAATTTTGGGATGATTAGGGTTGCAGGTTCTCCCTTCTGCATCTGCACGAAGAACGTTAGACCACAAGACTTATACTATGACACTTACTCACCTACCTGTAATGTACCATAACCTTTAAATCCTCAACCCTCTACCACGCTAAGGAGGGAGACAGATGCTGGAAGATACAAAGAAAAAGAAAAAAGAGTGGGAAGAAAAATCCCCTTTTGAAGAACGTCAGGACAGGTTTGTCACCACATCATCACGAGAAATAGACAGGTTATACACACCTGCAGAGGTAGAACATTTCGATTATGCAAAAGACTTAGGGTTCCCCGGTGATTATCCCTTCACCAGAGGTGTCCAGCGCACCATGTACAGGGGACGGATCTGGACCATGCGGTTATTCTCTGGGTTCGGAACTGCAGAAGAAACCAACTCGAGGTACAAGTACTTACTCTCGCAAGGAAATACGGGGTTGAGTGTGGCCTTTGATTTCCCCACCTTGTATGGGTATGATTCTGATCATCCCTTTTCCCAGGGAGAGGTGGGACGATGCGGCGTTGCCATCTCTTCACTACAGGACATGGAAACCTTATTCAACAGCATACCCTTGGACCAGGTCACCACCTCCATGACCATCAACGGACCAGCAGCCATCGTATGGGCCTTGTATCTAGTTTGTGCACAAAAACAAGGAGCTTCCCTAAAAGACATCTCAGGAACGATTCAAAATGACATTCTCAAAGAGTATATTGCCCAGAAAACCTTCATATTCCCCCCAGAACCCTCCATGAAGTTGATCATTGACACCTTTGAATTTGGCACGAACGAGGTCCCCCGCTGGAACACTATATCTATTTCAGGATATCACATCAGGGAGGCAGGTGCCACAGCAGTCCAGGAGCTCGCCTTTACGCTAGCAGACGGAAGAGAGTACGTGCGAGAGGCTGTGAAGCGTGGGTTGAAAGTGGATGAGTTTGCACCTCGATTGTCCTTCTTCTTCAACTGCCACAATGATTTCTTTGAGGAAATTGCCAAGTTCCGAGCAGCCCGTAAAATATGGGCCCAAATCATGAGAGAGGAGTTTAAAGCAGGAGACAGGGCGTGCTGGCTGCGGTTCCACACCCAGACTGCAGGATGTTCTCTGACAGCGCAGCAGCCGGAGAATAACATTGTGAGAACGACGATACAGGCATTAGCCGCTGTTCTGGGAGGTACTCAATCGCTACACACGAACTCCATGGATGAAGCCTTGGCCTTACCATCGGAGAAGGCAGCCACCATAGCGTTGAGGACGCAGCAGATCATTGCACACGAGTCAGGAGTAGCCAACACTATTGATCCTCTGGGTGGGAGCTATTTTGTGGAGTATTTGACGCAGCAAATGGAAGAAGAGGTGTACCAGTACTTTGACAGGATCGAAAAACTGGGAGGGGTATCACCTGCCATTAGAAAAGGGTTCTTCCAGCAGGAGATAGCACGGTCAGCTTACGAGTATCAGAAGCAGATCGATGAGAAGAAACGGGTGCTGGTGGGTGTCAATGACTATGTCAGCAGTGAGGAGTTGAATATCCCTCTGTTGAAGATCGACCCCGAATTAGAGAGAAAACAGGTTGAAAGGCTGCGAAGGTTACGGAAAGAACGAAATAATTCAAAGGTAGACGCAGCTTTGAGGGGACTGGAAAAAGCGGCTGAGAAAAATGAGGAGAATCTGATGCCTTACATTGTTGAGGCAGTCAAGCATTACGCTACTCTGGGTGAGACCTGCCAGGTGTTACGAGACGTCTATGGTGAGTACAAGGAGCCTGCCATCTTCTAAAGTCAGTAACAATTCTTCATAATTTTTGCTTCTTTTTTTTTCGAATGGTTTTTTTGGGAAAAGTTTAAATACCTGGAAGTCAAAGATACTTCGGGTGATATCATGATTGTGGCAGTTTCAGATGTGCATCTGGGGTATGAGAAATGTAACAGGGAGAGCTTTGAAGACTTTATCGACAATTTTCTGGCAAAAGAAGATATCGAACATCTTGTTCTCCTGGGTGATATCCTGGATTTCTGGAGAAGGTTTAAGGAAGGCGTTTTATTCGAAAACCTTCAGATCCTGTACAAACTAAGTGAGCTAAACGGCTCAAAGACAAAAAAACACTACATTATAGGGAACCACGACTATTGTCTCTTTTGCCTGCGAGGATATGAGAACCTGCACTTTGAATTCGCAAAAAATCTGGTGCTTGAAAGTGGAGACAGAAAATTCAGGTTCATACATGGATATCAAATTGAATTCATCGACATTTTGCCAATTTATGAAAGACTTTGCCAGGTTTTCTGTACATCTACCGATGAAAGAGGAGAAAAGCTGTCTCGCATCTGGAACTTTTATCAGAAAATGAAGCTTCGCTTCAAAAAGGATGAAATCAAATATAAAAAATATGACTTGGTCACGCTGAATGCGAGAGAACTTGGGGAACTTGTTGGTTTCTTTTCAAAGTGCCCCGAAGAGAGGAAAAAGTCGCCATTGTATAGAGGAGAAATCTACACTGCTGTGAGGCATTTAGCAGAATACGACAAATCTTTGGCATTGAATCCTGACGAAATTCTCGTGTACGGGCATACCCATGAACCTTTCGTAGACAAGGGCAAGAACGAAGCAAATACGGGCGGCTGGGTGCAAGGCGCCTGCAAATTGGTGAATTCATATCTGATTATTGACGATGGAACTATAGAATTAAAGTATTGGAAATAACTGTGCGAATGGATGATGAAGATTCTGAACTGTGAGGATCTAGGGTTTGTAGAAGGGGAGACTCACGGAAAATCGTCATTCCAAGGGCTCATCTACAAACCTATTTAAATGGAGAGAAGAACCAGGCTCATGAAGGTCTTACTGATAGAACCTCCAAAGAAAATCTGGGAAATGATGGGAGAATGCCGTCCTCCCCCTCTCGGGCTGGCGTATGTGGCTGCCGTTTTAGAGGAGAACGACATCCCTGTGGAGATCATCGACTGCAATGGGATGGGTGTAACCTGGGAGGACCTACCTGGAAAGATTATAAAAGCTTCACCAGACATCGTGGGGACAGGGGGCATGACCCCTATGTTCTCAGGAGCAGTAAGAGCCGTGAGCATGGCAAAGGAGATCGATCCTGAAATTGTAACAGTAGTGGGAGGTATACATGCTACCTTCATGTATGAGGACTCGTTAAAAGAGAATTCTCCTATTGACATTATGGTGAGGGGTGAGGGGGAAGAAACTATGGTGGAACTCGTGAGATGCCTGGAAAAGAATTCTGATTTGAAAAAGGTGAAGGGAATAGCATACAGAAAAGGTGATACTGTCATCGCCACAGAAAAACGTCCGCCCGTAGATGTCAACAATTTACCTTTGCCTGCTTACCATTTACTTCCCATGGAGAACTACTTTTTTGATTTTCTGGGAGAGTTCACCACAGTCTTAACCTCGAGGGGCTGTCCCTTTTCCTGCACCTTCTGCTCAGAGTGCGACTTCTGGGGGCGTCCCTGGAGACCGCGGAACCCTGAGAGCGTGGGAGAAGAGCTGGAGATCGTCAACAGAAAATACAAGAGAGAAGCTGTGTGGTTTGGCGATGATTGTTTCAACGTAGATTACAATCATATCAAGGGCATATGTGAGCAGATTCAAGAAAGAGATTTAGATGTGCAGTGGTTCTACCAGGGGAGGGCAGATTTCGTGATTAAACACAAGGATTTACTGCCATTGATGCGGAAAACAGGGAATATCATGACCCAGATCGGGATAGAAGCTGCCACCGATCAAGAATTGACCTCCATAGACAAGAGAATCACCACAGATCAGGTCAAAGAGGCTGTCGCCCTCCTGAAAAAGCATGATATCGTGCCCCAGGGATTGATGATCATCGGGACCTTTGACGATACAGCAGAAACAATTCTCTACAAGGTCAAGTTCATGAAATCTCTCAAAGTGGATTTCCCTGTCTTTACTATGTTCACGCCATTTCCGGGCAGTAAGCTGTACGAACAGGCCAAAAAAGAAGGAATTATTGAGGATTTCAACTTTGACCACTATGATATGGCGAACCCGGTGATGCCTACAGGGAAATTGAATCGAATAGAACTCTTTAGATGGTATGCCGAGTGCTTCAGAGAGTATTACTTTGATCCTCTCCAAATTCTGATGGGACTCCTCTCAAAAAACAGACTCAAGAGATTCGTATGGAGACACATGTTCTTTTTTGGGTTGAAACAGTGGTGCAGAACCATTTTAAGGAGACCCGTATCCTGGCCTTGACGGACCTTGCAGGTGACTTTGACTGCAACCTTTCCCTTTCTACAGTCCAATCTCACACAGTAAATCTTATCTTATGAATATAACATGAATTGAATAAGTAATTGTACGTACAGATACACAAAAATCCTTTATATTATGCATGCTCTTTCTTTAAGAGGTGATCCTATGACTGTTCACACAAAAAATGTATATAAGGTGACGTTTAGGGAGCCTTTTCCTCTTTCATGGGGAAAGAGAAAGAGTGAGGTGTAGTACATGTCCATGCTCAAATTTGTAGGTAAGAGAACGGTGGAGATTTTCGTGACGCTATTCGTTGTCACAACGTTGATTTTCATTTTGTTTAGAGTGATGCCTGGAGACCCTGCCTCAACAGTGATCAGCCCTCGCATGACACCTGAGTTAAAAGCAATTCTAAGAGCACGGTTCGGAGTGGATCAACCCCTTTGGAGGCAATATGTGCTCTACGTTGGCAACCTGCTCAGAGGCAATTTCGGTACATCCTTCTACTGGGAAGGAGATGTTTTTGACATATTGAAGGTCAGAGTTCTGCCCACCATCATGCTGTTCTCCCTCGGTACGCTTTTGGCATATGCTTTGGGTATAAACCTGGGGCGCATCATCGCCTGGAGGAGAGGTGGGAAACTGGATTACAGCTCGACTTTGTCTGGGTTGTTCTTCTTTACCATGCCCCTCTTCTGGATAGGGTTGTTAGCTATCTGGGTTTTTTCGTACAAGCTGGATTTATTCCCCGTGGGTGGGATGAAATCCCCTGAGATATGGGGCAGCACGGTGGAACCAGGACTGCTCGTCAAGGTGGTGGATGTTGGATACCACTTGTTCCTGCCTTTGTCAGTGTATACACTGGTAATATTTGCCGGGGACATGCTGTTGATGAAGAACAGCATGCTGGAGACATTACGGGAAGACTACATCACCACGGCGAGGGCCAAGGGAGTACCGGAGAGCAAGGTCAGGGATGGCCATGCAGCACGGAATGCAATGCTCCCCGTGGTGACTGCTCTGGTGCTGAATATGGCATTCTCCTTCAATGGTGGTGTGTTGACTGAGACAGTGTTCTCGTGGCCTGGGCTGGGTTCACTACTGGTGGATGCATCATTGAGCTACGACTATCCTCTGGCACAGGGAGCCTTCATAGTGCTTGCAGGTGTGGTTCTGGTGGCAGTACTGATGGCAGATATTCTGTACGCCTATCTGGACCCGAGGATTAAGTATTAGGAGGTGTGAGAATGAGAAATGCGGCGCAAGTCCGTGTGAGAACGCAGTGGCAGAGGAGAAAAGAGAGAATAGAGGGCACATGGGGACTGTTCAGAAAGAGCAACGTTGGCATTCTGGGCGTTGTAATTCTAACTGTTTTCATTGCGCTGGCTCTCGTCTCTGCTGTTCCCCCTTTGATTAATGAGATATATAAACCTTTAACAGGGACTGACCCTGTCATTATCGGGTTCAGCCAGCCATCTCTAAAGCATCCTCTAGGAACAGACTTCATGGGGAGGGATTTGTTCAGCCAGTTACTGGAAGGTGCAAAATGGGGACTAATTGTCGGGATTACGGCTGCTTTAGCTTCTGTCCTCGTCGGGACAGTCGTCGGGTTGGTGTCCGGGTATTTCGGCGGAGCCATTGACACGCTGCTGCAGAGGACTGCAGACATTGTGTTAACCTTACCGGGTATCCCCTTAATCCTGGTGATTGGGACTGCTTTAGGGAGAATGAGCATCTGGAACATCGTGATCCTCATCGGCATGCTCGGCTGGCCCGGCACCTCCAAGGTCATCAGGGCACAGGTGCTCTCGTTACGGGAGCGCCCCTTCATCGAGAGTGCCAGAGTCAGTGGTGCCAGTGATTCGCGAATCATCTTCAGGCACATTGCCCCCAACGTACTGCCCTTGACCTTTCTGTACATGACCTTTGGGGTGACAGGTGCTATCCTCACTGAAGCTTCTCTGAGTTTCATCGGACTCGGAGATCCCAGTACGGTGAGCTGGGGCATGATGCTGCAGTGGTGCTTCACGTCGGGATACACGTTCAAGGCACCCTTCTGGTTACTTCCTCCTGGATTGTGCATCACCATTCTGGCATTGTCCTTCTATCTGATCGGTATTGGCACGGACAAGATCGTCAATCCAAAATTAAGGGAGAGATAGCAGAATATGAGGATTCAGAACCTTCCGTGAAAGGAGATGAGAGAGAAGGTGTGGAAAGACAGTACAAAGCACAAGGACGAGAACGAGGCGTTCAATGTGATTTCGTCTGAACGCAACCTGCGACTCGGAAAGGTGAAATCCAAATTGAATGGTGGGAATACTCTCCCACCTCTTTTTTTTCGAGGTGACTTCTATAGTCAAATCAGTAAATACTCGTAGGTTGGTGTCATTGCTAGCCCATTTTCAAAGGCGAAAATAATTTGTTCTTTCAACTCATCTTTACTCGTCACCACGAATAAATCGTGGTTACAGAAGCTCGCTCACTCAGCTGGTTTTTGAGAATCTCTGCAGGACCAAGGTAGTTGC
>JADDYB010000070.1_pt1 | contig 30121 bp, 33 predicted proteins | sample 8641941 | NCBI WGS metagenome assembly JADDYB01 (sample SAMN16275377, study PRJNA637457) | freshwater sediment metagenome | isolation source: Lake Kineret sediment | place: Israel: Lake Kineret | collected 2013
TGGTGTTCCTCACTTCGCATCGAGGAATATAGTAAGCTAATACTATGAAAGATTCGATTAATGGAAAAAATGACAATCTAGGAAGTCACACGACTTCTACCACCACATAATTTGACAACCCCGTGAAGGAAGGAAATAAGGTGGAAACTGGATGTGATAGCTCCCCATAAGTTCTCCCTGTCATAAAGGGATGAAAAATGGTCTTTTTATGGGTAGTCACTACTGTCTTAATCTTTTTCCTCTCCTCCAATGAAAGAAGTTGAGGTGAAGATTCTAGAAAGTGTATAGAGGAGGTGGTATAGCCATGGGTGGTCCATTAGAGACAGAAATTGAAAGTCTGGAAGGGCAAGGTAAGAAGCGTGGTCTGACTTCTGAGAAGAATGACCCCACAAAGTCTGAAGATAAAGAAGAGAGTGACAGAACTTTGGGCGGCCCTAATTTGTTGTTTTTATCTTTCCCAGCTTCACATGATAGATGGCGGAAAAGCTGTAGCTGTAAAGAGGGATAGAATGATAGGAAGACAGATAGAAGAGAAAGAAGGTAAAGAATCTGGAAGAATACATTCAAACCAGGGTGAAAAGATGATGTGCCCTGTCTGCGGGAAAGACATACATGAGGTGAACCTCCCTGATGTCAAAAGTGTTGTTGAGGATAGACTCGCCTGGGTAGGATTCGTTATTGTTGATTCCTCCGTGCGTCTTCTCGTCAATTGTGAACACCGATTCGCAGACCGGGAGATAACCTTAGACAGTCTGCATGAATTCACTGCAGTCGTTACGTGCGAATTTGACAGTCAAGGTGCATGTACTCACTTTGAAGTTATAGGAATCCGTGCTAAAAGGTGATCACGTGGAACGTACTAAAGAAAAGGGAAATACAAAGAATTGCCAGCATTCTCACCAGCTGTCAATGGAAAGACTTTCAAAAGTTGGAAAGAAGGTAAACAGAGGTGAGTTTTGGTGAGCAAATCTGGTAGAAGTATGGGAAGGCTGAAAAAATTGTATTCTCTGGAGGGAACTGCAGAGATCCTGGAGTACTTAGATGCCCATCCTGGATCAAGGAAGAGAGATCTTGAAGGGGTGGCGAGTCCTCCCATCATCTCGAAAAGGTTACACACCTTTCTGGCGTTACGGTTGATCACCAAAGGTCTCGAGTTAACAGATGCAGGCAGAGAATACCTCGACATAATTCGGAAGATAGAGGCGCTCGAAATAGAGGGGTGAGTAGGGACATGGCTCTAAAAAACAAAAAGAAAATAAACGAGCATCTGAGTGAGTTTTCCAAAATACTCCATCTGGAAGCTACGTACGAAATCCTTGACTACCTCAATGACCACGGGAACAGTCATCACAAGAATCTTAGGCAGTTGACCAGTATTTTTACCTTGTCTCACCGATTGAACGACCTCTTGAAGTATACTCTCATTGAGCACCATTTCGAGAAAGAGGAGAAAAGGAAAGAGTGGTACACCATAACAGAAAGAGGGAGAAGGGCTCTCCAGCTGCTGAAGAGGCTTGAAGCATTGGCAGAGAGAATAAATGATGAAGGGATTTCACAGAAAGATCTGGCAGGTACAACAAAATCGGAGAGGGTAGAATGATCTCTTTCCATTCATCTGTCACTAGAGAGGATTCTTCACTGGGATTTATCGATCTCATTTCTATCTACAGGTGATGACATGGGTAAGATTACAAGAAAACGAAGAATTGAGAACTATTTCAAAGTATTTGAACAAATCTACGAGGATCCTTTCCTCTCCATCTACGATATCTCACAGAACACGGGACTGTCCAGGAATACGGTAGCCAAGTACCTGAACGAGATGTACAAGTTCGGCATTCTCCAGGGGCCTCAACTCCATACAAAAGCAGCCTCCAATTACAGAGAGTACATCTACCTCTTGAACTTTTCAGACCCACAATTGTGCTTTCGAGGATTGAGAAACTTCCCTCACGTCCTCTACCACGCTCTCACCTTTGGAGACTGGAACACCATGGTAATCACGGATAGACCTTTAGACTTCTCCGTATTGGTGGGCTTTCAAAAAATGGTGTATCAGGGAGTGAAAGATTGCGTCTACACGCCAAAAGCAGTACTAACGACCTGGGATGAATCATTCAGAGAATGTCATGAACAGGTATCTGCCTTCACGCCCAGAGGACCTGAATACAAGCAGCGACAATTAACCTCTTTACCCTGGGGTGAAGATGAATGGACCTTATTTCACGCCTTCAAATACAACCTCAGGCAGAAGGTGACTCCTCTATTACGGAAGATCAAGGTACGATACGAGACCTACAGTGCATGGATGAAAACAGTGGAGGAATATTGTACGATCGTTACAGGATTTTACCCTCAAGGGTACGATAGGTATAACAGCCATTGTTTTCTGTTCTTCACTGATTACGAAGAGTCAATAAAGTCATTGTTCTCCTCATTTCCGGTGACACCCTCACTCGTGGAGGTAGGGAATCAATTATTGGTCTTTGTGAACGTAACCTCTTCAGAAATTTCCAGAGATTTATTCTGCACCCTTTACGATATGAAGGTCAAAGAGATGGTAAAAGCATTCCAACAGAGTTTTGTACTTCACCATTCTCCTCCAGTATTTTAGTGGGAGAGCTGTGGCAGTATCAAAATAGAAGACTTGCGAGGAAGGAGTACCTCCTCTCTTTTTTTAGGTTTTTTAGAGTTCATAGCAGCGCTTTTCTGCTGTTTCCATGTGCAATAATTTTATGGTACTTTCGGAAGTACTGTATTAGGACTCTGCAAACAAAGGCATGGACGTCAACCTTTAAATATCCCAGACCATGGTGATGGCATGAAGAAGCTCAATTCATATGATGTCCTTTCCATAACGATTATACTGATCATACTGGTGGTCACCCTTTTACGATACGACATCTTCCCCATTTTTGTAGACATCTACTACCATACGTCGGTAGCTCTCTCCTTTGACAAGGCAGGTGGCATTGTTCTGTGGGATTTCTGGGAATTTGCACCCGAAGGAAGGCCTCACTTGTACCCGCCATTCCTTCACTGCCTCATGTTACTCCTGCAAGAGGTTGCAACCCCCGTATCTGTGGGGAAGTTCATCAGTTTCATCATGTTTCCCGCTTCCCAGATGACGGTCTGGCTCTTCTCACGAGAAGTCTTCTCCCGAAAGTGTGCCTTTTACTCTTTGTTACTATTATCTTCCTCTCTAGAATATTTCAGGCTGCAGGCAGTAACGTCAGCCGCCGCCCTCGTCCTCGTTCTGGTCCCCCTCATGTTCTATGCCTTTGAGAAGGGGAAATATCTTGCCGCCACCATTGTTTTGACCCTCTGCCTTTACACCCACGTGGGAATGGGACCCATAGCCTTAGGTTCCTTTGCGCTGTATAGTATCTTCTGCAGGGAAAAACTGAAAGAGGCAGTAAAAGTCATTGTACTATCTCTAGTGCTTTATATACCGTGGGTCATTCACCTCATCGGGTACAGCGGAAGTTTATCTTCAAATTCACCTGCATCTGGTGGTTCTCTCATGTTATTCCCCTGGTTCTTCGGAATAATTGGTCTTTTCATCTGCACACAGAGAAAGAAAGAGTTCCTGATTCCCGTGTGCATTTTTATCTGCATGATTCCTGTAGCCTTCACGTATTTCGGAAGGTTCACTGGTCATTCGATCCTCCCCCTGTCTCTGCTTTCAGGAGTTGCCCTCTCACAGATAGATGAGAGATTAACTGGAAGGAAGAAAATGGCTTTTGTCATTGGCGCATTCATTGTACTGAGTCTCGTTGCTCCCACTATCGGTTTACAAAAGGAGAGAAAAGACACGCGGCAAGTTCCCCACGCACAAGGGAGTAGGATTGGTCTGCAGACACAGTCTCTCATGACAGCACTCCCCCGAATGCAGTCAGACTCTTACTTGACGTTCGATAATGTAAAGATGGCAGAGATTATCCGGAGGAACTCTCAGGAAAACGAGATCGTCTTCATCCCCGGGGGAATCATGGGGTGCTTTGTGACAGCCATGACAGGGAGACCGCAGACCCTTGGCATGTGGCAGGAAGTTGCGGCAGATTTTGAACCTGACCCCAAGTCTGCCTCCCTCTTTGTGATGCTCAAGGGGAGAAAAGTACCTAGTGCACTCACCAGGATAGGGGAGACCGAAAAGTGGGTCGTGTTACGGGCTCCTGACAAGAAAACAGTGACCATCCCGAGAGCAGTAGTAAAGAAAGAGATAGTCTACCTGGTGATGGCCATTGCTCTGGCTGCATCACTCTATGATTTCTTCCTGCGCAAAAGGGTACCACATTGAAGGATCTAACGCTGATTACCCTAACCTCACCAGTTTGGTAAATTCAGAACGAATTTGCAGCCTAATTACTATTGTCTCTTTTCTAATGAGACTTTTCTCTCACATAGCAAAATTTAAATACATCTTCCACCAAACAGAGACGAGTATCCAGGGAGATGAAAGAGGGAGAACGAGTGGACAGAGGGAGATTGAACCTTTCAGAGATCATCACTTCCTTGGTCAGGGATGGGAACTGCAAGAGAAGATATCGTGAGGAGGAAGAATATGTGGCTGGAAGTACTTAACGCAATCCCCTTAATCGTCGCATCAGCGTCATCCTTTCGAGGAGTCTTCACAAGGCAACACTTCTGCTCCTCTGGAAGGGCGAAGATTCCTGGGTCATGGATTTGGTTCAATGCAGATTACTCACACTTTTTCATGGTCATTGAGACGTGCATGTCCAGAAGCTTCCTGGTTACTCCCAAGAGGTGAGAACGTGGCACGAATCCTGATCGTGGAAGACGAGACCGTTGTCGCCGCTGACTTGCAAAAGCGGCTGGATACTATGGGGTACTCCTCTCTTTTCGTGCCATCAGGAGAGGAGGCCATCCAAAAGGCAGAATCGGAGCCCCTGGACCTGGTACTGATGGACATTGTGTTGAAAGGCGAAATCAACGGGATTGAAGCCGCAGCACAGATCAAAGCTCAATGCAACATCCCTGTGGTGTTTCTCACAGCGTACGCAGATGAAGCAAAGATAGAACAGGCAAAGGTGACCGAGCCCTTCGGGTATATTGTGAAACCCTGTGAAGATAGAGAACTCCATGCCACCATAGAAATGGCCCTCTACAAGCATAAAATGGAAAAAAGAGTAAGAGAGAGCGAACAACAGCTGACAACTACCCTAAAATGCATCGGCGATGCAGTCATTACCACTGATTCAAGGGGGGTTGTCACGTTCATGAATTCTGTGGCTGAATCCTTGACAGGGTGGAGTCACCAAGAAGCAGTGGGAAGGTCTTTGGATGAAGTTTTCATCATCATGAATGGAAAAGCAGGCAGTGAGGCCCAGAACCCTGCAGCGAGGGTACTCAAGGAGGAGGGTGTATCTGGGGTGGAAACCTACACCCTCATAGCGAGAGATGGGAAAAAGACACCCGTTGATGAGTGTGCTGCACCTATTAAAGATGAAAGAGGGACGATAGGTGCAGTGGTGGTCTTCAGGGATATTACTAAACGCAAAAGGGCAGATGAAGCCCTGCAATCGGAGAAAGACAAGTTGCACGCACTCATGGATGGGCTATTCCGCACAGAGATCGGTATTGATATTGTCAAAAGTGATTATACGATCTTATTTCAGAGTCAATTCTTGAAAGAACGATTTGGCGATGTGACGGGAAACCTGTGCTACAAAAGTTACCGAGGATTGAAAACTCCCTGTAGTGTCTGTCCTGCACGACGAGCAGTAGAAACTGGCAAGACAGAAAGTGCTGAAGCACATAGTGTAGATGGAAGAACCTACGAGATCATTTCAGCTCCCTTCCCTAATCCAGATGGGAGTGTTGACAAGGCTGTAGAAGTTGTCATGGACATTACTGAGCGAAAAAGGGCAGAAATACAGTTGAGAGACCTCTTTGAGGCAAGCAAATTGATAAACTCTACTATGGATATAGACAAAATATTCAAATTTATCTCAGATTCCTATCAGGAATTGGTGGGGTTTGATAATTTCATGATTTTTCTCGTTTCTGAGGACAAGACACACCTGTACCCTGCGTATGCTTCTGATGAGATCAGAGGCAAGGTTAAGAATCTCGTTTTGAAGTATGGTGAAGGACTGGTGGGTCACTGTGTCAGGACGAAAGAAACCCTCCTCTTGAAGAATGCACACACAGACCCACGCGCACTGAAGATTCGGGAGGTGACAGAACCCTTCACCTCTCAGATTGTTGTCCCTCTCATTGTAGAAGGTGAGTGTGTTGGTGCAATCCACCTCTCAAAGAGTGCAGAGAACGCGTATGGCCAGGATGATGTTGACGCTCTAAAACCCTTGAGCGAAGTCATCTCGTCAGCTGTGAAGAACTCACGATTGTACGAGGAAATAAAGAAATCGAGCCGTGAACTTGAAAAGAGGATTGAGAAAAGGTCAGGAAAGATTGAAATTCTCCTCAACACACGGCAGAAGCTCCAGAGAGAGGGAAGCTGGGAAAGAGGGCTCATGACCATTACTGAGGCTCTGTGTATGCTGGGATTTGAACGATGCGGTGTCTTCCTGGTGAACTCCATGAGAAAGACCCTCGACTACCATTTTGGGAAAGAGGTGAGCCTTCCCCGGAAGGGGGTGTCTGTCCCTTTGAGCGATTCTGACTACTTTGGGGTTAAATGCGTCCTGGAAAAGAAGACCATACTGGTGAGAGATTGCACTGCGGTGAAAGGAAAACAGGTCGTGCCTGGAGCGAAATCGTTCGTGTGGGTTCCCATCATTGTTCAGAATGAGGCATTTGCAGCTTTAGCAGTAGACAATATCAAGAGTGAGAGAACCATTACGGAAGAGGATGTCAAAGACCTGGAGATTCTCGCAAGCATGTGTGCAGTCTTCATTGACAGGACAAGAATCCTGGTAGAACCTGCTGCGGAAAAAACGCTAAAGACTGAATTGAAACACTGGTTGGAACCTTCAGAGGGGTATATTGTGACGGAGAAAAAGCCTGAGAAGTCTTTAGAGATTTTCGGTGATTTGGTTACCCATGGTATACCTGGTTTTGTGATTTCGAGAACATTTCCAGAAAAATTGAAAAAGAGATACCAGTTGGTGCGGACTCCTGTGCTGTGGTTTTCACGGACTGAGAGGAAGGATAGTATAAGTCCCGATGATCTCCCCAAGTTGATCTACCTTATTGGGGATTTCACCATGAAGAGTGAGGAGTCTGTCATCTTACTGGACGGCCTGGAGTACCTTTTGACGCAGGTGAATTCTGAGACTGTTTTGAACTTCTTACAGGAATTGAGGGACGTGGTGATCTTGAACAATTCGCGGTTGATCATCCCTCTTCACAAGGATGCCTTGCCTGCGGGAGAATTCAGCATCCTGGAGAAGGAGTTTACTGTCCTATGATGGGGGGAGGGTCACATCATGGGTGCTGGTTTTCCTGCCACCTCAAAAGTGAGCACTGAAACTTTTAAAAGCATCACTGCCTACCTCAACTAATGCACGAAATAGAGGTTTCGGTGCCCTTCCACCTCAGCCACACGCTGGATTCTGGTCAGGTCTTCAGATGGCACAAAAATGGAAGTGTTTGGGAAGGAATCGTTAATTGCGACTTTGTGAGGGTTTCCCAGGACAAATTACTGCACTGTAACTGTGATGAGAATTTTCTGTACAATTATTTCAGATTAGATGATGATTTAGACAAAATCCTCTCTTCTATTGATAAGGACAAAGCCATTCACGCGGCCATCACTGCCTTGTACGGGCTCCGACTGACCCGGCAGGACCCCTGGGAATGTCTCATCTCCTTTATTTGCTCATCCTTTAACAATGTCCCCCGCATCAAATTGATTGTGGAGAATCTGTGCAGAGAGTTTGGCAGAAAATTCGAGCACGGGTACACCTTTCCCACACCCGAATCTCTGGCGAAGGCGTCTTTAAAACAGCTCCGAAGATGCGGGCTAGGGTACCGTGATAAGTATGTAGTGGAGACAGCCCAGATCGTTACTTCAGGGTTATCTTTAGAGAAATTGAGACGTCTCCCCTACGATGTGGCAAAAGAAATCCTTCAAGAACTGCCTGGTGTAGGCCAGAAGGTGGCAGACTGCGTTCTCTTATTTTCTCTCGACCACCTGGAGGCTTTTCCCTGCGACGTGAACATTCAAAAGTGCATGAACCAGTTTTACCATCCCGGTACAAGTGTCACGACCTTCGGCCAGCAGTACTTCGGAGAGTACGCCGGATATGCCAACCACTATCTTTTTCACTACCAAAGGCTCTATAGATGTGTGAGGTGATCATATGGAGTTAGTAGAAGGGTTATTAACCAGGAGGAGTGTGCGTTCCTACGCAGATGAAGACGTCTCTGATGAAGTCATTGAAGAGCTTCTCGACATTGCGAGATGGGCTCCCTCTGCAGCCAATAACCAGCCCTGGAGGTTCATCGTCGTCAAAGACAAAGAAAGGAAAGCGAGCCTTCGAGGAGGCCTCAGAGATGTTATCCCCGTGAGCAGACACATAGAGGAGGCTCCCGTGGTTTTGGCAGCCTGGTGTGAGCCTTCCCGTCTCATGGAGAGGTACCAACTATCTGATGTGTCCAATGCAATCATCTACCTGCTGCTGGCTGCCCATGCCAAGGGATTGGGCACTTGCTGGATTGGTTGGTTCTCAGAAAACAGGGTAAAAAACGTGTTAAATTTGCCGAAAAAAGCGAGCGTTGTGGCCTTAATAACGTTGGGGTACCCCAAGGATGTGCCCGAACCCAAAAAGAGAAAACTGGTCAAAGAGATAGCGTACCGTGAAACGTACAACACTCCCTGGTAGTATTCCAATTGCGAACCTATCATTCACACCCTCAAGAATGCGAGTGTGCCAGGTGCGTGGGTTCCTATCACAAACTATATAAAAGTGGTGCATGAGAGTTCTCTATGCGTCTCAAGTCTTTCATCTATTCACACATTCCCTCCTTCTTCTTGCACCCTCTCTACCGTTTGTATGAGGAACAACTTATCGATGAGATTAAGAAAGGCCAGATCCCCCACCACATTGGTATTATCATGGACGGAAACAGGCGGTACGCCAAGGAAGGTGGGATTTTTGCCTGGGAAGCACATGAGAAGGGAGCAACCAAAATGGAAGAAGTCCTAGACTGGTGCAATGAAATAAACATCAAGGAAGTGACAGTGTATGCCTTTTCTACTGAGAATTTTAATAGACCACAGGAAGAGGTCGAGAAACTCATGAATTTATTTGAAGAGAAATTCTACGACATTGTTCGAGACAGAAGGATACATCGAAATAAGATCAGAATAAAGGCACTGGGAAAACTCGATTTACTCCCTGAAAAGGTCAGAAAAGCCATAAAGATTGCAGAAGACGCTACCAAAGACTATGGAAACCAGTACTTGAACGTGTGCATCGCCTATGGGGGGAGGTCTGAAATTATTGAAGCCTTCAAAAAGGTGGCGCAGAAAATGGAAGAAGGAGAACTCTCTGTGGAAGATATCACTGAGGTGACGATAAAGGATCATTTGTACAGAGCAGGGCCTGACCCGGATTTAATCATACGGACGGGGGGAGAGGTCCGCCTGAGCAATTTCCTCCTGTTCCAGGCTGCGTACGCAGAGCTTTTCTTCTGCGACATCTACTTCCCTGCTTTCAGAAAGGTGGACTTTCTCAGAATTATCAGAGAATTCCAGAAAAGGAAGAGGAAGTTCGGGAAATAGCAGCGCACTGAAAGGAGGATCATCAGGCAGGGCAGACTGACTGATGACTGAGGCTGCGAAGGAACATCCACAAGTTTTTAAGTGTCCATGAAAACTTCACACCATGAACTATTTACCACTCCTCCTCGTATGCGTCCTCGTTGTGGGCTGTACGAGTCAGAGTCCTGCAACTCCTGAGACACCTCCACCTTCATCTAGACCCCCCTTCCTCTCAGATGAAGAAATCTCAAAAGCTGTCAATGAAAACCCTTCTGCAATTCTGTACTTCCACAGTCCTACCTGCAGTACCTGCCGCGCGGTCGAGCCCATGGTGGAGGAACTGCAGAAAAAGTACAGCCTCACCGTGATTTGGGTGAGTAAACAGGAAAACCAGGCCATCTTCGATCAGTACAAGGTCAAGCACTATCCCGCCCTCTACTTCAACTATGGCTCAGAAGTGCTGGTATCCTTTCGTGAGAGTGATTCTTTAGACTCCATCTACACCAGTGTGCGTGATGGAACTATGAAAGGCATGCACAGAATCGAGTACACTGCAGAGGGTGAAAAGCTCATCATTCCCAGCAGAGATATCCTCCCCGACACCCTGTACTACCTCACTTACAATGACCGCAGAATCCAGGTGTACATATCCCCTTCTGCCCACCTCTATGTGTTATATGGGGCCCGGGACTGTTACTGCAACTGGCTCTACCTCAGTAAGGACCTCATCTTTGATGGAGAGCGGCATGCGAGGTGGAATAAAGACACCTTGTATGTACTTGGTGGAGACTGCGGTGAATTCATCCAAATCCCCTTCCAGGTAACAGGTTCTAGTATAGTGATCGACACGAAAGACATTAAATGAGGTGTGCCTATGGACCCTTGCACCTATTTTGATGGAGGATTTAACTGTGCAGAATCAGTGCTTTTGGCTCTGTCTGAGTCTGCAGGGTTTGCTGCTGCATGCATCCCCCGGGTCGCCACCGGATTTGGTGGAGGCATGAGGTGTGGTAATGTGTGCGGAGCAGTTTCAGGCGCTGTCATGGCATTTGGGATAAAATACGGGAGGATGACTGCACAGGAAACGGAAAAGAGAGACCGCGTATACAAATTAACCCAGGAATTGATAACTCGCTTTCAGAAGGAGCACAGAACCGTTACATGCCGTGATCTTTTAGGCGTTGACGTGGGAACTGAAGAAGGGAGGAAAAAATACGAAGAAGCCAACCTCCACCAGCAGTGCCGGGACTACGTTATCACTGCATTTCAAATTGCCCTGTCTTTGCTTGCTGCTGAATGATAGAATAGAAATCCCTCAGTTTACCCCTCACTTCTTCCTGCTCTGGTATGTCTAATTCCGGGATTTGAGAAAATGCGTTTTGCAGCTGCGCATACCTGTTGTAGGCTTCTAAGAGATCTCCCAACGGCAGGGTTACCAAAACGTCGATCCTCTTGTGGAGCTCCTTTAACTTCTGGATATCCTGAAGCCTCTTCCCTTTCTCTTTTATTTTCTCCTTCACTTCACCCATGCTGCGCTCAATGTATGTGGTCTCCTCTTGTGAGTATTCCTTTTTCTTAAAGAGTATTTCTTGTTTTTTGAAATCTTCTGCGAGCGATTTGAACGTTCCGGGGTCTGTGGTGTCTAATTGAGATTCTATCCTGTGGAGTTCTTTGACAAGGGGAGGGTTCTTCTCATCATCTTCAGTGAAGAGTTTTTTCTCTTTCTGCACGCGCGGTGGAGGTTCCAGACGTTCTCGTCTTTGAGGGGGTTCCCGACGTTCAGGACGGTAAGAACGTTCCGGGACATACTCAGGCAGTTCTGGAGGAGGCTTCTTTCTCCTGAGCCACACGAATGCAATGACTGCTGCAACCACTGGCAGTAGAAAAAGCAGATAGTAGGTGTAATCTGCTTTTTTCCTCATCTCCTTCTGAATTGTTTGAATTTTTTCCTCACAAAGAGAAGCTTTCGTATCATTCAGGGACTCGTATATGGCTTTTGCCTGCTGGTAGTACGTGAGAGCGGTAGGAAAATCTCTTTCCTGGTAAGCCCTTTCTGCCTGGTTCACGAGTTGGGTTGCCTCTACATACTGGTCGCAACGCTTGATGTACTCCTCGCAGGCGAGGGCCTTTTCTGTATTCTGATTCTCTTCAAAGCTCCTCTTGGCCTGTTCAAACATGATTTTGGCCTGGGTAAAGCTCCCTGCATCATATAATTCGAGTGCCTTGGCGTAGTAATCGACGTCTTCTTGTCCTGGTCCTGGTACGAGTAGATACTGGATGAAGGTGTCTGTGTACTCCGTTCGCTGGACATAGGAAGACAGCTCCAGGGAGAATAGGTGGTTCCCCGGTTTTGCCAACCACATAAAGGAGACGGTAGAGGATGAGCGGCGGTCTACAGGAACGATCTTTACATCGTGAAGGTTACCATCAATGAACAGTCTGCAGGTGACATTCACGTCCTCTTCATAGGTTTTGTTTGTCAATCGGACGAGTATGGTTACTGAATCACCACTCTGAGGGTTTTCCGGTTGAAATATGAAGGATGTGACTTCCATTTGAGATGCAGACACGTAAGAAATGAGAAGAACTAGGATCAGAGCAACACCCTTTTTCATGATTCTCATTTTGTGAGTGGATTTATAAGAGTTTTGGTCAAGGGTGCTCTGATAACCTTTTTAAAGTGCTGTGAGAACATCTACCATGAAAGACACCTGGGGAGAAGACTACGTGAGTCTGGCCTTCAGAGTGGAGAAGTACTTTGAAGGATTCATAGACGGTTATTTCGGTCCTGAAGCCCTGAAAGCACGAATTGAAAAAGAAGAGAAGAAACCTCTAGACGCGCTCTTTGAGGATGCTGTCCATCTCTATGAGACTGTTCCTCGAGAAGATGAAGCCCGCAGAATCTACCTGGAAAAGCAGGTAACAGGAATAAAAACTACTATACGGGTGCTCCAGGGAGAGGAAATTGATTACGGGGAACAGGTGGAACTCTTCTACGATGTCTGCCCGGAGAAAATACCAGATTCACACTTCGAAAAATACAAACAGGCACTGCAAGACATGTTCAAGGGAGAAGACCTCAATGAAGCCCTCGATAAATGGCGCAAGACGAGAGAACTCCCAGAAAATGTGCTCACAGAAGCTATCAGAATACTGCATGAAGAGTGCAGGAGAAGGACTGGTGACATGCTCTCTCTCCCTGAGGGTGAACACATCGACTTTGTTTTAGTGAATGATAAACCCTGGAGCGGCTACAACTGGTATCTTGGAACCTATGCTTCGCGTGTAGAAATCAACACTGACCTCCCCGTGAAGAGTACTGAACTCCCCCCTTTAGTGTCCCACGAGTCTTACCCCGGCCATCACACTGAACATGCTGTGAAAGAAAAGGTCTTATATCGGCAAAAGGGCTTTACTGATGCCTCCGTATTCGTGTATAACACACCAGAGTGCCTGATCAGTGAAGGGATAGGAAATGCCGCCTTCGGATTGATTTTCAAAGACAGGTGGGAGGCTTATCAGTTCTTGAATGAACGCATGAACCTCTCTCTTGAAGAGAGAGACGCTCGCATTTCAGAAGCTTTGAAGGAGATCTCTTCATGCAGCGGGAATGCATCTTTGATGATTCACAGAGAAAATGCTGAAATAGGTGACGTAGTAGAATACTTGGTAGATGTGGGGTTATCCACGAAAGAGAGGGCAGAAAAGACAATTCAATTCATAACTAACCCACTGTTCAGGGCTTACATCTTCAATTATTTTCTGGGAGAGGAAGTGGTCTCAAATGCGCTGAAAGAGGTGAGTCCCCGCGTCTTCTATGAGAACCAGATGTGTCTCTCAAACTTGAAGTACTTCAGATGATTGATGGTCACCGGTCACCAGATACCCACGATTTTTGGGTTACTACCTTCATTTCTGAGCTTTCTTTTCTGCAGCCATCTCCTTCTCAAAAGCTCTTCCCCTCACAATCCCTTTGGCGTGACCAGCGTTGTAACCTCTGTCATGACCATACCAGAAACTGCCCAGCATGAACAGGAGGAGCCCAAGCAGGAAATAGGGGTGTTCGGCGAATTGTGATACACTGGTCATGTTTGCCAGTTCCATGACCGAGGTTAATAAGAACTTCAACCCAACGGCAACCACCACGACGATGAGCATCCATACGAGACGACGCCGGTGGGCTTCTTTTTCAATTTCGTTTTCCACTGAAGACATAAAAGGAGGAATAAACCTTCACTTTTAAACTTTGCGGAGTACATTACAGCGCAAAATGGAGGCTTGTTAATCACAGTCATTTGCAGCAGAGAGTGTATTACTGCATAACTGAGCCATTATTGATAACTTGCTCCACCAATAATATTCGAAACTCGGTGGATAATTCAAAAAAAGAAAGAGGTGGGTCCTGTATTTTTTGAGGGTTGTGGTTGATTGCTTCACGTTAAAAAGTGATTTTACCTGCAGCTTTATTCACGTTGTGAATGTGGTCTCAGGCATAGGCAAGAAAGGGAAGGTGGGACTTATTACACCAGAATTGCTCAAAAAATGTAGAGCTTAAAGATCAAGGGAAAAGTTTAAATACAATACAATGAAAACATGTGCGAGGTGAAATCATGAAAAAGATATGTGTACTGACCGTGTGTATCCTGGTTCTTTCCAGTGTGCCTTTTACAGGTTCTCAGCCCCAGATCAAACAACCAGATCTCATCATATCAGATATTACGTGGTCTTTTGACCCAACCACCACGTACGTCACTGCCACAGTGAAAAATCAGGGAAATGGTCCCACTCTCAATGGGTTCACTGTGAAAATCACAGTATCCAACGCAGGAGTAGGCAATGGTCTCATAGTACAACCACAATTTGTACAGTATAATAAAATTCTTCTCGCTGGAGCATCGGGTAATGTTCAGGCTTCATTCGGTGGAACAAACTGGTGGAACTTCAGTGCGTATGCTGATGTTAACTTTGCTGTCAATGAAAGCGATGAAACGAACAACGGCAAATCGAAATGCAGGTGGGCAATTCAGATAACATCTCCTTACCAGGGCGCCCTGGCCGTAGGGAATATAAACCCCTACCCAGCACTCGTGAATCTGGAGGTTATCTACGCATCAGCAGGGTTATACGTGACACTCACTCCCGATTACGTGTACCTGGGACCTGATGAGGCAACAGAAGTCTGCATGAGGATTATTGCAGATCCTGGAGTTACTACAGGCCAGATAATAATCCATGGAATCTACGATGATGGGTACACCGTGACTCCAGCAATTATTGATGTCACTGTCGGATGCCCGTAGGTTACCTTCTTCTTTTTTTTCTTTTTTTAACAATTTTAGGCATCGTTCCATTTTGAGCAGCATATTTTTGATAAAGCTCATGTGCATCATGAAGGGTTGTGAAGGGTCGTGACACCCATTTCTTTCATGAAAACCACATTGGGAGCACTTTTGTGCTGGATGAGGGAGGCATCTCTACTCTCAACACGGGAGGACCAAACCTATATATGACAGAGAGCAAAGTAACGTATGGAGCTTGAAAAAATACCGAGAATACGTCTAGGAAGGCTGCCCACCCCTTTGGAGAAGGTCGATAATCTCTCAAAAGCAGTGGGTATCCCTCACCTCTACTTCAAGAGAGATGATCTGACTGGCATCGGTTATGGAGGGAACAAGATCAGGAAACTGGAGTTCTTACTGGCAGATGCTGTGTCAAAGGGTGCAGACACTATCATCACGATGGGAGGGGTTCACTCGAATTTTACGAGAGAAGCCACTGCCTGTGCTGCAAAACTGGGATTGAGAACAGTGCTCGTCTTAACAGGGGACGAACCTGATGAGTACAGAGGAAATTTATTTCTGGAGACATTGATGGGGGCAGAAATCCATTTCGTTTCGGGAGATATAGAAAAAAGTGCTCAAGAAGCAGAAGATTTCATGCAATTGCTGGTTGAAGACCTGGAACGAGAAGGCCATACAGGATACATCATGCCTGTGGGTGGGTCAACGCCTGTGGGGGGCATAGGGTTTGTGAATGCTTTTTTAGAGTTAGAATCACAATTGAAGGATTTAGGTATCACGGCAGATCACCTCATTACTGCCACAGGGTCTGGTGGAACCCAGGCTGGCCTCATGGTGGGGAAAGAAATCGCTCACTCAGATACGAGAATAACTGGCATCAGGGTTGGGAAAGCAGAGCCCTTTTTGCAGATGATAGCAGATAAGGCTACGAAAACTGCTGAATACCTGGGGATGAAAAGACAATTCAGTGAGAGAGACGTCATTGCTTACATAGATTTTGTAGGAGACGGTTATGACATGCCCACCACAGAGGCTGCAGATGCCATAAAGCTGGTGGCACAAAAAGAAGCCATTTTTCTCGACCCTGTATACACGGGGAAGGCCATGGCAGGGTTACTAGGGTTGGTAGAACGCGGAGAGATCTCTAAAGGAGATACGATAGTGTTCTGGCACACAGGTGGGGACCCGGCTCTCTTTGTGGGGGAGGAACTCTTGGGTAAAAAGTTCATGGAGAGTCTAAGAGGGAAGGAGGCTCCAGAGAAACTTCTCCAACGTTAATGTCTTTCTAACAGACAGCTTCGTCATGATTCCGTCATGCGACGTTCTACCACGGAAAATTACTGGGACTCTACACAGAGAGAAAGAGTGCACAATCTTTATATGCGATCCCGCCGTTATCCATTAAACGTGGGAAGATGGAGCCAGTGCCGACTGGATACAGGGAAGAGGTTCTCCCGTCTAGGGCTGGATTCAGATTTGAGTTTGAGCTTGAAATACAGGGGCTAGAAGGCAGGAGGGAAGGTGACACGATGAGCAAGATACTGGTAGTGGAAGATGAAAAGATTGTTGCTGAAGACATTCAGAGGAGGTTACGAAACCTGGGATACACTGTTTTTGGAGCAGCCTCTTCAGGGGAGGAAGCTATCTGGAAAGCAGAGCAACGCCCAGATGTAGCGCTCATAGACATTGTCCTGCAGGGAAATATGAGCGACGTAGAGGTGGCTGAGCGCATTCGTGCCCAGTTCGCCATCCCTGTCATATTTATTACAGCTCAGGCTGATGAGAAAATACTGCAGAATGCACAGACAAAGGAGCCTTACGAGTACCTTGTGAAACCCTTTGAAGACAGAGAAATATGTGCAGCCATTGAAATAGCTCTCTATAAAAACAACCAAAAGAGAAAAATTGAAGAAAATGAAAAACGATTGAGGAATTTGGTTGAACTTGTTCCTAACGGCATCGCAACAGTGGACTTGAGAGGGGTGATCACCTCATGCAACATTGCCACAACGACTCTCACTGGTTTTTCTAGAGATGAAATTGTTGGTAACCACATTTCAAAACTCAGATTCCTGCGAGCGAGTGACCTCCCCCGATACTTGAGGATATTCAGCTCCATAATAAGAGGAAAAGTGCCTGAAATGATTGGGATTACCTGGTACCACAAAGATGGGACTCGTCATCAAGCTGAAGCCCGGGTGAGGCTCCTCAAAGAGGAGGGTAGAGTTGTGGAACTTCTGGTGGTCACTCGTGACATTACTGAACAGAAAAAGGTAGAGACGTCCCTCAGGGAGAGCGAAGAGAAGTATCGCACCCTTTTTGAGGGGTCCAGAGATGCCATAGTCATTAATTCCCCGGACGGTACCTTCATTGATGTCAACCATTCTGCTCTAGACCTCTTTGGCTACACCAGGGAAGAGATGATGCAGTTGAACGCCCGGGAACTGTACAATGATCCTGTTGACCGGTTCGCGTTCCAGAGGGAAGTGGAGAAAAAGGGATTTGTGAGAGATTTTGAGGTGAAATTACGCAGGAAGGATGGGACAGAGATAGACTGTCTCCTCACTTCTGCAGTGTGGAAGGATGGTAATGGGCATGTTCTGGGATATGATGGTGTCATACGTGACATTACTGAACGCAAGAAAATGGAGGAAGCCCTCAGAGAGAGTGAAGAACAGTTCAGGAACCTCTTTGAGAATGCACTCATCGGCATATACAGGACAACTCCTCACGGGCACGTCACAATGGCCAACCCTGCACTGGTGCACATGCTGGGTTATTCTTCCTCTGAAGAAGTATGCCAGCAAAATCTGGAGAAAGAAGGATCTGTGCCAGAGTGTTGTCGCTCACTGTTTAAAAAACTCATGGAAAACGGAGGACAGGTCGTTGGTCTGGAATCTGTTTGGATTAAGCAGGATGGAACTCCTCTTTTTGTCCGTGAGAACGCACGGGCAGTTCACGATGAGGAAGGTGCTATCCTCTACTATGAGGGAACAGTTGAAGACATCTCTGAACGTAGAAAGGCAGAAGAACAGGTCAGAATCTCATTAAAAGAGAAAGAGATCCTATTGCGGGAGGTCCATCACAGGGTCAAGAATAACCTTCAGGTCATATCAAGTCTCCTCAACTTGCAGTCTTCCTATGTCAAAGACAACCAGTACAGAGAGCTGTTCAAAGAGAGCCAGAATCGAATAAAAACCATGGCTTTAATCCACGAGAAGTTATATCAGTCGGAAAATCTGGCAAACGTTCATTTCAATGAATATGTTCGCACGTTAGTACACTGGTTGATCCGATCGTATGAGATCAACCAGGAGATTGCACTGAAGTTAGAGGTGGAGGATGTCTCTTTAGGGGTTGACACTGCCATACCCTGTGGGTTGATCATCAATGAGTTAGTGTCCAATTCTCTGAAGCACGCCTTCCCTGAAAAAAAAGGAGAGATTAAAATAGGTCTCCGCTCCGAAAATGAGACCATTGAACTGATAGTCAGCGACAATGGGGTGGGCATACCAGATACGGTGGATTTCAGGAACACAGAAACCTTGGGATTGCGTCTGGTTACCATTCTGGCAGAAGGCCAGCTGGGTGGTAAGATCAGGCTGCAGAGACAGAAGGGGACTGAATTTCACATCACCTTCAGGAAGTAGAGAGTCATGATAAAGATGGAAAAAGCAGTAATCGCACTACTACCATTAAAGGCTTAAATTCTTGGAAAGGTTCAAGGAGCCACAAACCATTGTATCAGTACAAAAGTATCTAAGCATTGCTGAAAGCGTGTACCTACACTAGAAAAGTGCAACCCGACAGGGAGGTTCGAGAAAATGAGACTGCCTGACCAGGATGTAGAGCTGTTTTTCAGACTCTATGGTTCACTGATGGTTTATGTTTCCAAAAAATTCAACATATTGAACCTAAATTCTCCAGAAAACTTCAGGAAAACTCCACTAGAAAAAATAAGAAAGCTCAGAGAAAAATTGTATGCACAGCCAGAGTTGATTGACTCATTTGTTAAAGAAAATCCCTATCATCTCTCTCCCAGTGAGTTAGAAGTAATCAGTGAGTGGAAACACTTTCTCAAAGGCGAATTCATCATTCTTCGTTCTCTGAAAGAGCACACCATCTTTCTCGATACAGAAGAGCCAAAGGCGTACGGCGTACTGGCACTCTACAGTATGTTTGAAGAAATAGTGGGACCTCTACCTGTCATGGCAGAGGCTGTCCTCTTACCCTTCAAGGGAAAGATCATCTCTGATGGCATCTTAATAGCTCATTCTATCCTTTTTGGCAGAGGCATCCGTGACAGCTTCAATGACTCGTACCAGGAAGCTCAGTTCAAGCACGGGGTTATCACCTCTCTGCCATTTTCAGAAAAGGAGGGGGGAGAAAAAAGCGACGAAGACAAGCTGAGATTCTACATGAAGAGCGAAAGAAATCAATTCACGTACGAGGACGAAATAGCAAAATTACTCAAGAAGAACCCAAAGCTTTTATCAGTGTACCACGAAGAGGTGGGCAAGTCATGTGCAAGGAAATTGGGGAGGACCTTGCATGACAGTGGGGTGGTGAGGGGTTGGTTTGCCATCCTTGAGGGGATGTTGATTGCTGGCGGGAGGACGAGAGAAGAGGTTGAAAAAATCGTGGGAGAAATTGTTTCAGCTGATAAGAAGGATTTTGTTTACATATTTCAGCTAAAAGAGAGGAAATAGGATCACTGTTAATCTCTTCACGAAAGTAGTATAGAAATCTAAAATTATCTGTAATTTACTTCATTTTTTATCCATTTTTCAAATTTAGTTCAACTTTCCTTGATTTTATTTTTTCTCTCGCATATTTGACTCAAATAGTGCTATTCTGTAATTATTACAGCATTGAATTTTCTCTATTTCCGAGGAATGGTGACAGCACGAGGGAAATTTTATAAGCACACACGCATGAAGAAGGTAAAGAGGTGTAACCACGAAATTGAAAGTCATCATCAACCCCCAGGACCATGTGCCAATACCCATCTGTCAGTGGGGTCACGACTTGTGGTGCAACAAATACTGCTTCGAATTCCTCTTCTAGGGATCTGAAGGATCAGCCCTCGGGCTGCCTTCTTTTTTTTAGAGGAGGTGAAAAAAAATGAAACTCTCTAACTTCAATATCATCATTCCAACAGAAGTGCAAGGCGAATACCTTTTGACCAACATGATGAGTGGTGCTGTTGTTGCAATCGATGAAGAGCTGAAAAGAGTACTTGAGAAAGGAGCAGTCGACACGCTGGATGCATCAATTGCTGAAACGCTCACACAGATGGAGGTGATCCTTCCAGATCACATTGATGAATTGCGGACCTTCAAGGTCGAGTATGAATCAAAGAAATACAATGGATCAGCCCCCAACTACACCTTGATCACCACCTATGCCTGTAACCTTGCATGCCCGTACTGCTATCAGGGAAAGGGAGAGCTCTTCCAGGGTACTATGACGAAAGACATGAGAGAGCGTGTTATAACATTCATCCAGAAGAGTATGGAGAAAACGCATGCTGAGACCTTCTCTGTAGCACTGTACGGGGGTGAACCTCTCTTAGATTTTGATGGACTCGTTTCTATCATGGAGCCCTGTTCTGCGTGGGCAGAAGAACACGGCTTAACCTATGCTGCCTTCATGCTCACCAATGGTACCTTGGTGACCCCCTCCATAGCTGAAACGCTCCAGAAATACAGCACCAAATATGTGCAGATTACCCTCGATGGCCCCAAGCGCATCCACGACACAAAGCGGGTGTACAAGAATGGTGGTGGAACCTTCGATGACATCATGCGATCTGCCCACCTTCTCCGTGATCACGGTGTGGGTGTGTATTTCAGAGTAAATGTGGATGCAGAGAGCAGGCCATACTTGGGCGAACTCTTAAATGAACTCCAGACAGAAGGTCTCAGAGACGTTGATGTGTACTGCAGCATGGTAAGTGCGTCTCAGGCAGGTCATGACTACTCAAAATGCATCAATGAAGGAGATTTCCGTAATGTTCTCGCTGAATTTCGTGATATTGTGGAAAAAAAAGGTCAGAAAACTACAGTTATCCGCATGTATGCTCCAAGTCGAATTTTCTGTGGATTTCTCAGTGAAGGAACCTATGTCATAGACCCCCATGCAGATGTGTACAAATGCTTGACCTTTGTGGGCCAGAAAAAGCATTCTATAGGATGTATAGACAGAAAAGGTGACATTGAAGAGTATACCTGGGCGTATTACGACTGGATGAGCCGCGACCCGCTCACGATCAGAGAGTGTCGTGAGTGCAAGATGCTGCCATCGTGCTGCGGTGGTTGTGCAGCTGTGGCCTACGAGAGGTATGGTACCTACCACGCGTGCGGGTGCAGTGATCCCTACGAGGAAATGAGACAGCAACTGCAGTGGTATCTAGAACAGAAAGCTCCTCAGGACTTCAAAGCGGGAAAGATCATTTGGGATTGACAGACTTCACGTTGATGACAAGGGGATGCCGGGCTAATTCAGAGCTGACAGAGACTTTTGATTTTGGCCGCTATTCGCTGGGCCTAGATGACTGTTATTCCTGTTTCCACTGCTTTTCTTACAATTGAGATTTGATTCTTCTTTGTCTCGAACTCTTCAGGAGTGTAACAGAGAACTTCTAGATGGGTTGGGGATTTCCAGTATTTGAGCATCTTAGAAATTCTGTCAGTGAAGAAGATGCCTTCGAAATCTTTTGAAACGACCATCAAATCATAGTCACTGTTTTTTAAGTAGTCATTTCGTGTCCTTGATCCAAAAAAGATTACCCTCTCAATTTTGTAATCTTTTTTTAAATTTTCTACAAATCCTATGACTTCATCTGCGATTTTACCCAATCTATCACCATTTTGGCTTTTTCAAAATGGAATTTTGCTTTTTTTTCTGTATACATTTGAGCAGGGACACCATTTGCTGCATCTGGGTACCTGGTAACGATGTATTCAGGGTTCAGCTCAATGGCAGCATCGAGAATGTCTTCAGGCACGGTGAGATCACGAGAAATGTCGAGCATGTTGTGAGTTTTTGGGGGAAAATCTCTTCTCATTTCTATATAAAGAGGTATCAAAGCCTTTTCTGCCGCTTGTTGTGAAAAAAATACTGAAGCATAGTATTTCTTGATTTTAATGTTAGCTTCTGCGGTATCCAGATCTTCCAGGGCTTGCAGCCACCAGTTCTTGGATTCCTCTCTCATGAGGAGGCATTTGATTGGAGATATATGAAGGTTGCTGTTTTAGTGTTTTATGGATGTGATACGAACCTTTTTGACATCATGAATTATAAAGGGTCAGACACTAGCTTTTAAATACAGAATGAGAGTGGTGGCCATGCGAATTGCTTTGACCGGGACACCTGGTGTGGGAAAGACATCAGTGGCTCAAGAGTTGAGTAAGAGATTGAACCTTGACCACATTGAGATAACGAAGATAGCTTCAGAATGGGGAGCTGTCTTAGAGAAAGACGAAGAAAGTCTTGTGGTGGATGAAGATATTTTGAGGGAGAACTTGGAGAACCTGGATAACATTATTATTGATTCACATTTTGCTGAAATATTTGATGTAGACCTTGTTTTCGTGCTGCGATGTGAACCCAAGATTCTGTATGAGCGATTGAAAGAAAGGGGATATTCTGAGAAAAAGGTGAAGGAGAATGTGATGGCTGAGATACTGGACTACTGTTTGGTGAACGCCTTGGAGTATCATGAACCGGAGAAAGTTTTTGAGATTTGTGAGAATGCAGTAGACGAGATCTCAAAGATAGTGGAAAATCCACAAAAAGAGAAGAGTCTGGCCTACGGAAGTAGAACACATTTTCTGACTGAGGAGAATTTGAGGTTAGCAGATGATTATCCGAGAATTTGATCCCTGGAAATCTGGCATGTGTACATGCTCTGGAAAGTATTCACTGAATCCGTACACTGGTTGCGATCACTGCTGTGTGTACTGTTACATTACGGGGTACATTCGCGATGCGTTTCGATGCAGGCCCAAAAAAAATGTAGTTAAGCAGGTGGAGAGAGAATTGGGGCAGATTGATAGGAAGAGGATTATTTCTATGGCAAATAGTTCTGACCCTTACCCGCGAATCGAGAAAGAATTACTGTTGACGAGAAAGATTATCGAGTTGTTGGAACAGAAGGGAGTGAGGTTTCAGGTGGTGACGAAGTCAGACACTGTTGCGAGGGATGCAGATATCCTGGAAAAGGGGAGATGTGCGGTGGCGGTGACCATTACGACAGTGGATGAAAGGATTGCTGAGAAGTTAGAGCCGGGTGCTCCTTCACCTGAAAAGAGGGTCGAGGCTTTACAGAAATTGAAGGATCATGGGGTTCCTGTGTCAGTGAGGATTGATCCTATAATTCCAGGGCTGACTGATCCACTGCAGGTTCTAGAGAAGGTGAGACTTGCAGATTATGTGACTGCTTCTACGTTGAAGTTGCGGCCAGATGGGGTGGAGAGGATGAGAAGAGTCTTTCCTGAGGTCATGAACAGGTTGAGATTTCATAGAACAGGGAATACACTGTATCTGTCAGAAGAGGAGCGATTTGGATGGCTGGAAAGACTGAAGGTGAGGTGCCATGAGTACGGTATCTCTTTTGGAAGTTGCAGAGAAGGGTTCGGGAGTGAGGGAAGTTGTGATGGGAGTCATTTAATTCAATAGCTCTGAAAGTGACATAAAATGTTTGCACACTTCTTGTATCTTAGTTTGACGTCTGCTTCATCTCATGAAGGCATCCATTCTCTGTAAAATCTCATCCACAGCTTCCTCTGCCTTCTCTATGGGTTCTTCAATAGTTAATAGCAATTTATTTGATACCATTTCTAAGAGAGGGAAATTTGTATCTCTTGACGTCACAACTCCCAGGATGTACGGTCTATTGAAGAAGATTTGACCATACAGGTCGGCAACTATGGAGATCTTCCTGACATCTTTATGAGATTCAAGGAAGGACTCTAGAAAAAATGATATACTCTTAGAAAGGAAGTGTACTTTCTCTTTTTCAAAATCACATTCCATGACATCTCCATTTTTTAGGAGAAATGATTTTTCCACTCCTCTTACGTTTTTTCTGACTAAGTCTATGTTTTGCATAGGATCGCCTTCTTTTCTTCTCAGTCTTTTTAAGCCTTTCGTCCCATAATGCGTATGAAGCATATAAACTTTTGGATAGAGTAGTGGAGACTGAGGAGCTTTACCCGATGTGGAGATGAATTTACTGAGAGATCAGGAACGCTCATGGCCGGAGATGCGAAAAGTTTTTATGCCCTCCCACATTCGTGGCAGTGTTAACAGCCGTTGATTAGCATCATCCAAAAGAGGCACATCATGGATAAAGAAATTCTCATACAGAAGGGTGTGGAACTGCTCAATGAATTGGAAGCCAAATACCTGCTCGTCTACATCGAATCAGAGTCAGAAAAGGAGATAGTCCCAAAAGACGCTATCATCATTTACGAAAATAAAAAATTCACTGAAACAGGAGAAAATGAAGTCCTCATCCCTTTGAACCTATCCAGTGAGGAAAAAATGAACCTAGCCATGGCTGGCGCCCTTCAAAAAGGGTTGATCCACAGGAACGAGAAAGTCATTTACATCAACAACGAATCAATCTCTGTGAAGAAGGTGAGAGAAGACATAGATAAAGGTATCTACAAGATCCTCTTCACAGCAAAAGACATTGACCCTGATGTCGTGAAAGAAGTCTTGGACATTGCTGTCGAACTGGGAAAGAAAGGACGCGAGGGAAAACCGGTGGGATGCACCTTCATTGTCGGAGACGCTGGGGAGGTGATGAACAGATCCACCCAGATCACGTACAATCCCTTCCAGGGAAGCATGGTCAATGTCCAGGATGAGGTGGTGCGGTCTATGATAAAGGAGTATTCACGATTGGACGGCGCCTTCATCATCTCAGGTAAGGGCAAGATTTTGGCTGCTGCACGACTTTTGGAATGCGGAAAAGAAGGGATAAATATGCCCAAAGGATTGGGTGCGAGGCACATGGCTGCGGCGTGGATGACCAAGAATACAGACAGCATTGGCATTGTTTTATCAGAATCAGACAAGATGATCCGTATCTTCCGGGATGGTAAGCTGATTGAAGAGCTCGATCCTGAAATGCTGTAGGAGGTGATTCATATTCAACCTATAAAAATCTGGTTCATACATGTAGTAGAATGGTTAAGAGGAGTTTTACCCAAGGTAGTGACCTTCATAGGTGTCTTAGTTAAATTTGTTGTTATCATCCTCATTGCTTATGTGGCAGGGAGATTCTTTGCCTCGTTAGTCGGCATTGTGTTGAGAAAGCTTGAATTCGAGCAGCTAATCAAGAGGTCTGAAGCAGAGAAGATTGCACGGCGGTTCGGGATGACTCTCATAGGATTGATCGAGGTGGTGGTCAGGTGGACCATCTATCTCATAGGGTTGCAGATCGCTTTAAAAACAGTGGGGCTCGAGATCATCGATGAATTACTGCAAAAAACAGTCAATTACATGCCCAATTTGATCCTGGCTTTGATCATCTTTGTTCTGGGGATTTTAGTGGCAGAGAAACTAGGAAACTTTGTTCAGGGATTAGCAGAGGACGAAAGAGTGCCCCGGTTCTGGATACTGGGTAACCTGGCAAGGTACACCATATATCTGGTGGCAGGCATCATGGCACTGTCACAGTTGAAGATTTCTACAGGAGTGCTCATGATCGTTACTGGTTCCATCTTTGCCACCATTGGGCTGCTGCTGGTGATAGGGATGCGGGACATGGCACCCAACGTGGTGGCGGGGGTGTACTTACTCTACGAGAAGAGCCTGACCGTCGGCGACACGATACAGATGGGGGAATATGAGGGTATCATAGAGGATATTGGCATTGTGAAGTCTGTTATAAAGAAAGAAGACGATCAGTATGTGGTCGTCCCCAATGCAGAGTTGATGAAGAGGATTATTACAAAGAAATGAAAAGTGAAAAGAACAGTGACTTTCATCTTCATGTGGGAATCAAGATCTCTTCAATAGGTTGAAAAACGCTGTATATAGCTTAAATAGCTTGAATACTAGATTCAACAGGGGATTTTTCAATTTTACAAGCCCTGGAATTTTTTCCCTTTTACACCCAATCTTTTTCTTGAAGGCGTAGGTTGTAGCACCAAAGTATATCCTTTTTTGTCTTCTTTCAAGTGCCCTCCTAATCCCCTCGTAATACAAGAGAAAATAAGCTTGATATTCCCGGTATTTCTGGTCTATACCTGCAAATTTGTGCTGGGAAATTTCGGGTGAATTGAAGGATAACCCACACACGATGGGGACATCGTCCTTGAAGAAGAGGGTTAACTCTGTCCGCTCTTTCAGGTGCTTCTCAAGGGCATCGTAGAACTCTTCTCTTAACAGCCACTGGTCGTCCTGGTGCTTCTCACATGTGCACTTCTGGAGCCTGCAAGCAGTGCCCTTCCACTGGGAAAACTCGTTAGTGACAAGGCATTTTATTCCCCACCTTTTTTCAGCTCTGTTTAACGTTTTTCTCACACTCCTCCGTGTCTCTGTGTCTAAAGAACTGAGGTAGTCTTCAAAGTCAGTAAAGTTCAGGTCGATGTAGGTGTTCTCACGGAGTGGAAAATCAGTGAACCCCTTCACCTCCTTTTTGAAGAGGTCCTGCTCCTCTTTTTTAAGTCCACAGATCAGAATACCCTTTGCTTTTTCTTTCTTTTGCACCTCTTCCAACCCTTTTATGAGCATGCGTGTCTGTTCAGGAGTCTTGGAATAGAAGGCAGATGAAAACCCTAGGGGAGCTGCCACCTCTATGAAGGGCATCTCTATGTACAATGTTTCCTTGAAAAGGTAACAGCATGCAGCTGCTACTACCTTTTTGTTCTCTCTCAGGAAGATATAATGCATCTTCACCATGCCAGAATCTTCCATAACCTTACACCAATTGTATGAACTCTCTATTTCACGCCCTGCAAAGTTCTCCCATTCTTTCTCGTCTACATCTGTGATGGTGTCTGTTATTTCCATTTCCATGAATTCACCTCGCTGTATCATGGTTATAGGCTCTTACTCTGTGGTGAGTGTGCTTCAGTTCCAAAACATGTTCTACATAAAATTCTGAGTGGGGTTCACCCTGTTACAGTACCGATTTTTCCCTCCTGAATCTGGAGCCACCTCTCTCAACCTCTCTTTCCCTGTGCTGGCATCCTTTCGGCAACTGTCAACACCCGTTCGTGTTACTACTAATAAAGGTTTCGAAGACTGCATGGCTTTCATTGATTGCCTCCAGCGTGAAGGTGATGTCACTATGCTCGTGTTACGCTGCTGGGGAGATGGTGCAAGAACTCCACAGAGAAGTGAGTGATTTCAGCTCTTCATGACTCCTTCTTGGGTAGTTCTGTCAGGTTTACCGTGAGAATAAAGGGTTCTTATCCAATAACCGGTGAATTACTGTATACGACTTAAACACCAGGTTGAAAGCGGGATTTTTCATTCTCATAAATCCGAAAGATGGCTCTATCTTACACCCTATCTTCTCCTTGAAGGCGTAGGTCGTGGAACCAAAGTAGATGCGTTTTTGCTTTCTCTCAATGGCTTTCTTGATCCCCTCGTAGTACAAAAGGAAATAAGCCTGGTACTGTCGGTATTTGGGGTCGACCCCTGCAAATTTGTGCTGGGAAATTTCGGGTGAATTGAAGGATAATCCAAATACGATGGGGACATCGTCTTTGAAGAAGAGGGTCAGCTCTGTCCGCTCTTTCAGGTTTTTCTCCAATGCATCGTAAAATTTTTCTGTTAACAGCCACTGGTCGTCTTTGTGTTGCTCGCACATGTATTTCTGGAGCCTGCAAGCGGTGCCTCTCCAAGGGAGGAGATCACTGGTGACGACAGACTTTATTTTCCACCGTTTCTTAGCTCTGTTCAACGTTTTCCGTATGCTTCTCCGTGCTTCTGCATCAAGGGAATCTAAATAGTCATCGAAATCAGCAAAGTTCAGATCCAGGTAGGTACTTCCCTGGATGGGGAACCGGGTGAATCCTTCCAGCTGGGGGCTGATTGCATCATACTCTTCTTTTTTGAAACACAGAATGGAGAGCCCCTTTGCTTTCTCTTTTTTCCTGATCTCTTCCAATCCCTTTATGAGCACACGGGTGTGGTCAGGTGTGCTGGAAAAGAATGCTCTCGACCCGCCAAGAGGAGTCCCCACTTCGAGAATTGTTGTCTCTATAGGTGGGGTTTGCAGCCTTTCTCTGAACAAAAAACTGCACGCAGCAGCTTGTAACCTTTCATTCTCCCTCAAAAAGAGGTAGTGCATCTTGGTAATACCAGAATCCTCCACTGTCTTGTACCATTTGTATGCTCTTTCTACGTAGTCAGCACCCGTAAGTTCCTCCCACTCTCTTTCGTCTACACTCTTGATAGTATCTGTTGTTTCTATCTCAGCTTCTATAGATTCGCCCGCTGTATTTGGAATCATCTTTTTCAACCTCTCCTTCTGTGTGCTGATATCCTCTAGGAGTCATCACTACTGTTCAGATCGCCACTAATAAAGGTTTCGAGGACAAGCTCTCATCGTGGATACCACATCTTCGAGTCTTCACACTGCTATGTAGACCTCACAATCCTATCATCTATTCATGATCAGATTCAAGATTCTCTGTTCAAGATCTCGTACATTGATGCAAGCGATTTGAGTGATAGATTGAGGAGAGGGTTCTTCAGTTTTAGAAGCCCGGAGACTTCTTCCCTCTTACACCCTATCTTCTCCTTGAAGGCGTAGGTTGTACCACCAAAGTATATCCGTTTCTGTCTTCTTTCAAGTGCTTTCTTGATCCCCTCGTAGTAAATGAGGAAATAAGCTTGCAATTCTCGGTATTTCGGGTCTGTACCTGCAAATTTGTACTGGGTAATGCTTGGGGAATTCAAGGACAATCCAAAGGCTAAAGGTATATCCTCTTTGAAAAAGAAGACTAATTCAGCATTTTCTTTCAAATTAACCTCTAAAGCTTCATAAAATCTTTCTGGTAAGTGCCATGTGTAGTCATTGTGCTCCTCACAGGTATAACCCTGGAGTTTGTGAGCAACTTCTTTCCAGTGAGAGAATTCGTTGGTAAAGACGGATTTTATGTCCAGTCTCTTGGCTTTGTTCAGCGTAATCTTCACACTCCTCCGCGCCTTTCCATCCAGAGAACTGAGGTAATCTTCAAAGTCAGTAAAGTTCAGGTCGATGTAGGTGTTCTCACGGAGTGGAACATCAGTGAACCCCTTCACCTCCTTTTTGAAAAGGGTTTGCTCCTCTTTTTTAAGTCCACAGATCAGAATACCCATTGCTTTTTCTTTCTTTTGCACCTCTTCCAACCCTTTTATGAGCATGCATGTCTGTTCAGGAGTCTTGGAATAGAAGGCAGATGAAAACCCCATGGGGCTTGCCACTTCCACGAATGGTATCTTCATGTTGTACCTCTTCTCTATAGATAAGAAACTGCATGCAGCTGCCTGTAGCTTTTTATTCTCTCTTATGAGGACGTAATGCATTTTTCTTATGCCAGATTCCTCCACTGTCTTGTGCCACTTGTATGTTCTTTCTACAGAGTCAGTACCCGTAAGGTCCTCCCATTCCCTCTCATCTACCTCTTTAATGGTGTCAGTTACTTCCATTTCCATGTCATCACCTCCATGCCTGTCTAGTAAGATGCACTCTCTGACTGTGGAAATTGTGCTTCAACCTTGTATGATTAAATCCGCAATCGAGAATTCTTGGACCTCTCCACTTCCACGGAGACCTCGGTAACACAGATTTTCCTTTTCTTCTTTCACTATTTGTGGCCATCTTCATCCTCTCCTTGTGTATAGAGTCTAGGAGACCTCGTCTAGTACCATATTTACCGGCACAACACGGTGACGTCATCACTAATAAATGTTTTGAACCTCTCTTTGCTGGCATTCCCTCTCACCTTCCTACACTCAACTCCAGACCCACCATGAGATACTAAAATTTCTTACCCAGAAATCCGCACATTTTTAAGAATAGCTTGAATGTTAGATTCAAGAAAGGATTTTCCATTCTCACCAATCCAAAAAGTTGTTCCCTTCTACATCCAATCTTTTCCTTGAAAGAATAGGTTGT
>JADDYB010000071.1_pt1 | contig 29916 bp, 23 predicted proteins | sample 8641941 | NCBI WGS metagenome assembly JADDYB01 (sample SAMN16275377, study PRJNA637457) | freshwater sediment metagenome | isolation source: Lake Kineret sediment | place: Israel: Lake Kineret | collected 2013
TCAGTATCTCCTTCGGCCTCGGTCTCGCCCTCGGCCAGTCCATCGGCTAGTCCCTCAATTTCTCCTTCGGTTTCGCCCTCGGCTGGTACAAGCGTTTCCCCATCTGTTTCACCATCGGCATCGGTTTCGCCGTCGATAAGCCCGAGTATTTCACCTTCTGTCTCTCCATCGGCATCAGTTTCACCATCGATAAGTCCCTCAGTTTCACCCAGTGTCTCACCCTCGATTTCACCTTCGATTAGTCCATCGGCCTCGGTCTCACCGTCAATAAGTCCGTCCATATCGCCATCGGTAAGTCCCTCTGTTTCACCATCGGTTTCACCCTCGGCATCGGTTTCACCGTCAATTTCTCCATCGATTTCGCCCTCAATTAGCCCCTCAATTAGCCCCTCAATCTCACCCTCCGTCTCTCCCTCTATCGGTACAAGTGCTTCACCCTCAGTCAGTCCTTCTGTCTCCCCCAGTGCAAGCGTTTCACCGTCAATAAGTCCAAGTATCTCTCCTTCTGTCTCCCCATCGGCATCGGTTTCACCTTCGATTAGCCCCTCTGTGTCTCCCAGTGTCTCGCCCTCCATTTCTCCTTCGGTTAGTCCCTCAGCTTCGGTCTCTCCTTCGGTAAGTCCGAGTGTTTCGCCTTCGATTAGCCCAAGTAAGTCTCCTTCAATTAGCCCAAGTGCATCCCCCTCCGTTTCACCCTCGGCATCGGTCTCTCCATCTCTCTCCCCTTCAATTAGTCCTTCGGCTTCTCCCAGTGTCAGTATTTCTCCTTCTAAGAGCCCTTCTGTTTCACCCAGCATTTCGCCATCTATTTCACCCTCGGTTAGTCCGTCAGCGTCACCAAGTCTTTCCCCAAGTGTCTCCCCGTCCGCTTCACCCTCGGCGTCGGTTTCGCCCTCGGCATCGGTCAGCCCTTCAGTCTCACCAAGCGCGTCGGTTAGCCCCTCGGCCAGTATCAGTCCTTCAGCCTCCCCGTCTGTCTCTCCATCCGCCAGTTTAAGTCCTTCGCCGTCGGTTTCGGTTTCTCCTTCGGCCTCAATCTCGCCATCGGCCGCCGCCAGTGCTTCGGCCTCAATCTCGCCATCGGCCGCCGCCAGTGCTTCGCCTTCTGTCTCCCCCACCACTTCTCACTCAATCACCAAGAACCTAATTTATGTCCTGGTTGGTCAACCGTCACCGATTAAGGTCATCGACAAGAAGCTCGAATACGCGGTTATTGCCACCTTTGTCGATTTCGACCCCTCAAAGTACCCGGTTGACAAGAAGAAAGCCGATAAAAGCTTGCCCAGGGTGGTTGTCGTCGACGGCAAGCCGGCTGTTAAACTGAAAGGAAGAATCTATACCAAGGTCTAAAATGGCCAAGAAAATAAAAAAGAACACCAGTTCGGGGGTCGTCTCCAAAAGCCTGCAATACTCAATTGTGGCTAAGATGGTCAACTTTGACCCTAATAAATTCATTTCAAAAACGATTATCGTCGACGGCAAAGTCGCCATTCAGCTTAAGGGACGCGTCTACACCGAGCTTAAGGCTTGACACTTGCATCAGGCCAACTTGTCCTTTATGATGGGGAGAATATGTCCAGCCTCGGCACTCCCGAAATCGTCATCTTGGGCATCCTTGTTTTATGGCTCTTCGGCACCGACAAACTGAAAGAGCTCGCCCGCGGGCTCGGCAAAGGGGCCAAAGAACTCAAAGAAATAAAGAATGAATTTGAGAATCCTGAAGAGGAAAAAGAAAATTCGTAAGGGGGTGGTAGATTTATGTTGAGAAATATTGGGACACCGGAGCTAATCATTATCGCCGTCATTGTTATCCTTCTTTTCGGCGGAAAGAAAATCCCGGAGTTTATTAAAGGGATCGGCCAGGCTTTTAGTGAGTTCAAAAAAGGAGCCAAGACCGACAAGCCAGAAAAGACCGAGGAAGAATAATGCCGAAAGCCAAACTACCGAGTTCATCCGAGAATAAATACCTCGCCTATTTAATTGAAATCAGGAAAAGACTTCTTTTTGTCGTTTCCCTTTTTGTGATTACCTCCATTGTCGGCTTTATCTACTATCAAGACATTATCGGCCTGGTAATTAATTTTTTCAGCCTTAAGGGAGTCAATATCGTCTTTACCAATCCCTTCCAATTTTTTTCCCTGGCCCTTAATTCCGGTCTGATTGTCGGTGTTTCTATTACTTTCCCTATCTTAGTGTATCAGGTTTTGGGCTTTCTCAGGCCGGCTTTGCGGCCCAAAGAGTACCGCAAAATTCTCGCGCTTTTGCCCCTGGCCTTTATCCTTTTTATCGGCGGGTTTGTCTACGGCGTTTTTATGATGAAATATGTCCTTCAAATCTTCTACCAGGCGGCCACTTCCCTTGCCATCGGCAACATGCTGGACGTGGAGAGTTTCCTTTCCAAGGTTCTTTTAACCGGACTCTTAATGGGAGTGGGGTTTCTTTTTCCGATTTTCATGACTCTCCTGATGCAGCTGGGATTGGTTAAACCAGTCTTCTTTGCCGGTCAAAGGCCGATTATCTATATCATTTTCGTCATTTTTGTCCTCTTTCTGCCGCCTCCGGACCTTTTCTCCGACGTTGTTTTGGCAGCTCCTTTGGTCATCCTTTTTGAATCGACCTTATTTCTTAACCGGGCTTTTCTCAAGGCCCGCTAGCTTTTAAAGGGGGTGAATTAAATGCTGAATAACATTGGCTCGACGGAAATTATTATTATCGCGGTCATCATCTTAATCATCTTTGGCGGGAAGAAAATTCCCGAAATGGGCAGGGGTTTGGGAGAAGCTTTCAGGGAATTCAAGAAAACCTTTGGTTCCAAAGAAGACAAGTCCAAAGAAGAAAAAGAAGAGTCCTCGGATTAATCTGCCGCCTGAATTACGGCGTACTGGGAAGAAATCCAACCTGTTAGCTCGGGGCTGACCTCGATAAAGTACCAGTCTCCGCTTTGGTCGATGACACCCAATATCTCTCCGGGAAAAACCTTGGTAATTTCGTCTCCGCCGGGAGCGGCCCTGACCCTTAACCAGCCGGTGGGGGTATCAAGGATAATCACTTTCTTACCGCTAAAGTCGGCGGCCGAACCCAAAACCTGGCTTACCGCCTCCGGAGAAGTCTCAAGATAGCTCGTCTTCACCCAGGCGGACGGAAAACCGTTGATCGCAATTTGGCTCCACTCTCCTTCTTCACCTGTTTTTTCCGCCACCTCATCAACCGCCAGCTTGGCAACAACTTTGGAAGTATCCTCCGCTTCTTCCTGAAGGTTGACGCTTGAATCCGCAGGCACACTCACCAGAACGAAATTGGCGGGGGGTTCCTGTTTGGGAGCCTCTTCTTTTACCTCCGGTTTGCGTGTTCCGACTTTTGAGGCCAGAAACCGGCTGACCTCCTGGGTACCGGAAGCGATCCCAGCTCCTCCCGACAAAGCCAAATCGCCGACCTTGGTTGAAGTTCTGCCAGAATATTCCCAGGTGGCCTGGGCAATCTCTTTTGCCAAAGAAAGCTCGGCCGAGTCTGAGCCGATGAGGGCGGGAATATAGTTGACCGAAATAATACCCAGAATAACCCCAAAAGCGATTCCCAGAACCGGCAATCCCCCTCCCCGAGGGCTGGACGGTACCTCTTGGTAGGTTTTAACGGTTTCTTTCTCGGCTAGGTAGGGGGCAATTTCCGGGAAAGGAATTTTGAAGCGTCCCCGACTGTTAAGCCTTCTTCCTTTAAGACTTCCCTCGTCGAGATACTTATAGATGGTGTTGGTGGAAACGCCGATTATTTTGGCTGCTTCCTTAACCGAGTAGTAACGCTTTTGTTTTTCCATTAGGCAGTGGGTTAAATTTTGTTTTTACAAGTTTTTACAATTTCTTACCAATTACTATATTTATTAAGAAAGATAGTGAAAAGCTTGTCAAGGGCCTTTTAGTCTGTGTAAACGCTATATTATGGGTATATATCTTTAGAAAGTAATCTTGACAATATGGTGCTTTTGAGAAACTTTATTACTCGTCAAAACGATATTATTTGCCTCAGTCTAAGAGGATGTTACCTCTAAAGCTTATACATCCAAAATATCTTATGGGGTATCTTTTAATGATTGTTTCAGAAAGATCTTAAATGCCCAGATGAAGCTAAATCGAATTTTTGACCTCAAGTTTACAAGTTTTTACAGAGTTGAAGGTGGACCCGGGCGGAATCGAACCGCCGTCTCTGCAATGCGAATGCAGTGTTCTACCGCTAGACTACGGGCCCGAAGACATTTGAATTATAACAAAATTAGCCCCAGAAAGGTTAAAAAGTCTTTTTTCTACCTTAAAACGTTAAGCGGGTTAAGGTATCCGCCGTTGGAGATGACTTCAAAGTGGAGGTGAATTCCGGTTGAGCGGCCGGTAGAGCCCATTTTCCCGATCGCCGCTCCCCTGTTGACGGTTTGGCCGGCAACAACCCAGACTTGGGAAAGGTGGGCATATAAGGTTCTGTAGCCGTTGCCGTGGTCGATAATCACCCGGGTACCATATCCGTAGCCGTCGAGCCATCCCGCCCCGACAACGGTTCCTGCATCGGCGGCTAAAACTGCCGGAGCGGCATTGTTGGCAATGTCGATTCCCTTATGGTACCAAACAAATCTTTGGGTAATGGTTCCTCCCGTCGGCCAAACAAAGGCTCCCGAGGCAACAACCGTTCCGGCATCCGGGGTAATCTGGCGGACTCTGGCAATCGGCGACCAGAGAATCTCTGAGGGCTTGACTCCGTCGGGAACGATAACCGTCTGGCCTATCGCCAACTCAAATGTTTCGTCATTGGTGAAAGAGTTATAAGGGAAGTCAACAATCGCCTGGGCAGATGTATCATACTTCTTCGCAATAGAATAAACCGTATCACCTTTTGCCACTTTGTGGGATATTCCGGTGACGGGCAATATCTCTAAAGTCTGACCCGCCTTAATCGAATCCTTGCTGGCAAGATTGTTCTGCCAACGCAGGGTGTCCTCGGAGACATCAAACTTCTGAGCAATGGTGGAAACCGTGTCTCCGGGGGCAACCGTATATTGGATTATTTTATCCCTGACTTTATCCGATACCAGAGTCTGGGTTTCCGGGTCCTCGGTGGTTGCCGAAAGTACCGCGGAGGCCGAAGGAATGTCCCAGGGGTTGACATTTCTTCCCGGGAACTCCTGGGCAATTACCGGGGCAATCATCATCCCCACCGCGGCAAGCCCGGCCATGCCGGAGTGCATCAGCCGCCTGGCAAGCTTCCCTCTTTGTCTGTAAAGAGCCGTAACCATCACCCCTTTCCTTTCCTCAATTCTCAGAAACGAAAGGTGGAGAGTATTAATGATGAAAGTGGTCAATTCCGAAAAGAAAAATTTCAATTCATCCAAAAGTTCTTGAAGCTGCTGATAGTATTCTTCCATAAAGCCGTTAGAGGTTAGCATATGAAAGAGCTTCAGGCAAATTATCCCGGGGGGTAACAAAAGTATTCGCCCTAGATTGTCTTCAGGCTGTCGAGGAAATCGGAGTTGGTCTCTGTCTTTTTAAGCTTTTCGAGAAGCATCTCCGTTCTTTCATCCTCGGGCACCAAATCAAGCATGCGCCTGACGGTGTGAACCTTGGGCAAATCGTCCTTGCCGTAAAGAAGCTCCTCCTGGCGGGTTCCGGAGCGGGCGACGTCAATTGCCGGAAAGATTCTTCTGTCGGCAAGTTTCCTGGTAAGGTGGAGCTCCATATTCCCCGTACCCTTGAACTCCTCGTAGATAAGATCGTCCATTCTCGAACCGGTTTCGACCAAACAAGTTCCGATGATGGTTAAGGAACCTAATTTCTCTATCTTTCTGGCGGCTCCGAAGAACTTCTTGGCCGGGTAAAGGGCTACCGGGTCAAATCCCCCGGAAAGGGTTCTTCCCGAGGTCGGCAGAGCCAAATTGTAAGCCCTGGCCATTCTCGTAATTGAGTCCAAGACAATGACCACGTCGGCTCCCCCCTCTACAAGCCTCTTGGCGCGTTCCAGGGCCAATTCTCCGACTCTGGTCTGGTATGCCGGGGCTTCGTCGAAGTTGCTGGCCGCCACCTCGCCTTTGCCGGCGGTGACCTCCTCCATCTTGCGGGCAATGTCGGTGACCTCCTCGGGACGCTCGCCGATAAGAACGGCCATCAAGTGAACCTTTTTGGACTTGCCCTTGCCCCCTTCGGGGTAGTTCTTGGCAATTCCCGCCAGAATATCCTTGATCAGCCAAGTCTTTCCCGCCTTGGGAGGAGAAACAATTAAAGCCCTTTGCCCAAATCCAATCGGAGCAACGAGGTCGACCACCCGGGTGGTTAAGGTTTCTTTATCGGTAGAAAGAACTATTTGTTCCTGGGGGTAGATGACTGTCAAATCGTCAAAATTGGCTCTTTCCCCAACCTTCTCAACCGGCTCTCCGTTGACTGTTTCGACCTTTAAAAGGCCCCAATAGCGCTCATTCTCCTTTGGGGTACGGGCCTGTCCCCCGATCATGTCCCCAACCCTTAAGTTAAATCTTCTTATCTGTGAAGCGGAGATATAGACGTCTTTCTCGGAGGCGGCAAATTTGGGTCTTAAAAGCCCGGAGCCTTCGGTAGCAATATCCAAAACTCCCACAACACTCTCTGTCGGGAGTCCGGCGTCGGGAATATTTCTTTCGTATTCCCCGACAAATTCCCGCGCCTCAGGCACTTCGGGAACTTCTTCGGTAACTTTTTTCTTCAATGGCATAACTTGTTGAAATTAAGGAAAATAAAGGAGACTTGACTCTAGCAAGATGTATTTTAAGTCTTCTTAACCAGGATTGTCAAGGCGATAACTCCGGCAAGAATTCCCAAAAACTCCAAGACCTGCGGCCAAAAGAAAATAAGAATAGTGGAAGTATCCTCTGTCTCCCAGCCGTTGGCCCAACCGTTAATTTGAAAGTGGGTCAGTTTTTGAATTTCTTTGGAATCCGTCTTTAAAGCAACCCAGCCAGGCTCATATCCCTGAGAAAGTTGAAGTACTCCCGCCCCTTCGGCTTTAACTTGATAAAGGACAGGGGTTATCTTTTTAACCTCTTTGATTGTTAAGTTATTCCCTGTACTGATATTATCTGTATCAATAGATATACTTGTATCTACATTTTTGGGTACTTTGTAGATCTCAACACCAGTTAATATATTCTCCGAGGCTATTTTCCCGAACGAGCGGGTTTCGAGATTAAGGGTATAACCCTTCCCTGCCATCTTCTTGGCGGGGACAAAATAATATTCGTCGAAACTTCCCTTGGGAAGAAGCTCTTCCAAATCCATGCGACCGGTTGTGGTGTTATAAAGGTAAATCTTCAGACTCCTGCCTTTAGGGTTTTGTCCCTTAACCCTTAAAAGAAAACTTTCGTTGTAGGCTATTTCCGGATACTCCAAAAAATCACAACTGACTCCTCCGGAGTCGGCCGTGTATTCGATGCCCCCTTCCGTGTGTTTTTTCCCGACTGTCCCGATTTTGAGTAAGTCGCAGTTAACCGCCCGGGCAAAGCCTCTCCCTCGTGAGAGATCTTCAATGATGTCGGGAGAGCCTAAAAGGGGTTTGAAAGCCTCAACCATATCAGAAGACATCAGCGTTTTTGCGTCTTTGGTGTATGTTTTGGGGGCAAGAATATCGTCCTTTCCGGCCTCAAAATCCGTTTTATAGATCGTTAAGGCCCCAAACTGCCTAATATTGCTGATATGGTCTGATACAGAGAGGGTTTCCTTTGTCTCGGGAATATATAAAATCCTCTTGTCCCCTCCGGCGTTAACTATCGACTCGTCGAGAAGCAAATAGCGAACCCGATATTTCTCCAAAGCTTTCTCGAATGCTTCCAAATCTTGGGCATAGAGTGCGTTTGAGGCTTCGTTATAGAAGCTTTCGTTGTAGGGAGTCCAACGGTCAAAGTCCCGGTCAAGAACTGAATTGGAGATTCCATAAGTCAAAAAGCCCGAACCCTCATATCCCCAATCTCTATAATTCCAACCCCAAAGAGAGTTCATCGGCAGTTTGGCAATGCGACCAGCCGGGTTGGCGTCAAACCAGCTAAAGGCTTGAAAATATTCCTGCGGAAGAACCCTTTGCAAACTCTTATCAATCAGCTCTCCCTGAAAGGCAGGCAGGGCAAAATATATCAATCCACCAAGCAGAACTCCCGCGGCCAGGACTTTTAAGAGGCCCAGCTTGTTAAAAATGTGTGCCCAGAAGACGGCAACAAAAACCGAGAGGGCAAATAAATACTGGATGGAAAACTTGGTAAAGGGCATGCGCAAGGCTTCTTGGAGAATTTTCAGAGGATAGTTGGTGTTTAAAAGGAAAAAAAGGCTAAACAGGCCCGATAGAGCCAGGGCAACTGCCGGCTTATTCCTCTTTAAAAGAGAAAGAATTGCTCCCAAAGCCGCGGTGGCCGCAAAAAGATAGCCGATGGCCACTACCCCTTCTTTTCGGAGATGTCCTTGCCAATTTCCCAATAAATCGCTAAAGCTTCCCTTGCTAAAATCAAAAGCCCGCCAGGAAAAAAGAAAGCTTTTGCCCAAAGCCACATCTTTAAGGTTGGCATAATCCTGACTTCGCAAGAGGGCTTCGGGACTGAAAAGTCGGTTAATTTTGGCATTTTCGATGATTTGAGACTGGTTAATAAGCGAATAAACGTTCGGCAGTATCCAATAGGAGTTCAAAACTAAAGCCAAAAGCGCTATTGCCGCTCCCCTTTTGACGAAGACCTTGTTGAATTTCGAAAGCAAAGAATAAACAAAAAGGAAGACAAAAAGACATCCCAGATAGGCGTAATACAGGGTCGGGGCATAAGCGGCCGGTGAAGACAAAACCGTCAATATCCCAAAGCCTATCAGCTGACTCTTTTTGCCCTCGCGCAGAAACCTGATTGCCGCCAGGAAAAGCCACGGGGTAAGTCCGTAGGCCGTGGTAAACATTTCGAAAGGAACATAAAAATGCTGAAGGGTAATCAGGTTAAGTAGATAAAACGCCCCGCCCAAAAATGAGGCCAGGATAACGCTTAAGCCGGTCTTTTCGCGCTCAAGAATATATTTGGCAAAAAAGTAAACGCCCAGAGGACCGGCCGCCAAACAGGTAAAGATATAAAAATATCTCAACGACCAGGCGGGCAGGACAAAATGGGCCAGCCAAAGAAAAAAGATTCGGGGAATATCCGCCATATGCGCATGGGCGGCAATTGCCCCGACTCCCTGTTCGGCCCGCCAGACTCCCCAAAAAGCCCTCTGGAAAGCAAGAGGAAAGTTAAATTCCGGATGAAGTGAATCCCAACCAATTAAAAATGTGCCTGGAGTAAAATTTTTCCAAGCCAAGACAAGGGCAATTAAAACTAAAAAAGCAGGTACTAAAAGACCTGCCAAATGAAGTTTTTTCATAAAAGAAATTAAGAAAAACTGGCCAGCCCTTTCCGTATTGCAATCCTCTCGGATTTGGAAAGAGCTGGCCCAGAACCAGGCATACACCCACTAGCGGCTGACGGTCGTCACACCCTTGAGAAGGATTTCATTCCCGCTCATGATGACGAACGCCGCCCGGACGGATTGACACCCTTCGGGGACGCTGCAGTTTGCACCGCGATTGACGTCGCCGCTGCCGCTCTGGGGCAAAAGGTTCAGCATGTTGTGAACAACATGTGAGAGCCCCGCCCAGATGGCCAAGGGCATCGCCTCGCCGTTCCAGTAGCGACCGAAGACCGTAAAGCCCAGGTCGATCTGGATTTCGCTAAAGGTCGCGCTCACGTCGCCCACATTGACGAGCATAATGGCGCAACCTTCGCCGGCAACCGAGCCCGTGCAGCTGTCAAACCCAAGATCGTAATCCCCTGAAATGATTCGGTAGTGCATGGCCGGGACCACAATGTCGCAGGTTCGCTCCCGCTGGCAGTAGAGCGACTCGTCCATCCCGCATTCCAGCCCGTCTTCGGCCTCAAAGCCCACGAGCGGATTATCCACGTTCGGGAACTCCGGCCAGTTGGCGGGGTCGAGAGCAGCAAAGCTCCATTCCCGCATCTGGGCGGTTGCACCGGAGTGCATTTCGATCCCCCAAGTGCCGCTCGTGACCACGACCGAAGCCGCCTCGACTTGGACTTCCGAAACGGAAGTTATCGCGGTCGGTTCAGCCGCCTCGACTTGGGTTGACCAAGGCGTGGGCAACTGGAACGCGGTCGGGGCCGGCACTTCCGCCGTAGGAGCGGAGATCGCACCGCAGGCGGACAAAACCAACGCAAACAAACCGAGAACACAGAAACTCTTCTTCATGGCTGCACCTCCTTTGGTGCGTGTTTGTCGGATTCGGTATCAGCCCGAAGGCTGGGAATAAGGGTAAAGTATGCCTCTGTTAAGGTTCCTTGTCCTTGGTTTCCCAAGAGCAAGGGAGAAAAAGTAAGTGGACAGTACTTAATTTCTTTCCCTTACTTTCGGGTAAATTTTCGGGAAAGATATACCAAGGTTCCTGAAGCCAAAAACAAACCTCCGGCAATAGCAACTGGAGTAATTCCCGCCAAGTCCGCAGGAACAGGCTCGTGGGTTTTCGCTCCGCAAACGGTACCTACCCCGCCGCCGTAAACCTGGACCTGAACACAGGTTTCTTCGGCAGAGACGGCCGGGGCCTTTAAAAGCCCCAAGGTTAAAATAGCGACAAAAAATAACTTTTTCATTTTAGCTGGGCAAGTATACCTTTAAGTCCCATAATTTGTCAACAAAATAACTTACACTTCCAACAGTCTCGCGTAGATAAAGATTCTGGACTGTGAATTTAGAGCCTCGCAGGTATATAAAATAAGGTCGGCCGCATAATCGCTTATCGTCTCGCCCATATCCTGCCCGTAGACTTCGTAGATGTACCTTCTCTGTTTCCAATAGACCTCCACCGTATCCCCGACCGTCAGTTTGGGAAGGTTATAAAAGGAGTTTTTCTTTCTAAAAGAGTTGCTCCAGACCAAATAGCCGTAGCGGTGGGCCGCCAGGATGGTCGGAGCACTCCTGTCCGAGGGTGTTCCGAAATCCGATACCCTCCATGTTCCCTTTTTCAGGGCTTCTTCGTAGTTGTCTTGGGTTGCTTCCTGGATGGTGGTATCTACCCCAATTGCCGGAATAATAATCCGGCTTTCCTTGGTAATCTTGGGGTCGAAACGGGGCTGATACGTTTTATCAATGATATTAAAGCTCCTGTCCGGCTCAGCCACAGTCTCGCCTAAGATGGAAGATATCGTCTCGACGGTCGGCTTGGTCAGGCTGTACCAGAGGGAAGGAAGATATGAGGTGGTCAAAAGCAAAATTCCCCCGATGGCCATGCCTTTGGCGATGTTAATAAGGATTTTGGAAACAGGAACCCCCTCCTCCACCGTTTCTAGTTGCGGTAAGGAGGGTTCTTGGGTGTAGCAGTGATAGATGATTCCGTGACCTTCCATACGCAATCGGCTCCACAAGGAACGGGTAGCACGCCTGCCCTACATGCCACCCGTCCCCTCTGGAGCCGAAATCTCGTCCATTAGGGCCTTGACAAAGTCTTAAATTAAAGACTAGTCTAATTGTGATTTGTCTTGTAACAAACCTGTCCTCAAGACAACTCATCAAAAGAGCATTGCTGTTCGTGGCGAGTCTCCCAAATGCACGGGGTTGACCCAACGACAGCGATGCTCTTTCTTGTTTAAGTACAGCCAAAGTTTAACACCGCTTCGAAATTTTGTCAAAACCTATAACTTTTTATATTTCAATATTCCTTTTCCCTATAGTCATACATCCCCAAAAACCCGCTTCAATCTTCGCTTAATTTACGGGCAGGCAAATAAATGTGGACAACTTGGGGAGAACCTGTAACTATCTTAAAAGGGTCTTGACAACCTGTGAAACATATTTGAATTTGGCCTGGGTGACGGGGAAACCAAATCCCAATCTTCTTGCTTCCTTAACTCTTTTTGCCTCGGCCACAACCTCCCTGACCTCCCCCAGAAGCCCAACCTCCCCCACCGCAATCGTCTTGGGGGAAATGGCTTTATCAAAGAATGCCGAGGCAACCGAAAGACAGATCGCCAGGTCGCTGGCAGGCTCCCGAACGGTAATGCCCCCGGCGACGTTAACAAAAACATCATATTCGTACAAAGGCAGCCCGCACCTTCGGATAAGGACCGCCAGAAGCATCTCCAGCCTTCTGGGATCAATGCCCTGACTCGTTCTCTTGGGAAAGGCCATCTTGGTGGGCACCACCAGGCTCTGGATTTCCACCAGCATGGGGCGGGTTCCGTTTAAGATAGAGGAAACCACGCTTCCGGGAACCGAAGCTCTGCCCCGCTTGGTCAGGAAAATCTTCTCGGCGTCGTCTTGGGGAACAAGACCTTTATCCTCCATGGCAAATATCCCCACCTCATCCGTTGGTCCAAACCGATTCTTGACTGCCCTTAAGAGTCTCAGAGACAGGCTTCTTTCTCCTTCAAACCACAAAACCGTATCGACGATGTGGGCCAAAACGGCCGGACCCGCAACCGTTCCTTCCTTGGTCACATGACCGACCATAAAAAGAGGGATATTTCGGGCCTTGGCCAGCCTTAAGAGTCTGGAGGCGCATTCCCGAACCTGTCCCACCGAGCCGGGAAGCCCCGAAAGGTCATCCGTGTAAAGGGTTTGAATGGAGTCAACGATGACAACCGAAGGGGAATCAATTGCCTCAAGAATGGAGTCGACATTGGTCTCTTCAAGAAAACTCATCTTTTTACTCTTGACTCCGAGCCTGTCCGCCCTTATTTTTATCTGGGAAACGGACTCTTCTCCGGAGACATAAAGGGCCTCCCCCAGTTTATCCGCAAGCTGCAATAGAAGTGTGGATTTGCCTATCCCCGGCTCCCCCGCAACCAAAACAACCTGACCGGGAGTAAGACCTCCTCCGAGAACTCTATCTAATTCCGATATTTTGGTTGAAATTCTTAAGACTCTCTTTGAAGGAATCGATGACAAAGTTATTGGCTTAGTATGTTGCCTTTTGATATCTTTGGTTTTTGAGGCATTAGAGCCTTCTATTATCGTCTCCACCAAACTTCCCCAACTGCCGCAATTGGGACATTTTCCTGCCCAACCCACCTGGGAATAGCCACATTGTTGACAGACATATTGAGAATGGGTTCTTGCCATTCGGATATTATTTCACCTATTAAAAACTTGTATTAAGAACTTGTAAAGACTTGTAAAAACAAGCCTTGAGGTCATTATACTACAATCAGGAGTCTACTTAAGGAAGCTTCGGAATTTCTGGCCGATAAGAGAATTCTCGTCAAAAACGGAGCCCATACCAGCCTCCTGAGCGTCTCGGTCCAACTGGCTGAGTTCATCAACCCCCTGAATCTGTCTGATGACCTTTGCCTGTCTTATAACTTCGTCTATGATTCTTACTTCGTGATTTAAGGACTGGGCCAAGGCCAGTCTGTCGGAAACCGCGACCGGCGAATCGATTGCCCTGAGAGAAACCATACACAGGCTAATCTTCAATGAAGTCAGTTCGTCGATGGCTTCCCGCCCTTCTGACGCCAGGTCTTTGGCCAATGCGCCGATTTCGTCTCTCTCTTCGTCCGAAAATCGATCAGGTTCTATTTCAACCATAATGAAGATATTATATCAAACTATATCACTTGTAGCCAATCGGTTTTGAAGTAAGCACCAAGCCTAAAGACAACTTCTTTGTTTTTGTGTCCAAACCCTGAATATAGCAGTCGACCTCGTCCCCTTCGGTAAACTTCCTTCCCGGCGGAATCTGGGTAATGTGCACCAAACCTTCAATCCCCGGCTCAAGCTGGATGAAAACTCCGAAGTCCGAGACCTTGACCACCTTGCCGGTAATTTTGGCGTCAACTTTATATTTCTCGGCAACCGTCTCCCAGGGGTCCTTTAGGGCTTGCTTGATGGATAATGAAATTCTACCGTCCTTAACTCCCAAAACTTTAACCTTGACCTTATCGCCAACGGAAACAACATCCGAAGTGTGGGCCACCTTGCCCCAGGTAAGCTCGGAAATGTGAACCAAGCCCTCGACCGTTCCCGTGTCTTTGCCCAAATTAAGCTTGACGAAACAGCCGAAGTTGGCAACCGTTGTCACTTCTCCGTCGTAGATATCCCCTTCTTTAATCTTGGCGACCGCTTCCTTGGCCTTTTTGATATCTTCGGCCTCGGAAACCGCCTTCTCGGAAAGGACGACTTTATTTGAAAGTTTATCGACCTCAAGAATAACCGCCTTGAAATACTTGCCGACAAGGCTATTGGTATCTTTTGCAGCCTCGCGTCCCAGTTGGGAGCCGGGAATAAAGCCCAAGACGCCTTCAACATCTACCGTAACCCCCGAGGGATTGACCCCCTTGCCTAAAACGGCAACCGGAATCCCGGCTTTGAGAGCCTTCTCGAGCCTGTCCCAGGAAGCGTCAAAAGCGGCCTGCCGCAAAGAAAGCAGAACGGTGCCGTCTTGGCTTTCGGGAACAAGAACCGTGGCGGTTACTTCATCGCCTACTTTTAAGGTCTTGATAAGGTCTCTGGCTTCGACAAAGGCTTTTTCGGCCACAATCCCCTCGCCTTTGCCGTCAACGTCTAAAATGACGCTTTTGGAATTTTTGGAAAGTACTTTGGCTCTTATCTTTTGTCCGGTGGTAAAGGCCCTGACTTTATTTTTCGCCGTGGCAAGAAGCTCCGCCATGGTTTTGGGCTGGGAAGATTTAGTTGATGTTTTTTTGCTCACTGATCATGACCTTCTTTCTATTTTTTACTCTTGGTTGAGAGCACTGTTCTGGCGATGAAGTATTTTCGCGCCCAGTTGCCCGGGAACTATCGTCCTCGCTGAGGCGTTTGACTTCTGAGTTCGGAATGGGATCAGGTCGTTCCACCTCGCACTAATCACCAGAACGCTGCTCTCAACACAAGTGTTTATACTCTCAAATCTGAAGAGAAAAGTTCGTAAGTCTATCGACCGATTCGCACTGGTAGGCTTAAACGCTTACGCGCCTTCCACCGCCAGCCGATTAACCCGATGTTCTCTCGGGGGTCTATGACGAGTTCTAATCTTAGGGTGGGCTTCCCACTTAGATGCTTTCAGCGGTTATCCCTTAGGAATATAGCTACCCGGCGTTGCCGCTGACGCGACAACCGGCACACCAGGGATTCCTTCAGCCTGGTCCTCTCGTACTGAGGCCAACTCCCTTCAAAACTCAACGGTTCCACCGGATAGAGTCCGAACTGTCTCACGACGTTCTGAACCCAGCTCACGTACCATTTTAATAGGCGAACAGACTAACCCTTGGCACCTTCTCCAGCGCCAGGATATGATGAGCCGACATCGAGGTAGCGAACCGCGCCGTCGCTATGGACGCTCGGGCGCGACTACTCTGTTATCCCCGGGGTAGCTTTTATCAGTTAAGCTCCGTCTTCAACCCATTGAAGATCGGAGGATCACTAAGACCTGCTTTCGCACCTGCTCGGCCCTTCGGCCTTGCAGTCAAGCTGGCTTAAACCTTTATGCTTTGCCTACGATTTCCATCCGTAGTAAGCCAACCTTTGTACCCCTGCGTTACACTTTTGCAGGGTACCGCCCCAGTAAAACTGCCCATCTGACACTTTTCCCAAACCTGTATTCAAGGCTTCCGGGTAAGACTTGCCACATTCCAAAGAGAGGTGTCACATTGTCGCTTGCGCTCCCTCCTACTCTTGACAATCAGAATGCACAAATCAATGCCAAACTGCAGTAAAGCTCCACGGGGTCTTTTTGTCCTGGTGGAACAAGGCCGCGTCTTCACAGCCAACGCAATTTCGCCGAGTGAAAGTTCAAGACAGTTATTTGCTCGTGACGCCATTCGTGCGGGTCGGAACTTCATATGCTCTCGTATTACTACAAGTACTGACTATATCTTCAACCTATTTAGAAGAAATTCTTTTGAATATCTTCGCGACCCATTAGCATTCATCTTTAAGGCTAAATTGATTAAGTTTTTGAGACCTTTAGCGGTCTTGTGCTTTCCTTGACTCATTAATTCGCAAACCTTGCAAAAGATTGCAAAGTCATTTGTTTTGGAAGAAAGAAGAGGATGCTTTTTAAAATGAGGAATAATTACCTCATTTAGCTTCTCCAAACTTCTCACTTCATATCTATTCGTCCGGTCATATTTATTAAACCTGATGCTCCCGCAATCAAAATAAGATTTCATCTGCGAAAGAACTTCGCTTCTGTCCTCTCTCTGGCTTGCAGAAAAACTCGGTCTAATCTCTAAACCAGTCGATAGTTTTTCTCTTGGCGAAAATGAAATAAGGAAAGACCCTTCTCCATCAACAAAACCTGAGATGTAATTAGGATCAATCATAGGTCGGTTGGCGTATGATACGAACCAAAAAGTTCATATCTCATCTATCGTAAAGATAGAATCAGTCGATACGGGGTCAAGAGTGTTTCATTCTCCGACTTCCCACGGTATTACCCTTAAATTCATGATAAACCGAAGTTTACCCGAAATCAATAGGGCTCCACCGTTATAAGCCAACTTTAAATCTTCTCGTTTAAGAAGATCGGTACACACCCGCGGTGTGTACTACATCGGGCTCGTTCTTACTCACCCGACAAGGAACTTCGCTACCGTAGAACAGTTATAGTTACTGCTGCCGTTTACTGGAGCTTTAGTTCAGAGCAAAAATCTTGCGATTTTCACCCCTCCCCTTAACTTACCAGCACTGGGCAGGCGTCAGCCCCTATACCGTGCCTTTCGGCTTCGCAGGGACATGTGTTTTTGATAAACAGTCGACAAATAAACTTTAGCTGAGGCCCTGATATAATCAGGGCAACCCATCTCCCGAAGTTACGGGTAGATTTTTTGCCGAATTCCTTGAACATCCTTCTCTCGCTCACCTTAGTCTACTCGACCAACCCACCTGTGTCGGATTGCGGTACGGCTTAGTTTGAATCTCGCTGCGAGACTTTTTCTATTGGTTGAAATTATCGGAATCGCCCCACTCTCGTAGGACTTTGCATAACTGCTCAATTAATCATATCAAGGGGTTTTCCACCTGATACTACTTAACAGCTTGCACCAGACTTCACGAACTGGCTCCAACTATCCATCCAAGTCATCCCCCAACTATAACGATTCAAACCAAATAGCAGAATTTTAACTGCTCATCCATCGACTACGCCAAATGGCCTCGCCTTAGGTGCCGACTAACCCGTCGAGGACGAACCTCGCGACGGAAACCTCGGGTATTCGGTGCTGGAGATTCTCACTCCAGTTGTACGCTACTCATACCGGCATTCTCACTTCCGTCCGCTCCACAGTTTCTTACAAAACTGCTTCACAGCAAACGGAACGCTCCCCTACCACGTGCCTTGCGGCACATCTTTGTCTTCGGCACTACTTTTAATCCTCGGTGAATCTTGGGCGCCCCCTCCCATCGACCAGTGAGCTGTTACGCTTTCTTTAAAGGGTGGCTGCTTCTGAGCCAACCTCCTGGCTGTCTGAGAAAGAGAACTTCCTTTCAAACTTAAAGTAGATTTAGAGGCCTTAGACGAAAGTCTGGGATTTTTCCCTCTCGCCGCATCAGCTTAGCCCGATGCGACTGTCTAGTATAAACATGCACTGGGATTCGGAGTTCGATTGAGTAGAATTGCTTGCGCTCTCCTACCCATTCGGTGCTCTACCCCCAATGCACTATTTCATACCACGGTCCCTATAGACCTTTCGGGGAGAACCAGCTATCTCCAGGTTCGATTAGTATTTTGCCACTAACCACAAGTCATCCCACCGGATTGCAACCCAGACGGGTTCGGGCCTCCCCTTGATTCTCATCAAGGTTCGCCCTGCTCATGGTTAGATCACCTGGTTTCGGGTCTGCCGCACTTTCCTTTTAGCGCCCTTTTAAGACTCGGTTTCCCTACGCCTTCCCGTATGAACGGTAAGACTTAGAAAAGGACGGCAACTCGCCGGTTCATTCTTCAATAGGCACGAGATTACTCCCTTACGGGAGCTCTCTCGGTTTGTCCGCAAACAGTTTCAAGTTCTATTTCACTGGGTGTCTCACCCTTCTTTTAACCTTTCCCTCGCGGTACTAGTTCACTATCGGTCCTTATCTATATTTAGCCTTGGAGGATGGTTCCCCCGGATTCCCACACGGTATGTGCCGCATGGTACTTGGGATACTTCTAGAGCCTTATTTGATTTCGCGTACAAGACTTTCACTCTCTTTGGTTGGCCATTCCAGACCATTCCGCTATCAAACAAGGTCTCACATTGAAGTCCCGCAACCCCTTTCCAAACTCCTTGCGGAGCAAGGAAAGGTTTAGGCTGTTGCGTTTTCGCTCACCGCTACTTGCGCAATCACATTGTTTTCTCTTCCTCACCTTACTGAGATGTTTCAGTTGGGGTGGTTCCCGTCTTTCCCGTTAGTAGTCCCGATAAATCGGAACGCTTGGCGGGAAAGCCTCATTGCTGAGAGGTTTCCCTATTCGGACACCGCCGGATCAAAGCTTCGTGGCAGCTCCCCGACGACTTTCGCGACCATGTACGTCCTTCTTTGGTAGATAAGACCAAGGTATCCACTGTCTGCGTTTGTGAAACTTACGACCTTTCTCTTCAGATTTTAAAGTACAAACCCTTTAAATGGTTATTGGACAGCCCCGAAACATTTCGGGGCTCGCCGATAACCACCTGTGGACCCGGAGGGAGTCGAACCCTCTGCCTCCTCATTGCAAATGAGGTGTTCAAACCGGGTAAACTTCGGGCCCTGGTTTACTCCGCAGATTAAAATGTGCAACTAAAAAACCGGCCATTGAAGCCGGTTTAATTTAAAAGCGTGTTTATTCCACGCAGTTTCCCTGCGTGTTTATTTTGGTATTGAATTAACGCTTATCATTAATTTGCTTCAATTAGCAAGGCACATTATATAGAAGATTTAAAGAAGCGTCAAGGGGGCTTTAGAAATTGTATTCGAGGCTCATTTGTGCTAAATTATGGGGATTCCCGGGCGAGTGGCTCAGTGGTAGAGCGCGTTCCTGATAAGAACGAGGTCCAAGGTTCGATCCCTTGCTCGCCCACCGATTAAAAAATACTTCTTCTCTGCCCATGTTAATTTTCTCTAAAGTATCTATATAATAAAGATATGCAGAATCTGACCACCCTGCTTCTTCGTCTTCCCCGGAACATCGAGGTTACTCCTGAAGCCTCCCAAACATTTCTTTCGGCCCTTACCCAGATTAATTCCGTATCCTTCTTTCAACGCCTAACGGGTACCAAACCCCAGGCTTTGGCCCTGGAAATTGCTCTACTTAACCAGCAAATTCTTTTTCTTATCACCTGCGACACGGAAATCGTGCCTTTCGTCACTACCCAAATCCAATCCAACTACCCTCTCTTAATTATCGAGAAAACCCAAGACCCGATTGAGCAAAAACCTTTATTGGTCACCAGTCTGGTCTTAAGAAACGGCAGTTATTATCCTTTGGCCACCTATGCCAACTTTACGGACGTAGACCCTTTGGCTTCCATCCTTTCGGTTCTTTCCAAATCCAGCCCGGAAGACGTGGCCTTAATCCAGGTTGCCCTGGAATCCGCCGGGGGCTCTTGGCAGGGTGCCGGGGCATCATTCGCCGAAAAAGGGACCAAGAATGAAGACGGCAGTTATTCCCCACGTTCCGACCAAAACGTGATTAAAGAGAAAATATCTTACCCGGGGTTCAGGACATCCGTGAGGGTTGCCGCTAATACGAATGAAACCCGAAGAGCCTTGGTCTCTGCTTTTGGAGTTTTCACAAGGGCAGACGGAAATTCTTTTAAGAGCAAGGGCTCATCACTTCTTAACCGCAAGGCCCCCTACCAAAACCTTCTTGCTCGAAAAGTTTCCGACAATCAAATATTAAACATTGTCGAGTTGGCAACCATTTGGCATCTTCCCTCGGAAAAGATTAAAACCCCGACAATTGCCTGGGGTCAGGCAGTTCTCTCGGAGCCCCCCGAAAATCTTCCTGTGGCTTTCGATGTCGATGAGGATACCAAAAGACAAATAAACTTTTTTGCCAAGACTCTTCATAAAAATAAGGAAACAACTTTTGGGATAAAAGACATCGACAGAAGGAGACATATCTGGACGATAGGGAAAACCGGAACGGGTAAGTCAACCTTGATTGCCAACATGGCGATTGACGACCTCAAAAAAGGCCGGGGACTCGCCGTAATAGACCCCCACGGAGATCTTTGCGAAATCATTCTCGACTATATTCCCAAAAGCAGGATGCAGGATGTTGTTTACTTTAATCCGGCAGATAAAGACTATCCCATCGTCATCAACCCCCTGGAGGTTACCAATAAACAAGAAGCAGAGCTTGTTGTTTCCGGAATCGTTTCCATCTTCAACAAAATCTTCGGCTTCTCTTGGGGCCCAAGGCTCGAATATATCCTGCGAAATTCCCTAATGACCTTGGCCGAATATCCCAATGCTACCCTAAAAGATGTTCCCCTACTTCTGACCAACAGATCCTTCCGGGATAAAGTGGTCAATACCATTACCGACCCGACTTTAAAAACCTATTGGCTGGATGAATTTAACCGAATGACCGATAAACTCCAGCAGGAAGCCATTGCCCCGATTCTTAACAAGGTCGGACAATTTGTGACCTCCCCCCTTATCAGAACCGTTATCGGCCACCCCAAGTCCACGATAAAACTTGATGATGTCATGAACCAGGGAAAGATTCTTCTGGCCAACCTTTCCCAAGGAAGACTCGGTGAGGACAATGCGGCCCTTTTGGGAGCCATGCTTATCACCAAACTCCAACTGGCCGCCATGCACCGGGTGGACATGCCGGAAGAAGACAGGCGAGATTTTTACTTATATGTCGACGAGTTTCAAAACTTCGCCACCGGGAGCTTTATTAAAATTATGTCGGAAGCAAGAAAGTACCGCCTGAATATTATGCTGGCCAACCAGTATATGGCCCAAATTCCCGAAGAGGTGCAAAAGGCAATTCTCGGTAATGCCGGAACGATTGTTTCTTTTGCCGTCGGGGCCTCCGATGCCGAAATTCTCTTTAAGGAGTTTGCCGAAGTATTTTCCCAGAATGATTTGGTGAACCTTTCCAACTACCAAGTGGCCATTAAAATGACGATTGACGGGCTCACCACAAGGCCTTTCTTGGCCCACACCCTACCCCTTCCGATATCTTCCAATCTAAACAGGGCCAGGGTAATCCAGCTCTCCCGCGAACGCTGGACAAAAAAATTTTCCCAGACAACATAATAAATACTCTCTTGCTTTCTATTTAAAGTCCTATAATATTGATATTTTGACTTTTTGTGTTATAATTTCAAAGTTCCTTTGTGACCCATTGCGGGTCAACTAGTAGGAACAATTTATAGGTTTTTACTCGTACCTTAACAACGGGAGAACAAGAAAATAAACGCTGTCCCTTGGCGATAAACAAGGGAAAGATTGGCTAGTCGATACGGAGAAGCTCTCGAGACTGCTAGCATGCATTCTCATGAGGAGCAGTCTCCCAAGGGAGACGTATCCGTTGAGACAAGCCCGTTCAAACGCACACTAGGAGGTGCGCCCATGAAAGGTCGCAGAACCATCAAGCTTTTGGGTTTGGTTGCGATCATTGCCATGGCTTTCGTCGCCGTCACCGGCGCGGCCTTCGCGGCCCCGCTTTCGGCATCGGAAGCTACCGGGCAGGACCAGGTCTGTCCTCACGACACTGACGGCTGGTCCTCTCACCAGGATCCTGCAACCTTCGGAGCGGTCGAAGGCGCTGTCAATTACTGCGTCAAGGGCGGCAGTCCTCAAAGCGCCTGCACCGGCTACCTCGAGACCGGCTCATTCGAGTACGTCTCGGGGGTCGTCGGCGGTGAAGGTGCCTGCGGTCTGAGCCACTGGTCTTACCAGTTGGGCGAGCCTGAAACCGACCCGGCCTCGGTGAGTGTTGAGCTCGGAACCTGTCGCTGGAGCGAGGCGGGTGGGTCTCAAACCCCATTCTCCTTCGATATCAGCGGCAATGGTACGTTCACGATCAACGGTTCCGACTACACCTCCGACGGCGAGATCCTGCTCGCGCCAGGGACCTACGGCTGGACTTTCGTTCCGGCCGAGGGCTATCACCTGGTTGGGCCAGGCTCTGGGAGCGTCGAAGTACTCTCCTGTGAGCCTCCGCCTCCGGGTGGGGCTTCGGGTTCGTTCACGCCATACTGTGGTGGCGGGATCAACGTCGTCTTGACCAATGCGTGGCTCTACATCGACGACTTCGATCCGTTCGACGAGGGCGGATCCTACCCGCTCAACGTCGGTGAGCATACCTTCCTTTGGGAGGCTCTCCAGGGCTTCGAATTCCCTGAAGGCTTCACTACCGAAGGGACGTTCACCGTCGAACCCTGCGGACCGCCCGAGGAGCCTCCGACCGGTCCTGAGAGCGCCCTGCCCATCGGGTTTGGGGTTGCCCTCCTGGGCTCGTTCGGCCTGATCACCGCCAGCGTACGCCGCTTCCTCAAGAAGTAGTACCAGCTGGCCGCCATGAGAGGGGCATCCTGCACCTTTTGGGTGCCCCTCTCTTCCTTGTTCTCCCGTTGTCTTTTTATCCTTCAATCACCAATTTCTGATAAAATAACCATGAAAGAAACTATTGAAATGTCAGAAGGCAATAAATCCCCAGATAAACTTCCCCGAAGAGGTTTTTTGAAAGCCGCCGTTATAGGTGGGCTAGGTCTCGGAGGAGCCGTCTATTCGGGCTGGAAAGTACTTGAAGGATTGGGGTTACGAATTAGCCAAGATTCATTAAGTCAGGAGCTACAACAACTTGCCGAATCTCCAACTCCTACTCCATTTCAACCCAGAGAATCTACACCAACTCTTTCTGCGGGGGAAGTTCAAACCACTCCCGAACCTTCTCCCACACCGGAATTTGTCCACGACTGGCTCTTTGCCGGAGCTGATTTTTCCGACTCTGCTCACCAAATTGACATGATGATTACTTTGACGGATTCGTCACAACTTTTGGTTCCCGCCTTTACTCCCCTCTCCTGGAGAGATGGACTCTTGGAGGCTGGAGAATTCGCACCGGAAAGAAATACCGGTTTAACTTACTTAGATGAAGACCGAAGAAAAATATTAAACCTCCATTCGGGCAGACTAGGACCCCTGCATACTGGTTTCACGATGTGGGATGTTCAGTTGGCCATCGAAACCAATCCGGAAACTGGCAATAGAATCAACCCAAGAGAGGCAGAGGAAAAATTAAGAAGCCAATTTGTGGGTTCCGAGTGGGCCATAGAACAAACAAGTACCTCCCACGCCAGGTGTGTCGCCGCAGTGAGGGTCCCTCCGAGTCTGGTATACGAATCAACACGGCACGTATATGAACAAACGGATTCCTCAGGAATAGTTACGAGTGAAGGAATAATCCCTTGGCTGGCAGAGAATTTCCCGGATACGGGTTTTTCCGAAATCGTCGACGACCCGCATGTTCTGGTTATTAAATTCTGCGGCCGAATCTTAAGCGGAGAGCATGAAGAAACAAGAATTGCCTCTCCATATCAACAGGCCAGATTCTTCCTTGCCTTAAAAGAAGCATAAACTCTCCAAATAAAAAACCCGCATTTAATAGCGGGCTTTTTGTTGGCAATCAAGAAATGACCAGGAGGAGTCCCGTTTTCTAAAGTGAAACGGCGACCTTAAAACTGGGTGTAACTTTAGTCACATCCTTAGAAAGGAGGTGATCCATCCGCACCTTCCAGTACGGATACCTTGTTACGACTTAATCTTTGTCGCTGGTGTCACCTTCTGCCCGATCAACGGACATTCGGGTGCCCCCAACTTCACTGACTTGACGGGCGGTGTGTACAAGACCTGAGAACGTATTCACCGCGACTTAGCTGATTCGCGATTACTACCAATTCCGCGTTCATGAGGGCGAGTTGCAGCCCTCAATCCCCACTGAGAAGCCGTTTGATGGGATTAGCTCCGCGTTACCGCTTGGCAACCCATTGTCGGCTCCATTGTAGCATGTGTGTTGCCCCGGACATGAGGGCCATGCTGACTTGACGTCGTCCCCACTTCCTCCCAGAAAAATCTGGGTAGTCCCATATGAATATTCAACATATGGAAGGGGTTGCGCTCGTTACCCCACTGAAGGGAACACCCCACGGCACGAGCTGACGACCATGTTTATCCTTAATTACTTAAGGCACGGACTATACCATGCTCCATATATTTTTTAACAATACATGGAGTCCGGCGTTTTGGCTGAAATATTATTTCAACCCCCAGCTATTTAACCTTACATAGCTGAAGTCTCTACGGGGCAAAAGTCTTTAAGCTTGAAAGCGAACATGGCAATTTTGGGTTGAATTTTCCGAAGAAAATTCTTCCTAAAATATAAAACCCATGTGTTTGCTTTCTGATACCGGTACAAACTAGCAGGTTCTTCCTGCAACCTCTTAAGTAGATTTAAATCTCGAACGGCATCTTTCTTGTCCGAATAGACAATTCTGATTCCCGTTCTGTGTTTGGTATCTACGTGACCATCTCCATCGATTCTTCCGGCAAAATAAGCTGGAAGAAAGGCGTTTGGAACTTCGAGCTTTTGCTTGTGTTTATAGCTCATAAACAGCCTTGTTAAGGGCCTTGAATTCACATAAACATGCTTCGCTGTCAACTTCCGTTTATTCCCATTAGGTTCATAAATTCTTTCTTTGATATTGTGCGTTGGGCACAATTCTCTCAGAAAATTCTTGAAACCCTTGATGAATTGGTCATTGGTTGAAGAAAGACCTACTGAGCTTGACCACCAATATCCATCTGCAAGCCAAAGACCTAAAAAATAGAAATCTTTGGCATCTTTAAAGACTTTGCTTCCCACGGTATTACCCTACAACTTCCAGATTACCCGAAGATAATCCGAAAGTCAATCGGGCTTCACCGTTATGAGCCGGTTTGTCCCATTGCATTGCTGCAATGGGGGCCATCATCCCTTTCGGGATTAGCCATGCAACACCTGTGCAATCATCCTTGCGGATTTCTCTCCATTTCTGGAAAAATAAACGATTGCATGTCAAACCCGGGTAAGGTCCTTCGGTTCGTCTCGAATTAAACCACATGCTCCACTGGTTGTGCAGGTCCCCGTCAATTCCTTTGAGTTTTAAGCTTGCGCTCGTACTCCCCAGGCGGCTCGCTTAACGCGTTAGCTTACGGAACTGAAGCATAAGCTCCAATCCCTAGCGAGCAAAGTTTACGGCCAGGACTACAGGGGTCTCTACAATCTGTTGCTTTAATAACCTTGTAAAACAAGGTGGCCTTGTATTTCTACAAGACTCTGCATATTACTATGCAGTTCGGACTGTATCATATCCCGCTCTTGCGGGACCTGGCGTACAGTCTCTACGGGGTCTTCTTAGGTAATAAGGTTCAAATTTATATTTAAATTCCGGCAGTACAAGCTTTCCGACCTTTTCTAGCAGTCTCGGCAAGCTTGCCTTTGGAAAATAAATGACCCATCTACCTTTATTCTTTCGCTTAATAACTTCTATTCCGAAATTTTCCCCAATGGTTTCCATCAGAGTATTTACATCTCTTTCTCTAAAAGAATGGGTTTGTATGGACAAACCTGAATACTCGGACGCACCATCATCCATAATCCAAACCGCGAGGCCTAAAGAACTTAAGCCTTCACGAATATTTTTAGGAACAACTTTTTTGCCATTTCGATAAAACAATCTATAGAATCTGGTAAATTCGGGGTGTGTCAGAGTCACAAATTCGGCAAAATTGTAGTTCTTTTTACCAACTTGTTGTTTGAAAACTCTGGTCGACATACAAGTTATATTTGAAAAAACTTGTCTTTTGTACTCAACCAACGAAAGTTGGTTCAAAGAATGCTTTATATGCAATCTTGCATCAGACTTTCTGGGTTGAAGTGTACCATCCCCCAATATTGTCCCTATCAATACTTCAGTTTGGACTGGAGTCAATGAAAATTTCTCTTTAAGCGAATTGAAGACTTCCCTCGGTGTTGCCCTCATAATTTAATCTACCAAATAATACCCGAAACTTCAATAGGGTTTTCACCGATATAGCCAATTTTATCTCCAGCATTACTGCTGGAGGGGACTAATCAAAATCCCTTTCGCTCCCCTGGCTGTCGTTCCTCAGCGTCAAAGATTCCCTAGTTACTTGCCTTCGCCCTTGGTGTTCCTCTCGATATCAACGGATTTCACCCCTACACCGAGAGTTCCAGTAACCCCGAGACCTTTCAATCCGAATAGTATTACACCCCGGCCCGAGGTTGAGCCTCGGTCTTTGAAGTATAACTTACCCGGTCGCCTACGAAACGCTTTACGCCCAATAAATCCGGATAACGCTTGCACCCTCTGTATTACCGCGGCTGCTGGCACAGAGTTAGCAGGTGCTTATTCTCCAAGCTCATTAGTGCTTGGCAAAAGAGGTTTACAACCCGAAGGCCTTCATCCCTCACGCGGCATCGCGGCGTCAGACTTTCGTCCATTGCGCACGATTCCCAGTTGCTGCCACCCGTAGGTGTACGGGCCGTGTCTCAGTCCCGTTCTGGGGGGTCACGCTCTCACGTCCCCTACCCGTCATAGGTTTGGTAGGCCATTACCCTACCAACTGCCTGATGGGAGATAGGCTCATCCATCGGCGGGCAGTTATGCCCTTTTCTCTTGCGAGGTCATCCGGTATTAGCTACTCTTTCGAATAGGTATTCCGAACCATTGGGTAGATTCCTATCTTGTACTCAGCCGTTCGCAACTTGCCTCTTGCGAGGCCCGTTTTACTGGCATGCTTTAAGCATGCCGCTAGCGTTCATCCTGGACCAGGATCAAATCCTCAAAAAGTGACGGAAGGAGGCCATATCGAACATGGCACTCCGTCTATATTGCACTCCTAGTCATTTCTTGATTGTCAAAGAACTAATTAAAAGTATCAGGAAACAAGCTACAAGTAGGCAGAAAAACAAACAAATAAAATAACTGATCTTTCTTTACTTATAACCTGTTGCCAGGTACTTTTAAGGTTCTGAAGTTGTTACGACTCTTGTCGAAGTTAACCTCCAATTAAACGAAAAAAGCCGCCAGATGGCGGCTGCCAAGAGCTTCGCATCTGGTCACTTTCTCATTTGGTAAGAGTAATAATAGCGGATAAACCCAAGTTAGTCAATGCCTTCTCGGGTCAAATTCCGGCTAGGCAGCTTTCTTAAGGGGTTGTTCTTGAGGGGAAGAATTTGGCATAACCGGTTCGAGAAGTTTTTTCGTCTGCTTTTGGGCTTCTTCGGGCGGCAGCTTTAAATCCAGCGCCTCCTCCATCATTATCTGCTCGACACGGCGAAAAGCTTCAATTTTACTACTATCTATTGGGCCCTCAACCATGTCTTCTTAAATCATGGCTCTAAAGAAAGAGGAAGCCAAATAAGTCGACTGGGGTGAATCCCAAATTTGAGGTTCTACCTTAGGGACCTACCTTTTGCTTTTCTTTTGGAAAAAGGCAAGATAGATAATGGGTAAGATTCCAGCACTGTTGATGATAAGCAGTGCGATGAACCACCCTTTCTGCTGGTTCCTGGTGGATTTCCAGAGGGCTACTCCCTTCCAGACAAGGTCCCAAAATATCAGCGGGACCATGACCCACCAGAAATACAAGGGCATCTCGCCCCAGTTGTATTTATACATAAGCCCTAACATCAATTCAGTATAGTCAAGGGCTCAAGAAAAAGAAAGAGCCCTGGAGAGTCGACGTAGTGTGTGATGTCGGAGATACTCTCCAGGGCTTTAGTATTGGGAGGTCGCCAGGGCGAAAACGGGGTCTTATTCAACGGGGGCTGGATTCGGGTACGAACCAGAAGTCTTACGCCTACAGCGGCACGCATATTGCCCGCATGGGGCATCGACGAAAATGCACCGCAGTGGTGCTTCGTCGGCGTCTTGCCGCTGACCCCCGAAGGGGTGTCCCTTGAGCGCAGAGCATCCGTTGTAAACCTCCGAGTGCCGTCTCGCAAACGGCTGGAATGAGAGCCCCTCGGTAACTCCCGTAGTCGTCCTGACGACCCCGAGAAACCTACAAAGCTTATAAGCTTCTCGGGATCGCCTAGACCTTGTTTAAAAGTGCACTATCATTTTAGTAAAATTCAGGTTCTTGTCAAGACTATCCGGCTCCGCCGCCACCACCGCCACCGCCACCGCCTCCCCCGCCTGAAAATCCACCCGAGGAACCAACCCCCGAAGCCCCGTAAGAGGAAAAACTTGAAGAAAGACCCGAAAGGGAGCTACCCAAAGAAGAAAAAGAGCTTTGTAAGCTCCCCACCCCGCCCCCGGAATAGCCGCCTACATAAAGGCCGGAGCGGCCGTAGGCTTCGGAATATTTAATCGGCAGCTGGGATAAAGCCTTAAGCGATACCCCTAAAACCGTGCCGTAGACCAGATATTTTTCCCACAATATTACCGAATCTATGGGATAATTTTTAGTAACCGAGTAATCTTTCAGCCATTTCCTGAACGCCCGCCACCCGGCAAGCTCGCGGTTACCCTCAGGGGTTCTTTTGCTCATGACGGGCCTCAGAAAGACAAGAACTAGAAAGGCAAAGGTGTCTATGGGGATGGAAAGAGCGAAGATGATCACCCCGACGGGACCGGAAAGAATTGAAAGCGGAACAATAAAGCCGCTGACCACCAGAAACACAATCACCAGCACAAGATCGATGTCCATCTTTTTCTGGGCTTCAAGGCTTTCTTTCTCAAAAAACCCTTTGGCAACCAATTGCTTTTCCGGCTCATCTTTCCACCATTTCCAGAAATCGCGGGTTGCGGCCGGTCTTTTGGTACCGAAAGTTTTAATTTCGTCAAAGCCGACTCTCTTGCCCGTTTCAAAGATAAAGTCCAGGAGTTTCTTTTCCGTCTCGGAAACGTCTTTCTCTTTTTTCAAGACCAGGAAATACTCCTCCCCTCCCCCCAAAATCCCTAGCTTGGGCTTGGTCTTTTCTTTCTCAATGGCCACTATCTTGCGCCTTGCCAGCTCCAGGATTGTGGCCACCAAAGATTTGCCCGTCGGCTTTAGGTTCCAGCCCAGAAGGGCCTCAACCAAAGCGGGAGGCAGGTCGCTGGGAGGCTCGTGGAGTTTTCCCGCCAAATTAACCTCGGGCAGGGGCTCGTCTTTGCCGACTTTATACCAGCGGCCTATCCAATAGACGGCTTTGTATAAGGGAAAGCCTATTAAAATCAGGGCAATCGGCAGGAATATCCAGGACGAAACTCTTGTTTTTATCCCGAACCACCTCTCCTCGGAGAGTATTTTTGACAAGGAAGAGTCTTCCTGTCTGGCGTTAACATAACTCTCGTTTTTGGGGAAAAGGACTCTGACTTCGAAAAACTTCTTCGCCGGCAAACTCTCGGCCGAGAACTCCACTTCCTTATTGGAAACAATACTCACCTTTCCGTTTAAGGGACCGTGTCCGAAAGCCCAAATCTCCTCATCCGGTGCCTCATAGGGAAGAGTTACCTTGGCCGTCACCGCTTTCGTTCCCTTGGCCCACTCATCCCCCACAAGCTGCCAGTAAAACTCGGCAATATCCTTTTGAAGCGTCACTCCGTTGTCGACCTTATAGCGCAGGGTAAAGGTTTTATCCTCGCTTAAGGCCGAATAAAACCATTTGACGTAAACCTTGTCCTTAGAGATATCCAGCTGATACGAGCCGGGGGCCCCGGAACTGTCACGCAGGAGCGGTGTGTCTTCTTCCCAGACTTCAAAGTCCGAGATTTTGTAGTCTTTTTTGAGAACTATCCACTCATCCGCCCAGGAAAAGCTGCCGTCGAAAGAATAGGTTTTTCTCTCCTCGACATTTACCGAGCCGTCTTGATTAATCTGGACCTGAAAATCGGCTGAGGGAACGGAATAATCCTTGGCAAAAACAGGGGCA
>JADDYB010000072.1_pt1 | contig 29798 bp, 28 predicted proteins | sample 8641941 | NCBI WGS metagenome assembly JADDYB01 (sample SAMN16275377, study PRJNA637457) | freshwater sediment metagenome | isolation source: Lake Kineret sediment | place: Israel: Lake Kineret | collected 2013
GTGGAAGAAGAGTACACTACCAATTTATTTGCCGTGACCACCTACCAGTACAATGACCTTGGTTATTTGACCTCTTTCACTGATGCTGAAGACCGTACCACAACCTTTGACTATGGCTCTCTCTTTGGGCTAACCAGGAAGACCTTTCCCGATCTTTCGTACGAGGAATACGCTTACGATGATGCGGGAAATTTAATCTCTTTTACTGATGCCAAGAGAAATGAAACGACCTACCAGTACGATGCAGCATACCGATTGACACACGTCCAGTATCCAAACAAATCTGTTTCATTTTCCTACGATTTGAACAGCAACAGAATCCACATGAACGATAATGCCCCTAATACTGGTGATTACGTCGAATACACCTACGATCCCTGGAACAGATTGACTGCAGAGACGAGATACCTCTCCACACAACCTTATATTGTCTCTTACGAGTACGACATAGCTAACCGATTGAACACCCTCACCTACCCTAATGGGATGGAGGTTTTTTATTCCTACGATGATCTGAATCGAATGATAGAAGTCAAACGTTACGTCGACGGCGTGCATGATGAAATACTCATGAACAATGCACAGTATAATGGAGAAAGTTTGCTAACTCACTTCGATTACGGAAATGGTCTTGAAACCGCCTTCTCCTACGATTCTGGACACAGACCTTTGACCATCGATATCAAAGAGGGCGGAACTTCCTATCTGGACTTGGACTACACCTACGATAACAATGGTAACATCACGCAGTTGATCAATGGCTGGAGAGATACTACCTCTACCTGGCATTCCCACATTGAATCCTACACTTACGATGGGTTAGACCGATTAGTTTCAGCTACCAGTCCTTTGTGGTCTCACGCCTACTCCTACGATAAAGCTGGAAACAGAATAACAGAGGATGGCACAACCTACACCGTCAATAATCTCAATGAAGTGATCTCCTTGAGTGATGGCACCTCCTTCTCCTACGACTCCAATGGGAACAGAATAAGCAAAACCAAAGACTCTGATTCATGGACATATCACTACGATGACGCCAACAGACTAGAGAAAGTGGAGAAAAATGGATCAACTGAAGGAGAGTACCTCTACGATGGTGATGGCAGAAGAATCCAGGTAACGGAGAACAGTGAAACGACAACCTATATATACTCTGGATTGAACGTTTTGTACGAGAAAAACACGGTTGGTACAGCGACCTACATCTATGGTCCCTACGGAATCCTGGCAAAGAGAACCCTCACCAGTGAATCTCACACCTTCTACTACCACACTGATCACTTAGGATCTACGAGATTGGTGACCGATGAGAACAAAAATATTGTCACTGCTACAACGTATGAGCCTTTCGGTAAATCCACCGTAACTGGTTCAGAATCCTACCTCTACACGGGAAAAGAGAAAGATTCCACTGGTCTCTCCTATTACGGTGCTCGTTACTATGACTCTGAACTTGGTCGATTCATCACGAGAGATCTTTTGGCTGGAAAGAGAATTATTCCGCAATCACTGAATCTCTACACCTACTGTCTCAACAACCCAGTCACATTCATTGATCCTGCAGGACTTACAGGACTGGAATCCTATTGCAAGGGTGATGGCGAAGACAGGGTTTGCGTTGACATTTTCGAAAGTGGATGGATAGCCTACAGAAATGGTAAGAAGCTCTCTTCTTCTGAGATCCAGAAGATGATTGATGAAGGGAACTACGTGGATGCTGTTAAACTCATTCTCGAGTTTCTTGGATATACAATAATAGATCAAGGAACAAGAATCACGGACGGCGTTCCGACGGAGTACTTAACAGTTAGTATAAACGGGAAAAACGTAGTTATTGTCATATATGACCCTGACGATATAGAGAAAATGGGAATAGAAAATCCTTCACTAGGAAAAACTTATGAGGCGATGGGTGACACTATGGGTGGCACTCTTCTTGCAGCAATCACGGAAATCTATTTCTTTTCTGGCGGCAACATGACTGCCGAAGAACTATTCCACACAGTAGGTCATGAAATGGTACATGCTCAACATTTTGCTACAGGTCAATTTGCTGAGTGGAGAGACAGATGGAATCCTGGAGCAGCGCAAGCTCTCTCGGAGTACTTAGCCTATAAATGGAATGTGAACCACCTCTACATTGCCAATTTTCCCGGAGCGCGAGAGAGGTATGAGAGTTGGATGAATGGGTGGTTAAGGTTGCTCTCCAGGAGAAAAGGTAGATAAGGTACAATGAGAAGGTGTAAAAATGAAATGGAGTCTGACCATACTCATGATATGTTTGCTCTGCAGCAGCATTGCAGGAGATACTGATGGCTGGCCAATGTTCCAGCATGACCCGCAGCATTCAGGACATTCTTCCTCACCTATGCCTGAATCTCTCAAGAACGTGTGGACAAATGAAAATGGTGACATTGGTTTATGGCTTGCAATTGCAGAAGATAACATCTTTGTGTCAGGATATTTTTCTCTTCATGCTCTTGACATCAACACAGGATCTCTTTTGAAGAGCTACAGAAAACCGATTCGTGGATTTAGCTTTCCGGCAGTAGAAAATGATAGAATATACCTGAATGCAATTGATGGAATATTCTGTCTCGACACTGACACGGGAGAGGTTCTTTGGCAGCATATTCAACCACTTCTTAATGTCACTTCCTATCCAATTACCGTTGGCGGGCATGTTTTCATAGGAGGGGGTAACCCATTTGTAGATGTTGATTGGAGGGACCCAGAAATTCGAGAGGAATTGAGCCGTGCTTCCAAGCGTGGTGGCAGCGTTGTGTGTGTGAATGCAGAAACGGGCCAGATCATCTGGGAGTATTCTGCGAATGACCGGGCAGTGTATTCTCCAGCCTATTTAGATGGCAAGATCTACTTAAATGATGGATCTAAGTACGCGTACTGTCTGGATGCACAAACAGGTGAACAGATCTGGGAGAAAGAAATAGCTTGGAGTAGTAGGTCATCTTTATCGCTGGATGAAAAGAGGATTTTTATTGGAACGTACCATGGAATTATATGTCTTGACCAGAAAACAGGTGAAACACTGTGGAAACTTAAATGTGACAATTCCATCGATCTAACTCCAGCTGCAGCCTACAACAAAGTGTTTGGGGCCGCAGAAAGAGTACTCTACTGTCTGGATGCTGAGAATGGAGAAGTAATCTGGAAGAGAGATTTCGAAAATCTAATCTCTACCTCACTTGTGGTGGCTGATGGAAAGGTGGCTCTTGGAACTGCTGATGGTACACTCTTTATAGTAAATGCCAAATCAGGAAAAATGTGTGAATCCCTCTATCTCGGTGACAGCCCAGTAGAAGCACTTGCTCTTTCAAACGGGAAGTTAGTCGTTGGACAGTTTAACGGAAGAATTTCATGTTTCGAAGGATCAGCTCATACTGAATTGATCCCTATTATTCTGATCTGCGCAATCGTTATGGTGTTGTTGGTTGTCATACTGATCTTGCATCGAAGAAAGAAACATACTGGTGAATGACTGTTTTCCTGTTTCCATACAGGGACAGGAACGTCACTGGTGGCTCAAAAATTGCTGTCGCCCCATCGTATTTATCTATGATTTTTTTATCTTCCAAGAGTAGAAAAGATGATGATTGGGTTCTCGATTGGAACCTTTTCAGTGATGGAAGAATGTCTGAGGAAGGAAGACCTACATCTATGGTCCCTACGGCATCCTGGCAAAGAGAATCTTCACCAGTGAATTTCGCACCTTCTACTACCACACAGACCAATTGGGTTCTACCCGGTTAGTCACTGATGATAATAAGAACATCGTATCTTCCGCAACCTACCATCCCTTTGGTGAATCTCATTCAGAAGAAGGCGATGAGAATTATTTGTTTGCAGGAAAAGTGTTTATAGAAGTTTTTAACAGTAATTGCAGTATCTGTCATTGGTTACATATTGTATAATTTGCAATACATTGTGTAAGCGAAAGCCTTATATAGCAGTATTTTTCCACCGTATCAACGAGTGCTTACAAACTCAGGAAGGTGATTAGAAATGAGAAAAGACATTGTAGTTTTTGAAATGGAGACTAACAAGGAAGCGAACAAAGCAGTAAAGGAGATTGATGCTGTTGTTCACAAGGTTACCTCTGCAGCGAACAATGGAAAGGTGAGACCTTCTGCATCCGGGCTCGTGAGAGATGCTTCTGGACTGGTTCGAAATGATGAGACCGTGGAAAGCTACAAAACTGTCGCTGAAACGACCACGAACCTCTCCAAGCAGACACTACTCTTCTCATACGCTGTCGAGGGCCTCACAAGCCTCACGGAAACCCAGGACCCCTGCTGCCTCGTCAGAGACATCTCAGCCCTGGTGACAGACGCTTCTGGGCTCGTCAGGAATGCGTCTGGACTGGTACGGAATGCCAGTGGACTCGTCAGGGGAACGGGTCTTGAGAAGGAATGCGACAAACTTCTCGTAAGAGCAGAAGACCTGAATAGAGCCGTAGAGGATCTGGAGAGACGTGCTGTGTACTGTGAAGACCATGAAGATGCTACAAACCTGGTGACTGATGTTTCTGGACTGGTGAGGAATGCATCAGGTCTTGTCAGGGACGCTTCTGGGCTGGTGAGGAAGGGAACTACTCCCTGAGACTCAAATTTTTTCTTTTTTTAGAAGAAGTCGATATCCATGCCGTACGAGAGATATATCTGCTCAGGGAAGTGCTGCCCGCATCCCGTCCAGCTTTTGAAACGGGTTGGCAGTTCAAATCCTCTACCTGAAATAGGATGTGGCAATGGTACTGCTCAGTGGGTTAAGCTGGAGGAATCAGCATGAAAACCCTGCATGAATTCTTTTTGAATGAGGTGATACTACGCTAAACTACTTCAACCTAAATAAACGAGCTGGGAAAGTGAATACCTCGTCACTTTTCACCCTCCCCCTTTACGAGTTACTCTCTTCAGTTTGTTGTACTCCTCCCACTGTGCCTCAGTGAGGAAGAATATCTTTTTCTTCATATCTGAGAGTAGTGAAGGTGGGTGAAGCTTTGAAAGAAGGGATGATACGGTCGGCCATGCAGTGTATGACTGTATTGCACAGAAGTACCTGGGCACTCACTACAACAGGGGGAATATTCACAAGATGTTCTCCCCGAAGAAAAAGCACGTCCTCAAGTACTGGTTCAGTGATCTCACCAAATAACTTAGTCTCAAGTGTCTACTCAAAAATGGGTGAGCACCATAAGATTTGACAACCCCATAAATCCAAAACCTTTATAACCTCACTCCGGCAGTGAGTACCGGTGGTTCCATGCGTTATATTCCAAACGTTTCTGAGGAAAAAGAGATGCTCCACACTATAAATAAGACCATGGCTGACCTCTTCTCAGATATTCCTGACAACCTGAAGAAGGATTTGAATCTCCCACCTCCCTTGTCCGAACTGGAAGTGAGGAAAGAAATAGAGGACATGACCCAGAAAAATAAGAAAGTTCTCTCTTTTTTGGGAGCAGGCTGCTACAACCATTACGTGCCCTCCCACATCAAAGAGTTACTGTCTCGAAGTGAATTCTATACTGCGTACACGCCCTACCAGCCGGAAATCTCCCAGGGCATGCTGCAGGCTCTGTTCGAGTATCAGAGTCTCATCTGTGATTTGACGGGAATGGATGTGTGCAACTCCTCAAACTACGACTGGGCCACCTCTCTAGCTGAGTCTGCTTTACTGTGCGAGCGGGCAACGGGGAAGAAGAAATTTTTGATACCTGATATAAGTGCACCTTTCAGAGTGAGTGCATTACGAACGTACGCTCCAGAGACAGAGGTTGTCACTGTTAACCACGATGAGAGAGGACAGATTGATACAGAAGATCTCAAGAAAAAGGTAAAAGAGAGTGCTGGCGTCTACGTGGAGCAGCCCTCCTTTTATGGGTTCTTCCAGGAGGAGCTGAAGGCTGTAGGTGAGATTGCTCACGATAATAACGCTCTATTCGTCTTAGGCGTGGACCCCATCAGTTTAGGGATAGTGGAACCTGAAAAGACTGCTGACATCGTCGTGGGGGACGGCCAGAGTCTAGGGTTACCTTTGAACTTTGGAGGACCATTGTTAGGAATTTTCGCCTGTAAGAAAGAGTACGTGCGGATGATGCCGGGGAGAATCATTGGCATGACCGAATCTGCAGCTGGTGAGAGAGGGTTTGTCATGACCTTGCAGACCCGGGAGCAGCACATCCGACGGGAAAAGGCTACCTCGAATATTTGCAGCAACCAGGCATTGTGTGCGGTGGCAGCAGCCATGTATCTTGCCACCATGGGGAAGAATGGGTTGAAGAAGGTGGCTGAAACCTGTATGCAAAATGCGAATTACACGATGCGAAAGATTGGCGACATTGAGGGGTTCGTATCACCAGTGTATGATTCGGTCCACTTCAGAGAGTTTACGGTCCGCCATCCTGCCTACAGAAGGGTGCACGAATACCTTCTGGGAAAGGGGATTCAGGGTGGGTTCCTCATCGATGAGAACACTGCTTTGTACTGTGTCACGGAAGTGTATTCTAAAGCAGACATTACCCGGTTAGTAACTGCTCTGGAGGGATACCATGTATAGGCAGGCCAGATTTTCTGAGAAGTTGTTGTGTGAGAAATCAGTGCCTGGGAGAGCCGCTTTTTCTGTTCCTGAGCCCTTCGGAGAACCGGTACAACTGCCAGAGCACTTGAAGAGGAAAGAACTGGATTTACCCGAACTTTCAGAGATCGATGTGGTGAGGCACTACACACGATTATCTGAGATGAACTTTGGCGTGGACACAGGGATGTACCCCTTGGGTTCGTGTACCATGAAGTACAATCCAAAGATAACGGAGGAATTGTGCAGATTATTTTCTGATTATCACCCGTTGCAGGACGAATCGACGGTCCAGGGTTGTTTACAGCTTTTGTACAACATGCAGGAGTATCTAAAACTCATAGCAGGGATGGACGCTGTGACGCTGCAACCTGCAGCAGGTGCTGCTGGCGAGCTGACGGGTGCCTTAATCATCAAGGCGTACCACTCAGAGAGGACAGAAATGGTCATCCTTGACTCTGCCCACGGAACGAACCCTGCTTCAGCTCACATGGCTGGGTTCACTGTGGTAGAGATACCATCCAACGAGGAAGGGACTGTAGACCTGGAAGCGTTGAAAAGTGCAGTCAGCGAAAGAACGGCAGGTTTAATGTTGACGAACCCGAACACTTTGGGCATCTTCGAGAAGGACATCACCGAAATAGCACAGATTGTTCACGAGGTCGGTGGGTTACTCTACTATGATGGGGCAAACCTCAATGCTATTGCGGGGATTTCAAGACCCGGTGACATGGGATTTGATTGTGTCCACTTCAATTTACACAAGACGTTCTCCACTCCTCACGGGGGCGGAGGACCTGGTGCGGGTCCTGTGGGGGTGACCAAAAAATTACGGGACTACTTGCCTGTCCCTCAAGTCGTTAACGATGGGAAGAAGTACGCTCTCGATTATGACCTTCCCCACACCATTGGGAAGGTGCACGGATTTTACGGTAACTTTGCCGTCATCGTCAGAGCATACGCCTACCAGCTGCTCATGGGTTCTTCAATCAAAAAGGCCGCAGAAATTGCAGTCTTAAACGCCAACTACCTGGCCCAAAAGCTGAAGGAACACTACGAAATGCCGTACAAACCTCTGAGAAAGCACGAAATCGTCTTATCCTGCGAGAAGATCAAGAATGAGACAGGAGTGAAAGCTTTAGATATTGCGAAACGATTGTTAGACTACGGGATTCATGCGCCCACCATCTACTTCCCCATGATCGTCCACGAAGCTTTGATGATCGAACCGACAGAATCAGAATCTAAGGAAGACCTGGACCGCTTCATCGAGGTCTTAATACAGATCAAGAAAGAGTGCTACGAAACCCCGGACTTGGTGACAGGAGCACCTCACAACACGGCTGTGGGTCGGTTAAATGAGGTGAAGGCTGCTCGAAATCCAGTTCTCACCTGGAGCAGAAATGAGTGAAGACCTAGAACCCCAGAATATCCACACCCACCATGCGCAGTATGAGCTCAAAGACAACAACACCCACACACAGGATGATGACGTACGATGGTTTTACTTTGAACCCTCTGGTATCCTCATCAAAATAGCGGATTAACCCTGCACCAGTGGGAGGAAGTGACCCTTTTTCTTGGCGTTTTCTCTTTGGCATAGAAAGTGGTAAGCACCTGAATTTATAAACCTTCCTGTGAGCCTCGCGCCCGTGACCTCATTTTTCACTACAGCCCCGGTGATGAACCCACATTGTCAGCAGAAAGTGTGCCCCCAACTAAGGCTTCATGAGGAAAAGCTTAAAACTACCCACCTGAACATAGATAGACTCAATAAAGGAAAGGAGGCCAACCTATGGCTGTAAGCAAAATTCACATAACAAACTTCAAGAGCTTTAAAAAGTTGGAAGTTCCCCTGGGTAATTTTAGCGTATTGATCGGCTCTAACGCTAGTGGAAAATCTAATTTTGTACAGATTTTCAAATTCTTGAGCGACATGATAAATGAAGGACTGGACAATGCTATATCACTTCAAGGCGGTGCAGAGTACTTCACCAGCATGGGTATTGGGACATCCCAGGATTTCTCATTCACCATTGGTTCAGACAGACGGTTCATGCGTGTCATACAAAAAGAGAAGACACTCATAGGAATGAAAGTGATGGAGACTACGTACGATCTGGCGATACGATTCAACAAGACGGGGAAAGAGTTTGAAATTGTCAAAGAAATGCTCACGCTCAAGAGTGAAATCGTTGAAATAGAAAGGCGCGGAGGCAGGGAAGTTAGAGAAAGAGAGATTGGCAAAGGAGAAATCAAGCTTTTCAAAGAGGGGAAAGGGATCCAGGTTAAGCTGGAATTTCCTGCAGATGTCCCGATAAAAGAACAGGACCTATTTCCCCCCTTCTGGAGGGATGTGAGAGGTGCAGGAGAATATCAGGAAGATATCCACGTGTTGAGGCTCGCTTTCATCCTCATCCCCCCCATAGCTGAAATTTTCCGCGGGATTTCTATCTACGATTTTGATCCCAAACTGCCAAAAAGAGCAGTGCCTATCACGGGAAAGGCTGAACTGGAAGAAAATGGGAGCAATTTGGCCCTGGTGCTCAAGGGCATCATGAAAGATGAGGAGAAGAAAAGGAAGTTCTCTAACCTGGTGAGAGAGTTACTACCCTTTGTGGAGGACGTGGGTACGGAGAAATTTGTCGACAAGTCTGTGCTTTTCAAAATAAAGGAAGCCTACTACGAGGAGGAATACTTGCCAGCCTCCCTGGTCTCTGATGGGACTATAACCATAATTGCGTTGATTGCTGCTCTATATTTTGAGAAAAAATCCTTCATCATCATTGAAGAGCCTGAAAGGAACATACATCCCTCTCTCATCTCGAAAGTCATGGACATGTTAAAGGAGGCATCACAAAAAAAACAGATCATTGTCACGACCCACAACCCCGAAATCGTGAAGTACGCGGATTTGGAGGACATTCTCCTCATATCACGGGACGAAAATGGGTTTTCCACCGTATCAAAACCGGGAGAAAAGGAGGAGATAAAGGCGTTTTTGAGAAACGAGATCGGCATCGAGGAGTTGTACGTACAGAACCTACTGGGAGCATGAAAATGAAAAGACTGTACATCTGGGTAGAGGGGAACGATGATCTGCGGTTCTTCACGAGGGTGGTAAAACCAAGGTTAGAAGGCACGTACGCAGATATTAGAATAAGGAAGTACATGAAGATGAAGAAGAAAAAAGTTAACTACTTTCTGGAGAGTATTAAAGGGATGAGAGACGATTATATCTTTGTGGGCGATATAGACTCGAGTATATGCGTGACAACGAAGAAAGGAGAGTTGAAGGGAGTGTACGAGAAGGTAGACGAGGATAAAATTGTCGTAGTGAAGAGAGAGATAGAGAGCTGGTACCTTGCTGGGTTAGATGACGTCGATGCGAAAAAGGTCGGAATAGCTCCTCTCATGAATACAGAGGACATCACCAAAGAGCACTTCAACACGCTGGTACCGCATCGGTTTGATTCCCGAATTGATTTCATGATGGAGATTTTGAAGCTGTTTTCAGTGGAGACAGCAAAAAAGAAGAATGGATCATTCAAGTATTTCATGGAGAAACACGTTTCCCCTCAACCAGTTCGTTAAGTACGAGCAATTTTTGTGTACTCTACCATGTGGCTCAAAGCGCGGATAGCTCTCTGCACACTCCGGTAGCAGGGGACCTTTTTCTCCTCTATTTTCTGCACCATCGTGAAGGATTTTTCCCTGTCTCCCTCCACAGCGACTAAGACAGGCTTTTTCCCGAAGAACGGGTCCAGGTCTGGCCACTTCATGGTGAGCCCCCTCATAGCTCCGAAGGCCAAGACGATCCCATCGACGTTCCCATCGTTGACCAGCCCTTCCACAATAGTGTTGAAGGCTACATCTGCTCCTGCACTCTCTATAGAAGGCCACAAATCGACAGGATTTCGTAAATGGTGCCATGCGGGCGTCATCTTCCGCAGCGCAGACAAGGTTTCATCAGATAGTGCAGCCAGTTCTAACCCTTCTTCAATGACGCTGTCAGCTCCCATGACACAGCCTGCTCCCGTGTAGTGGACGACAGCAGTTTTCTTCCCCTTTGGTAATGGCTGGAATGCAAATGCTTTTGCAGCTTCTACGAGCTCTTCCAGATCGTTCATACGGATGATACCTGCCTGCCTGCACATGGCAGTGAACAATTGATCATTCCCTGAGAGTGAGGCAGTGTGAGAGGCGGCAGCCTTCGAACCTTCGTCGGTGACCCCTGACTTCACGAGTAAGATGGGCTTTTTCTTGGAGACTTTTTTGGCTTTTTCATAGAATTCTCTCGCTTTTTTTAACCCTTCCACATAGTAGCAGATGATCTTCGTTTTTTTGTCCTGGGAAAGGTATTCTAAGACTTCTGAATCTTCAACATCTATTTTGTTGCCTAATCCAGCCACTTTGCTGATCCCGAAATGCTCTTCTGATAGGATGGTCTCGAGTAAAACGCCCAAAAACAACCCAGTCTGGGCCACGAAGGCCACATCACCCCTGGGTATACTCTCAATGGGGATGAACGAGGTGCAGAACATGCTTTCAGTTGAGGTTATCCCCGTGGTGTTGGGTCCCACGATGCGGATTTCAGAATGTGAAGCGATTTTCAGCACTTCTTCTTCCAGTAATTTCCCCTGTTCTCCCCCCTCAGCAAATCCTGACGTGATGATGATGACATTTTTTACGCCCTTTGCCCCAATGTCTTGCATTATGGTGGGGACGTGTATGGACGGCGTTGCAATAATGGCGACATCCACAATTTCGGGGAGTGAGGAGACGGTGGGATAACATTTTAACCCTAAAATGGCGTCTGCTTGCGGGTTGACAGGGTAGATTCTGCCTTTGTAACCCAGGTTGATGAGGTTGAACGTGATGATGTTCCCTGCTTTTCCCAGGGTTCTGGATGCGCCGACGACAGCTACACTTTCAGGGTCAAAAAATTTCTGTAAGCACATGGGTTCACCTCCCCCTTTCAGGGCAGGTCACGTGGTCGCAGATAGAACAGTCACCAGAAGGAATTTTTAGAGGCTTCTCTCCTTTCACTGATTTGATGAGGGTTAAAGCTTTTTGTACGTCCTCTTTTTTTCCCTGGACGGCCAAGACAGTAGCTCCTTCAGCTCCATTGACACCACCAGCAGCAATGGGGAATGCAGTTACCTTTTCCTGTTGTAGTGCCTGGATCTCTGTCATGACCTTCCCGCAGACGGGGAATAATCCCACAGGCATTCCCATGGAAAAATCAACCCGTGTAAGCCCCGTGTACGTAAAAGCTTCCTTCACAGAAAAGGGAATCAATTTTTCAAGGCCTACGGGTATGATAAAGTTTATTCCTTTGGCGTAAACTGCTCCGATTGCTTTTCCAATAGTACCTCCTACGGGGCTTCCTAGTAGAATTCCAGCCTCAAAATGAGGGTCTACAGCATTCGCACTCTTGATGAAGACATCTTGAGCTTTCATCTCATTAATAATGTCTGCTGATGGAATTTCTTTTATTTTCCCATTGATGAGAGACATCTCTGGTAACTGGTTCTTTTTCTGTGCAAGACATAATCGTTCGGGTTCGATACAACCCATGACGTATCTCTCTTTTTCAAAAGTTCCGAGAATTTCTTCCAGTATGTAGGCGGTGGTCGTTCCTCGGGCGATGCAGATAATTCCGTTCTTTAAGGCGTTCTGTACCTCAGGGAGGTTGATGACAGCTTTGGCAATTAATCTCTTGGATTCCCAGGGTGTCAAAACGATTTGGCAGAGCATAGGTGTGGGTAACAGAAAAGGCTTTTAAACCTTTACCCCGGTGGCTCCTGATAGAGAGTAACTTGCATCATTATACCAATTCCATTTTCAAAATGATGGTCAATTTACCAGTATTTGATCCTTCTTCCATTGCCCCAGGGTACTCACTCTTTTTTGTCATGTCACACCTGTGACATGGTCATATAAATAGTTTTGCCGAGAGCACGGGAAAAATATTCAAGAATGATCTGCCTAAAATACTATTTCATTCTTCACAGGTTTCTTTGTAGTTCTCCCTCCTTGTAGAGGTGATATGGAAGGATTCAAATAGTGATATCCTTTTTTGAGCTAAAAAATCCCATTTGAACTAAAAGTGTGAGAAATCATTCTTAAAAAAAATAAAAAAGAAATTTTGATTTATTTCTTAAACGCTATCTTGTACAGGGTGTACACTACGATCAGATAGGCTAGTAACCTGATCGCGATCAACAAAGTCTCTGCATTCACACCAAGGAGTACTGCAAGGTGAGACAGGCCAAAGAGTCCAAAGGCGATACCGATGTACAAAGGTACAAAATCTCTGCCCTTTTTATAACCCCAGTATCCCAGGATTACTATGATGATGCAGAGCAACAAGTTTACCACGTATACGAGATTCATGGTTATCAACCTCTTGTGGTTTAGCTTTCTCAATGCTATTTATAAAATTATCGTCTGGGGTGGTTTTAAAGAGCTGTCCATGATTTCCATATTTGACAGCCAAGGAAAAGAAATAGAGGATTTTATCTTTATTTTCCAGAAAATTTAGGGGCTATTACTTCATAGAGGTACAGATAGCTTTCATTTTCAAAGCATCCCGGTCCAGCTCTGGTGACTCGCAGATGACCGTCAGGTTGTAGCCCAGTTCTCTTTGGGCTTCTGCCAGATAGACAAAGGAGGGTTCGCCCTCCTCTATGGGGAGATGTTTTTTCTCTTCACCATTCTTGACTTCTACTGCTGTAAAATGGGTGTGGAAGTGGGATTGGTGCCCTAATTTTTTCTCAACTTCCTCAAACAAACCAAGGAAGTCACCTTTTGACTTTAAGGGTTGCAGCGAGTGGATGTGGGCAAAGTCCAGAACGGGCCTGTGGTCAGTTTGAGCACAAATCTCCAGGACTTCTTGAAAATGGCCCATACTATTGATCTTGCCCATGGTTTCTATGCCGAGGTTCTTGTACTCCTGTAGGTTGGAAATAATATTTCTGAGACAGGTCTCCCTCTCTAGCCCTTTGACCACCCATCCAGGGTGTAAAACAGTGATGGAGGCATGCATGAGAGCTGCCAGGTCGACGGTCTGGTGGAGGGCTCCTGTCCATTTCTGGAGAGTTTCATCCTTTACGGAGAAGTTGAGGTAGTAGGGAGCGTGAAGTGAGATCTCTACCTTGTATTCTTCCCCACATTTTCCAATTTGTTCTGCCTTTTCCTTCTTCAAGGTGATCCCTCTCCCCAACTGGTACTCTAGTGTATCTAACCCTAATTCTCTTATCCCTTTTATCCCTTCTACAATCCCCTTCTTCTTGTACTCTATGGGGATGCCAGCAACACCAATTCTCATGAAAAGAGAAGGATTGAAAAGTTCATAAATGTTGGGGTTGAAAGATCATGGTTCAATGTTCTTCTTGTCTTTTCTAAATAAAAATGAACTTCTCATTTGAAAACCAAATGAAAAATTGAATAAAAAAGAAAAGAAATTAAGGATAGTACCTTCTGGGTGTCCTCGGGAAGGGTATCACGTCTCTAATCTGCTCTATGTTTAATATCCATTTCAAGAATCGTTCCGTTCCCAGCCCAAAACCTGAATGAGGGACAGTACCGTACTTCCGTAAATCTATGTACCACTGGTATGTGGATGCATCCATGTTCTCCTCTTCTATCCTTTGCATTAACTCATTGTAGTCATGAATTCTCTGTGACCCTCCAATAATCTCTGAATGACCATCTGGAGCCAAGAGGTCATCGTTTAACACGTATTCCTCGTTCTTGGGGTCCAATTTCATGTAGAAGGGTTTAGCAATCTTTGGCCATCTCCAGACGAACAAAGGTTTGTCCAGTCCCTTCGTCAACGTGTACTCATCCTCAGCCCCCAAGTCGTCTCCCCATTCCTTGTCAGCGCCCTCTTCCCTCAGCTTCTCTATGGCTTCATCGTACGTCATTCGGTAGAAGGGAGGTTTCACCTTTTTCAGGTCTTCAGGGTTCTTTCCAAGCTCTTTCAAGAGATCTCCATGATTTTCAGCCATTTTTTGGCACACATATGACACCATGTTCTCCTGGAATTCCATGTTGTCTTCATTATCGTAGAAAGCTGCCTCCTGTTCTAAATGCCAGTACTCAGTAACATGTTTGGGAGTCCTCGACTTTTCTGCCCTGAAGGAAGGCATATACGTGTACACCTTCTCCAAAGCCATGATCAAGGCCTCCAGGTACAATTGCGCACTCTGGGACAAATACACCTTGTCCCCGTAGTAGTCTAACCCAAACAATGTTGAACCCCCCTCAACCCCTGCTACAGTAAAAATGGGAGGCCACACTTCCCAGAACTTCTTTCCTTTGAAGAATTCCCTCAAATACTCTGTGAAGTACTGTCTCGCCTTCATGATGTTGGTTAATCGGACACTCCGCAAGTGTAGGTGCCGGTAATCCAGAAGGACCTCAACGCCGGTGTCCTCCTGTAAGGGGAACTCTTCTGAGGGGCTCACGCTATTGAAGTTGCTCACCCTGATCTCTATACCTGTGGGGGCCCTCTTGTCCTCAACGACTGTGCCTTTCACAGTGACTAAAGACTCTAATGCCACCTCACCGGCATTATTGAAGGATTCCTCACTGCACTGGTCTTTCTTAAAAGATGCCTGGACTGTTCCGGTAGAGTCTCTCAAAACCAGAAAGAGGAGACTCCCGTGCGTTCTCTTCCTGTGGACCCAGGCAGTCAACTCCACAGATTCTCCCAACTTATCTTTGAGATCCTGGATGTACAGCTTCTTCATAGCATTCACCTCTTTTTTCTCTCCAGTACTTGTGGGTTCATAAAAATCTTTTGGGTTCTGAGCTTTGGGACATAGTTCCCGGCTACTCCTTGATGGTTTTATCCTTGGAGTAATGAACCCATGAGTTCTTTACAATTCAGTGCCCATTACTCAGTGCCCATTACTCAGCGCTCAGTACGAAACCCTTAATAATGGTGAAAAGAAATAGTCTCATGCACACTGTTACGGTGGGAGCAGTACACCGCAGAGCATCATTCACTCACGAAAAAAGAAAAAAGAGCCCACAGGTGATTCCATGAAAGTATATATGACCTCAAAAGACCGCATAACGGGAATCGAAACCCTCCTGGAGCAGTTCAACCTTGAAGAATGCCGTTCCAAGAAAGTGGCAATAAAGGCTAATTTTAACAGTGCAGACCCATTTCCTGCCTCCACCCATCCTGATACTCTAAAGACTATACTCCGCGTACTAAAAGACGTAGACTCCTCCGTAGTTTTAGCAGAAAGGAGCGGCATGGATGAAACTGACAAGATTCTCCGCAAATTGCGCATTTACGATGTGATCTCTCCCTATGGAAGGGTCGTTGTCCTCAACACCTTAGAGAAGGACCAATTCTCCCGATTTCACGGCGATCACTGGAAGAGAGGATTCCTCTTGGCAAATGTGTTCCTTGATGCAGACTACGTCATTTCCACGTGTTGTTTAAAAACCCACCGATTCGGCGGTCACTTCACGCTCTCCCTGAAGAACTCAGTGGGAGCCATAGCCCGGTACGACCCGGAAGATCACTACGACTACATGCAGGAACTCCACGGATCACCCCACCAGCGGAAGATGATAGCAGAGATCAATGCTGCCTTTCCCTGTGATCTGGTAATCCTGGATGCTGTACAGGGATTCTCCACCTTGGGACCTGAACAGGGGAAAATCATTGAACCCGACCTGTTACTGGCCAGTGCAGACCGCATAGCTATAGATGTGGTGGGGGTCAGTCTCTTGCGGCACTTCATGACGACCCCCGAGGTGCAGAAAGGCCCACTCTTTGAACAGGAACAAATAAAGAGAGCAGCAGAGCTCAATATTGGAGTAAAATCAGCAGAAAAGGTAGAAATTGTACCTTTAGATAAGAGAGCTGAGGAAGTTGCACACACGTTAAAAATTTCGTGAGTTCGCCTCGTCAGGCCAGGTACCATGAGTGTGGTTGAAGAATAGCGTCACAGGCCACCATAGATAAGAAGCAGCAAAGAGAGAGGACAGGTCGCCATGGCTGACTTTCGACAAAGCACGAGATGTACAGTGCTCTTCATGAATAGCATTTAAATATGACTGGTGCATATAAAAAGTGAGGGACCCATGTTTGACATGACACTCCTGAGTATAGTGGTTGTGGCTGGTACAGCTGGAGCAGTAGTGGTGGTACTGTGGTTTTTCGGTCAGCTGAAGAAGAAGATCCCTCTTGAATTTGCAGAGAATATGGGTGCTTCTTATGTCTTAAAGACAAAAGATGTAAAAAAGGCATACGATACCTATCTAGAGGTGAAAAAGAAAAAATCTGCAGAAGGCATGGTAATTTCACGGGTTTTCCCTGACCGTCTCCAGCAGAAATATGAATTGGGAGGCAGTTCATTCTTGTGGTTGAGTTATGAGAAAACAGATAACAGTATTGATCCCAGCAACCTGGAGAAACTGGAGTTTCTCGTCCATGAGTTCATCTCTGCTCATGAAGGAGCAGTAGTTCTCCTGGACGGGATTGAGTATTTAGTACTTCAAAACTCCTTTGGGAATACGCTGAAATTCCTGCAGTCATTAAATGACCAGATCATATTGAAAAAGGCGACCCTAATCATTCCCTTGGACCCAACGTCCCTGGACAAGAAGGAACTCTCTCTTTTGGAGCGTGAAGTGGAGTCATATCAGGTGGATTACAGGCTCTCACGATTCTTTGAATAAATAGGAAGTTGATTTTCACGAAAATGAAACCTATGTTTTGTATTCCCGTTAAAGGTTAATGGCGAAGTTCTCTGGCAATTAAGGTTCCTATTTCCTGCGTAGTCACGCACTTTTCGGGAGGTCCTCGCAGATCGACTGTGTGGTACCCTTTTTCCAGAACAGAGAAGACAGCCCTGTATGTACAGTCTTTTTCCTCAGTAAGCCCCAGGTGTCCCAGCATCATGGCACCAGAGAGAACTGCCCCTATGGGGTTCGCCTGCCCTTTTTTCAGATCTGGAGCAGACCCATGTACAGGCTCAAATAGTGCATATTTTCTCTCGTAGTTGTAGCTGGCAGAGGGTAAGAGCCCTATAGACCCGGATAAGAGGGCAGCCTCGTCACTGAGGATATCTCCAAAAAGGTTTTCAGTTAAAATCACGTCAAACTTCTCTGGAGACGATAATAACCTCATGGCACACGTGTCTACCAGCATGTGGGAAAGTTCAACAGTATAAGCAGCACTGACTCTGGTGACTATTTCTCTCCACAGGGCACTCGTTGCGAGGACATTCTCTTTATCCACACTGGTGACATGCCCCCTCCTCTTTTCTGCCTCTTTGAAGGCTGCATGTGCAACCCGCTCGATTTCTTCTTTCGTGTACGTCATTAAGTCTGAGGCTGCACACTCAGACCTTTCCCGGGGGCCAAAGTAGATCCCAGAAGAGAGTTCTCTCACCAGGAGGATATCGAATTTTTTCACGTCCTTAATTCGACATAATTTCCGAGAGAAAAATTTTATAGGTCTCAAATTTGCATATAAATCCAATTCATGCCTTATTTTTCCTATAGAATCTGCAGGGTGACTTCTTTTTTCGCCCACAGCTCCGAAGAGGACGGCGTCTGCAGATTTACAGATCTCGAGGTTCTCGTCTGTTAAGGCTGTTCCATATTTTCTAACAGATTCAAGACCCACAGGTAAGGTAATACACTCTATCTGCGTGGTGGCTGTGGTTAGAACTTTCACAGCTTCAGCCACAACGTCTGGGCCGATGCCGTCCCCTGGGAGTACTGCTACGGTGAACATTGTGGGAGATTGTTTCTCTCATATAAAGAGGTTGTTATTCACTCGAGGGTCCATGCTCTCCAGGACCTGTAGCAACAATGAATGATAATTTTCGTTTAAATACTCTGTAAATGCAGAAGTCCTGAACCTGGAGATTTCTTCATCATGACCAGAAATCTTTTTATGGTTGTCCTCCCATGTAAAAGTATGAAAAAAGGTCTTCTTGCAGTTCTGGCCCTCTTATTGATGTCCTCCGTATGGTGTGATGAGTACGCACAGAAAAGACAAGAAATGGTGGACAACCAGATCATTGCAAGGGGAGTCACTGACCCCAAAACGATAGAAGCCATGCTGAGGGTGCCCAGACATTTTTTCGTACCAGAGGATTTACAAAACGAAGCTTATGCTGACTACCCTCTTCCCATAGGGTACGGGCAGACCATTTCTCAGCCCTACGTGGTGGCCTTGATGACTGCTTCTCTTCGCCTGGAGGGAGATGAAAAAGCTCTGGAAATCGGCACCGGGTCCGGGTACCAGGCTGCTGTCCTGGCAGAGATTGTAGACCACGTCTACACGGTAGAGATCGTCCCAGAGCTGGCACAAGAAGCTGAGAAAACTCTGCGCGAATTGGGGTACGTCAATGTCACGGTAAAGAATGCAGATGGATACTTCGGGTGGGAAGAACACCAGCCTTACGACGTGATCATGATAACAGCAGCTGTAGACCACATCCCCTCTCCCTTGATTCGGCAGTTGAGAGAGGGTGGCCGATTGATACTCCCCCTGGGCAATCCACTGTACTATCAGGCTCTCACGTTGGTGGAAAAACGGGACGGACAAATCTTCACGAGCCACATCATCGATGTCCAATTCGTCCCCCTGACAGGCTATGCACAGGAAAAGAAAGGGACAGAGGTCTCAGAAGAACTGGAAAAAGAAGGGGGATACAAAAATCTCTCCATTGGATTGTTTATTTTCTTTGTTGTCTCAATCCTTCTCTGGAGGATTAGCAGGAAACGTATGCATTCAAGATGATTGCGTGAGAACCTACCCTATCTGTAGCAAAGGAAGTGATACCTTCATTACTCATGGTTTGCTGAACTTGCGAATTCACGAATAGTCCACCAAAAAAAGAAAGGGGTCGCATTTGTTTTTCTCTTACCTTCCGGCACGACCCCAAACGGATGAGAGACTGAGGTACTGTCTTGGGCGTACTCTCTACGCCCTCCCCCTATATATACTTTTCGCTTCTGCCGGCTTTGTCTAATAAGTCACCTCCTTCAAAAGGTTCAAAACTTTAAATTGCGCCTTGAGATTCTGTACCACAGCCACGAGCATCACATCAGTCTGGCGAGTTTTGTGGAGACGGCACCGCGTCTTGTTGTTGTAGGCTGTCTCCATTCCACCAAAAACACCTTCAATCATGCCCCTGAAGTTCTTGTAGATGGCTTGAGAGAAATCTTTTCGTGCCTTTACTCGAATCAGGGAATTGCCGCAGCTCTTACGTTCCTTAATTATGGGGATAAGGTGGTGCTGGTATATAAGACGCCTGATCTCCTCACTGTCATATGCTTTGTCACCGAGCATGAATCCTGGACCATAAATTCTGCGTATTACTCAAATTGGGGTGAATCATGGGCTCTCCCCCGCGTGACTTTGCCCGAAACGATGGCAGTCACCCCGTACCGTGGATAGTGCTTGACTGCTGTGTGGAGTTTAACTGTTTCTTTCACCTTTTCCTCTTTCATTTTGACAATTCTCTTCTCGTAGCGGTCACAGGTGAACCCTGAAGAATCAACAATGTGCACCCCGCCTTTTAAGACGCAGTCAATATACAGATACAAGTCATAAACTAGTTCTTCCACATATTCAGGAGGGGTTCTCTGCATTGCCCACCCAAAGGAGCCATGATCTACTCTTTTTCCGATTAACATGGGTGCCACATCCTCAACTTGACGGTACGTCAGGTCATACCACCTCTTGAAAACATATAGGTTGTGTGAGTTGTATCCATTAAATTAGCAAAACGTTAAGATTAGGAATTGCGATTTTCACAAGAAATGTGCAATAATGTTTTACATGCGGAAGTACTGTCTGCTTCTGATGCTGTGAGCTTGTGAGCTTCATGTGATGAAATCGCCTAGTCGTTTTCATTTCTCCTATGGTGAAAAATAAAAAGCATTTCACAACAATCTGAAACTCAGTGATTTTTCCTATCCCGCGACGAGGTTGCTCTCTCATTTTGATCTTAATCAACAAGGAAAACATATATATGTAGACAGACCAAAAGAAGACAATGAGGTTGAAAATCTACATAGATACTTCAGTAATCGGTGGATGCATGGATGTGAGATTTCGAGAAGCATCACAGAGCCTGATCGACAAGTTCAAAAAAGGAGAACTGATAGCAGTCATATCTGAATTGACCACGCTGGAACTGAGAGATGCACCTCAGAGTGTTCAGGACATCATCGCAGAGATACCTGAGAGAAACACAGAATATGTGGAGTTGACAAAAGAAGCAGTGGACCTTGCTAATGAATACATTAGCGAGGGTGTAGTAGGGAAAGCAAAACTCGTTGATGCTGAACACATAGCCATTGCGACTGTGAATCGTGTGGATGTACTCGTGAGCTGGAATTTCAAGCACATTGTAAACTTGCAGAAAATCCACGGATACAATGCTGTAAACCTCAAGTATGGATACCCCCTTCTGGAGATAAGGAGTCCTCTGGAGGTGATAACGTATGAATGAAGAATTTGATGCGGTGAAAATGATGCGTAACATCAGAGACAAGCTCAGCAAGGAATTTGAGAACATGACTTATGAAGAACAGAAAGTGTACATAAGAAAAAGGACAGGCCACATTCTCCAAGAAAAAAACCTGCCGTGAAAACACCAAAAACCACTTGTAACTTCACTGCGGATCATTGAATCATCCACCGAGTTTCTTTCAACAACGACCGAGCGATTTGAAGCATTGCAGACTTCTCATTGGCAATTTTGGAATCCTGTGATGCTCATGTTCTCACCCTCTCAGCTAAAAGAGTTATGAAAATTCGACAGAAGACAGAAGTATTCACTCTTTCAAGATTTTAATCGTTTTCTTAATAACTTTTCTACTAGTACAGAATAAATCTGAGACTTCCTGATATTCCCCTCATGTAAGAGACAAAATTCGACCACAGAAAGGTAAACTCCTCAGAAATATGATTCTTGCCAATTCGATAGTCCACTTTCCCACATTCCCTGTAAACCCTTGCCAACATCTGTTAATAGAAGACTTTATTAATGTCAGCATAATGGACAGATTATGTCTTCCATTCTTCCCAAAAACCTGGATATGGGCCGCATAGAACACCTGTTAAGAGAATACCGAAAAGAACCTCCTTTCAAAGTTTTACTCGTGTCCCCACCCCCCTTGAGGGAGACACGGATCATGAAAACATTGGAAATAATTTCTAGGGATGTCCCGGTGATCACTCTTTTGTACCTGGGAGCAGTTCTGGAAAAAGCGGGACGATCCGTACGCATCAGTGAGGCAGAAACCTTTCCGAAATTGAGACAGGAGATAGAAGAGTTCTCACCTTATGTGGTGGGGATAACAGCTACCACTTCCCAGATGCCCCAGGCTTTCAAGACAGCAGCTCTCGTTAAAGAGATAATCCCCCAGATCATCGTAATAGGAGGAGGGCCCCACATGGGGTTCATGTATGAGGAAGCCCTGAATGAGGGGTTCTTTGACATTGTTGTTGTGGGCGCGGGTGAGAACCCCCTCCTGGAGTTGACAGGTCATGCCCAGTTAAGAGAGATCAAAGGAATTGTCTACCGGGATGACAAAGTGGTAAAGGTGAATTCACCTGAGTTTTTGAGCCAGAAAGAGTATAACGAGTTCCCACCACCAGCTTACCATCTCTTGAAGGATTTAGAAAGATACAAGGAGAACATTCTGAACATCTCCAGCAGAGGATGTCCTTTTGGCTGTCACATGTGCGCTTCTTCCGAATTATGGGGGAGGAAGTGGATAGCACAGGACGCAGAAACGATGGTGAACCACTTGCAGGAAATTCTGGAAAAATTTGAGGGGATCGGTGGGTTGGTCTTCCGGTACTATGATGATACCTTCGTTCTGGAAAGGGAAAGGATCACAAAATTCTTGAGGCTGTTGAAGGAAAAGGAGATACATATTAGCTTCAAATGTGAGTCCAGAGTAGATATCTTTGATGAAGAACTGGCCAGCTGTTTGAAAGAGGCTGGATGTACGGAAGTGTTCTTTGGAATCGAATCGGGAACCCAGAAATTCCTGAACTATATCGATAAGAGGATAACGTTGGAGCAGGCTAAGAAAGCGGTACGTGTTGCGCACGAATATGAGTTAAAGGTGTGCGGTTCATTGATGATTGGGTACCCGGGGGAGACGGAGAAAGAGGTCATGCAGTCTGTCACCTTTGCAAGAAAGCTGGAGTTGGACAGGATGCAGTTGAGTATTCTGACTCCTTTTCCGGGAACAAAGTTGTTTAAGGAGGCTGAAATGAAGGGTTGGTTAAAGACGAGGGAGTGGGGAAAATATGATGGGGCAACCCCGGTGATGAAATTGGAGGGTGATCTGGACAAGAAGCTTTTGTGGTTGTTAAAGGAGGCGTACCTCACTTTTTATTTGGACCCGCGTTACGTGGCAAGACAGATCAAGAAAGGGTATTTGACCCGGGAAGGATACGGGAAAGTTATTGTGAAGACATTTCTCAAGTATATTACCTCATAATTACTCATCATCTAAATAACAAATAAAGAAAAAGCCCTCGTTGAGGGCTGGTGCCTTGATACACTCATTTCATTAATAAAGCCATCACACCTTTTTGAGCATGTAATCTGTTGTGGGCTTCAGGATAGATCAGCGAGTGAGGACCATCAATGATATCGGGGGTCACCTCAAACTCTCGGTAGGCCGGGAGGCAGTGCATGAAAAAGTAGTCTTTTTTCGCATGCTTTGCGAGCTCTGTATTCACCTGGTAGGGTTTGAACTTGTCCATCTTCTTCTTCCGCAAAGTCTCATCCTGGTATTCAGGGTCTCCCATGCTGATCCAGGTGTCAGTCACCAGAATGTCCGCATTTTCTCCAGCTTCTCTGGCATTACCTGTCCAGAAGATGTTTGATTTCTTGTATCCCTTAATATCCTCCCATACCTTTTGTGAGGGCTGGTAATCCTCTGGCGTCGCAATAGCCAGGTCAACCCCCAATTTTGCGCACATGTACATGAAGCTGTGGCACACATTGTTCCCATCGCCTAGCCACGCTATTTTCATGCCATCAAAGGTTCCTCGGTGTTCCAGAATAGTCAGAAAATCAGCCAGAATCTGACAGGGGTGGCTGAAGTTGGTCAGCCCATTAATGACAGGGATGATTGCATAGCGTGCCAGTTCAATAACGGTGGAGTGCTCGAAGGTACGGGCCATGATCCCATCACAGTAACCTGATACCACGCTAGCAAAGTCCTTTATAGGTTCTCCTTTCCCCATGTGGGTGTCTTCCCTGGTCAAAAAAATGGCATGACCGCCGAGGTGCGTCATCCCTACTTCAAAACTTATCCTGGTCCGAGTGGATCTCTTTTCAAAGACCATAGCCAGGGTTTTTCCCTTGAGGTCATAATGTTCTTTTCCTTTTTTCAGTTTCTCCTTCAGTTCTAAGGACTTTTGGAAGATCTTGTGGATGTCTCTTGTGGTCAGATCATTGATGGATACGATGTCTTTTACAGATAACTCTCCCATTTTCATACCTCCGCAACATTATAGTTGGTGAGGTCTCCATCACCTTATAAATCTTTCGAGCTCCATAACCTGGGTCAAGGTGTCGACTCTAAAAATATCAAAGATTGACTGAATATTTTTCCACTGCTCCCACAAATTATTTATAGGACCGTGTCGCACGTGTGACAGTAGTTCAGGAAACGGTGGATAATTCAGCAATCAGTATTGTGATACTACAGTATGGTTTTGAATCACAACCCAGAGCGCTCTCTACCACGTGATTTCAACCAGTATTGAAAAAACATTTATATGTCCACTGTTAAGCAGAAAGCCAATGGACAAAGTCACCGTCATAGGTGGAGGGATCAGCGGCCTTCTCATCGCTCTAGCACTCCAGAAGGAAGGAAAAAAGGTGACTCTCTTTGAAAAAGGAGAGCTCGGTAACGTGGTTCGATCCTACAAAGTGGAAGGTGATTCTGGCACCTATACTGTGGACACTGGACCCCACATCCTTACCAGACTCTCTTCAGGTCCATTAAAACAGTTGATGGACCTTTATTTTGAGGAAAAACCACAGTTCGTACCTCATGGCAACTATTACCTGAGGATGAATGGACAGTACCGTCAGTTTCCGTGGGCGCTCAAAGATTTGATGAAATTTGATGTCATACCAAAGAAAGAGAGGATTACTTTTCTCAATTGTGTTGTGGAGGGGGCTCTCCTCCAGGATAAGTCCATCACTGTCGAGAAGTTCCTTGAAAGGTTTGAATTCACACCAAAAACTCGGAAGTTAATAGATGCATTGTGCTATTTTCTGGCAGGAGTTTCCATGAGTGATGCACCTCTCCTACGATTCTGGGACTCACAAAAGTACAAGGACGGTATGAATGCAAATATTGTTCAGAAAGCCTTCAACCTGCTCAGCAATGGGACGAGACCTGACCAGTACTACCCTGCTGGAGGGATTCAAACCCTCACTGACTGCATTGTCAAAAGCTTTGCCGGGTCAATTAAGAAAGAGGAGGTAGTCCACATTGATGTAGATGGAAAATGCGTGTCCACACCAGAGGGAGAGTATTCTTACGATTTTGCCGTGTACGCGGGCATGGCAAGGGAGCTCCACCGCCTCTGTGAACTCCCTCCAGACTACGCGAAAATGCTCTCCCAGTTGAAAACGACGACTGCCTTTGCCCTTTGGGTTGGCACCCGCGACCACCCGCTCCAGAACATCGGGTCTGAGATCTGGGTGGATACAGACCCGCCCTGCTGGGTTGTCCCCACCTCTTTGTATGATTCTGGGTTAGCTCCTGAGGGTTGTCAACTACTGGGATTTGCTTTCCCTCGTGAAGGGGGGTCGGAGAAGAAGGCGTTGAAAGCTGTCGAACAGATATTCCCTGACTTGTCTTTAGACATGGTCCATTCCCAAGTACTGCAGCCTGATAAGGCCGCCTGGACCAGGGTACCTTTCCCCACGGTGAAGACTCCCCTTTCAAACGTATACCTGGTGGGCACAGACACTATAAAGAAGAGCATGGGTATTACCAGAGCATCCTATTCTGTGGTCGGGCTCTTGGATGTCCTCAGGGGTGAAGGCAAGCTATGACCTTCGTCCTCCTCACCCCTGCCTTAACATGTCCTGGCCTGGTCAAGAAGGGGGAGTGTATGGAAATCCTCCTTCTGACTGAGCCAAAAGACGACATACGAGATGACCTGTCCAACCTCACCTATTCTGTGTGGAAAACGAAGAAAGAGAAAACATTTGATAAAAAAGATTTTGAAATTATCCCGTTTGCACCATCAGACTGTACTATATCGCAGTTTGTAGTTTCTGTTTATAAAAAAAGAGGGTTCAAACAACTGGTGAGAGCACGCATAACCATGCAGATGGATAAAGGTCTCTATCAGCTGCACAATCCATTTCATGAAGGCATCACAGAGACTATTAAAGAGGTGAACCCCCCTTCTTTCGTGAGTACCCCTTTACTGCCAGACAGGTGTGCGAAGACGTCTTTCTTCAGTAGAGAAGATGTCCAGCTGCACCATCCCTTTTACGTGGGCGAAAAAGACTACCTCACGATTGCTCACCTCTCTGACAGCCACCTCGCTGCTCGCTTGTGGATGCTGGAGGACAGATGGAATTCGAACTTCAACAAGGTGTGGCAGGTATCCTCACTTTCAGGGGAAAAAACAGGTGCATTCTCCCACTACGTTAGCCAGGTTGAGCACACCCTCAAATCGATCAACGCAGACCAGGAAATCGACGTAGTCATCCACACCGGGGACATCGTCGACTACAACAGGGGTTACGGTGGACAGGGGGAAAATTCCTTTTCCAGAGACTACTTCTTCAACAGGAACTGGCTGCTCTTTTATGAGCTTTTACTCAAGTACTACGAGAAGCCATTTTTCTCAGTGCTGGGCAACCATGACTACCGCATGAACCCCTATTTCCCAAGCCCTTCTTTCATCAGAGAGTTTTACAACATGGCACCCACAGTCAACTTGACCCACAGAGAGATGGATGCAATTCATGAGAAGCCCCATTCCCTCAACATCCCGGAAGTTCACATAATGACTGCACCCCCTGCTGTGCACTGGTACTCTGTAGTGATGAATCCTTTACTTGACTACCAGGTCTTTTACGGGAACATGGCTTTTCTGATGCTGGACTGGAACGAAGAGGAAGATTACGAGAAGGACAACCCCTGGGCAGACAACGTTCTATCTCAGAAGCAGTGGGACATGCTCATGGCATGGCGTCAAAAAGTTACCGATTACAGGAAAGAAAAAAAGATCATCGCAGTGGTGGCCATGCATTCGTCTGTTTTCAACCCATTTCGTGAGATGGGAGATGAAAAGCTGTCCACAGAGCCTGAAACCAATATCTTTTACGAAAGCGGATTGACAGATAGATATTCGTGCCAGGAAGATTTGGTGAATGGCACTTTCAGACATAAGAGGAATGAATTCATAAGAGTTTGTGTGGGAAATGACGAGTACGGTAAAAATTATCACCTTTTCCCTGAACGAGGAGTCGACCTGATTCTGACAGGTCACTCGCACAGGAGCGGGTTATTCCAGGTTGAAGGACCCCATGTTTACCTGAGGAGGCCGGACGCTATCAAGGAGGGGCCTTTATTCTGTAATAGTATTTCTTCTGGTCCCATTGGTGTAAAGAATGAAAAGGGGGGATTGAAAAGAGTTGAGCTGGCTTCTCCCGGGTATCAGGTCGTGTTCGTGGGCAAAAAAATTTCGGTGGAGATGAGAACTTCAGATTTGGTGCGCATCCGCGAGGAAGCCAGGCGCTCTTACGGTGAGATTGCCAGGGATGAGGCATTTGAAGTGCTTGATGAGGTCAGAAATCTTCCTAGGTTGAGTCCCACGTATTCCTGGAAGGTCACCAACTTAAAGGACGGGAGCACTATCACCAGGGTCACCATCTTTACAGTGTTGAGGGAGCCTGTTGAGGTTACCAAGGTCCCTGTGGGGTGGAAAAACTCTGTGAAAGAGGTGAATGGATTTACAGCCATTGTGTGCGAAGCCCACGATAGGGGCCAGGGGATCTTCTATGAAGACACGGGTGAAATACACGTCAAGGCGGCAGAGCACACTGTGGAGAAGATGGGAACTGTTGCCGTATGCTGGGACATGACTGATCAGGGATCTTCAGTGTGTGTGAGAGTTCCTGCTGATTAACTGTTTCTGGGATTTTCATCACTGGACAGCCACCTCGTATCCAGGGAAAAGCTTATTAGATAGGTTGTGATCCCTGATTACGAGGTCTGATTCCATCTTTAGAACTAAAAGAAAGGGGAAAAAGAAAAAGGAATTCATCCCTCTTTATATCTACCATTTCATTTCTTCCCTTTGTCTCATTATTTGCTCCTTTTTTCTGAAATCGTTGGTTCATAGAATTGTCTGGAATTCTTCAGAATGGGAGAGCACGTACGCTTGACTGAAGGCTTTTATTAACTTTTTCACCTTCATGTCGTAAAAGGTGGAGAACAGATCTCCAGCATGACGGGAAGAGGTCACCTTCACAGAGACCAGCAATGCAAATCCAACCTCCATGATGGTGGGGGTGGCAGGGAATGAGGAGAAGAGAGACTTCACTTCCTCTTTGTAGTCAGTGAAAACGAGGAAGCAATGACTCCCGTAGGCTTCGTGTCCATGAGGGTAGAATCCTGTGTGGATGGTGCAGTGCTCTTGTAAAGTTTTCATCCATGCACTGTAGATTTCGTATCGTACCTTGATCTTCCGTAATAATGGAGTTACGGGCTGCCTCAGATTGGATTTGAAGGCGTGGAATAAGGTCCATTCTTTTTCTCCCCAGGGGAGAGAGGTTAATTTTCGATCCTTGGTTTGAGTCCACCGGGGTGTGAATGCAGCAATCTGTTCGTGGCAGCCTTTCAACCATTTATCCCAGGTGATCAGTTCTGCTTTTGGTGTATAGACACAGTTTCGCACTCCCCAGTGTACTGTATTTTGAAAGCCCACCAATTTTGAGAAATCTAAAGGTCTATCCGTGAGTATCATGGCGTTAAAGTCCCCAAAGGTGAGAGCGTGATAGAGGACGTGAGGGAATTTCTTCAATCCTCTGAAACACAATTGCGGATCTGAAAAGTTCAAAAGATAGACGTACTCTCGGTAATTAGAAGCTGCTTTCATGCAGAGTTGAGGTCCACAGAGGATACCGGACTGGTACATTTCGTTCATGTATTTGGCTACCGTATTCCTGGATAGTCCGATGTTCTGTGAGACATCGTAGATGGAGAGGAGAGGGTTCTCGTAGATTTGTTCGAAGATTTTGAAATAGCAATTTATCCTTTGTCCTCTCGAGATTTTGCCCATCTACTCACCTTTAGACATCAGTGACGATTGATAAAAATGAGTGAAGTACCCCTCTTCTCCCAACTGGTAGATTAGAGAAAAGAGGTCGTCCTGTTCTTTCTTGTTGAGAAAACAGACTTCACTAAAAAGGTAGTCTCCCAAAGAGAAGAAGTAACAGGTCGATGGTAGTAATCCGAGAACAACACTCAACTGTCTTTGGTAATCTGATCGAAATAAGAAGTGTGCTCTGAAGTAGTTCTCGTACCCGTAAGGGTAGAATCCGCAATACGTGCGGGTGAAATCGTCGATCGTTTTGAACCACCTCTGGAAGTGCTCAAAGCGGGTGCCGCATTCCTTGAGGACGGGCATCACCAGGGTACGTACATTATCTTTGAACTTGTGGTAGAGTGCCCATTCTTTTTCGTCCCAGGGATTGTGGGAGATCTCTTCATATAAACAGGTTTTCTCTTCGGGTGAAGATAAAGAATTTTTAATTTTCTCCATCGAAGTTTCCCAGTTCAAAGAGGTCACCTTTGAGGCATGGGTTACCCCCTTCACTCCCTGATAGACACATTTTTTGAATCCTTTCAAGAAAGAGAAATTGAACCTCTTCTCACACGTTACCATGAGGTCCCATTCACCCAGACAGAGATTCCTCCAAATTACGTGGGGGAATCCTTTGAAGTCTTTGTATACTGTTAGAGGATTCTCAAATTTTACAAAGGCTGCGCACTCGTGGTAGTTCTCTGCAGGATTCAAGAACAGCATGGGACCTTTCAAAATGGAACGTTCATACATCTCTTCAAGATACCGTGACACCGTGCTCCGGGATATACCTGTCCTCTTCGTTATCTGGTAGATTGGAATGAGAGGA